>MTKW01006463.1_pt1 | contig 17741 bp, 16 predicted proteins | sample 1042761 | NCBI WGS metagenome assembly MTKW01 (sample SAMN06205366, study PRJNA360243) | anaerobic digester metagenome | biome: Wastewater treatment plant; feature: Anaerobic digester sludge; material: sludge; isolation source: anaerobic digester fed with sludge from wastewater treatment plant ... | reverse complement strand
GGTCTATTTCTATCCACAATGGGATGATCGTATCCGCATTTTGTGCCGAGGCGGCCTGATCGGAACGAGCCGAGCCGAGACCGAATTTCGCAATCTCCAAACTCTCCATCGTCGGGGGCTTGCCCCGCGTGTAATCGCCTGTGGGCATCAGCGTTTGTGGGGGCTGCTGTATACCTCACTGCTGGTCACCGAAGAGGTCCGACAGGCCGTTTCTCTGGATCGCTTTGTCGCCGATTCTCTCTCCGCACTGACACAAGGCCAACGGCGTCGGTTTTTGACTGCTCTGGCCGAGTTTACACGCCGAATGAACGCAGGACGTTTTGTCAACGGTCAGTACCATTGGCGCAATATCCTTGTCCGTGCTCAAGACGATCAATTCATCTTTCAGGTCATCGACCCATCCAGTTCCCGCTTGCGTTATCGGTTGATGTATCCCCTTTATGACTTGGCGACGCTGGATGTGTGTGCACCGTATTTTTTTACCCGCAGCGAACGGCTTGCTTTTTTTAAATCCTACCAAAATACCGCCAATCGCCCGCTGACACGACGTCAAAAAAAGCAGCTTTTCAAAATCGCCGCTCTTCGTGAGAAAATCGCAAAAAAAGAGATGAAGCGGTACCAATTTATCCTTCCCACAAACAAATAGCTCCCCTTCGAGTGTTGCGAATTTCGCTCCTTATTTGCCCATTCGATGCCAACAGAAAGGCTGTTTCCGTTTGTAGCCATTGGCAGGGGTTGATGGAGTTCGGGTAAATGGCGGCAGTTTGTCCACAAAAACAAGTTAATTTGAAAAAAATGAAAGATTGTCGAAAGGGGACTCGTCTAATTCCTTAGAATTCCTTACGCGGTTGACGGGCAAACAGAGGCGATCTTTGTTTTTTGGGGATAGTTGTCAGCGGTCAGAGGACTGCGTATCACAGACCTGCAGCCGACCCGGCGATGCGATAAACGTCGCTGACATTTTGTGTTTTTAAGGTTTATGAGGTTAAAAACAAGCTCGGCCGCGCGGCCGAGAAAGTGTATTTTTAATCACATTTTTTGGAGGCATGAGTTATGAAGCGGATTGCATTTCTTGGAACATGGGCAATGCTGATAGCGGTAGGGATGCCGGGCGTGTCGGTTTTCGGGGCATTGGCTCAGGATCAGGATATCGTCGGCCAATGGCGGCTTGAGCGAATCGCCGAACAGGCCGACACACCGCGAGGCGGGATGATGTCCTCAATTCTATCCCTCAGTCGCGACAAAGACGGCAAGCTTGTCGGTCAAATGGTCGGGCTGGGGGGCGTTTCTGAGGTTCAAGACCTCTCTTTCCAAAACGGGACCTTGAAATTTACCCAGCGTCTGCAAATGCGAGATACAGAGTTTGTCTCGCAGTTCAGCGGAACCCTCAAAGACGGCAAGCTCGTTGGGACGCTGACCAACCCGAGGGGCGAGGTCCGGATGGAAGGCACACGGCTGCCCGTTTTGCCGGATATCGTCGGCGATTGGGAGATCACGACCACACGCGGCCAGCGTCAGATGGTTACCGTCCTTTCAGTGAGAATGGACAAAGAGGGCAAGATTCTCGCCACGTGGCAGCCGCGTCGCGGCCCACGGGTTGGCCAGGAAACCGATCGCCAGCGGCAGGGCGACCGTCCAGCCCGACCCGAACGTCCCGACCGTGCCGACCAGGCGGATCAGCCCCAACGTCAATTTGGCGGCATGATGGAAGTGTCGGATGTGCAGTATAAAGACGGCGTTCTGACCTTTACCCGACGGTTCCAGGGACGTGCCCGCCAACAGCAGGACCAACAGGCTCAGCAGCCCGAACGGATGATGCGATATACCCTTCGGGCCGAAGGGGATGTCCTGACCGGTACGGTGACCACGCCGCAGGGCGACCAGCAGCCTATCGAGGGCAAACGCGTCGGTGCCAATGCCGTCGGGACATGGCTGCTGACTGTCAGCTCACAAAGAGGCGAACGTGCCCAGCGGCTCGTTATCAGGCCCGATCTGACCGCGTTGTACGGCCCGATGGAGATCGACCAGGTGGCTGTGGAAGATGGCACCATCAGTTTTACGATGACGATGGGCTTTGGGGATAGGACGTTTGAAAACACCTTCAAGGCCACGCTGGACGGCGATAAACTGACCGGCGAACTGACAATGACGACAGGGTTTGACGGCCAGCCGGTTACGCAGCAGGTTACCGGCAAAAAGATATCCTGATAATGCCTACCTCCACACGAGGGCGACCGTTTCACCGCGGCCGCCCTCCGTGTTTTTTATAGGGGCCCGGTTCCCGGCAGAGCGGGGGACCTCTTCGTGTTCGACCCCACTGCCGTGCCCGTTGTCCCATCCCCCTATTGGGGTCGCAGAGCTTGAGGGCTTTGATAAGCTTGGTTTGACTTTTCCGGACGCTTATGATATATACACAGGGTAAGCTTAGATACGGAAAGGTTAAGTTATGAAAACAAGCGGCTCTGGGGCATTTGACCCGGACATTAAAATTCGAACAGCGACGATTGACGATTTGCCGGCTATTTTTCACCTCGGGGAGAAGGTCTTTACCCCCAAAGATGTCTCCAATCTTTATCGAACGTGGGACGAATACGAGGTCACGAGCCTGTTCAACACCGAGCCGGAGTATATGCTGGTCGCGACCAACGGCAAGAAAAAGGTGGTGGGGTTTGCCTTGGGTACAGTCATCGAAAAAAGACGCTCCGCCTGGAGTTACGGGCACTTGCTCTGGCTGGGCGTGGATACGAACTACTCCCGCATGGGGATTGCCAGCATGCTCTTTGATCGCTTCCGAAACCTCATGGAAAAGGCCGAAGTCCGGATGTTGATTATCGATACCCAGGCCGACAACGAAGCGGCCATCAACTTCTTTCGAAATAAAGGCTTTGTCAACCCCATCGATCATATTTATATGACGTTGAATCTGGAAAACCAGTAACCTGTTCTCCGGCAGAAAAGACAACCCTATGGCACAGCCCAAAATAAATCGCGCGCGCCTGAAAACCCTCGTGCAGGACATGGTCGATATCTACAGCCCGTCCGGCAAAGAGGAAGAGATCACCGAATTTCTGGCTGGCTATCTATACGATAAGGATTTACCCGTTACCCAGCGCGAAGTCAGCGAAGGGCGGCGCAACATTGAGGTGGTGTTTTCCGATGCCCGCCCGGAGGTCGCCTTTATCGGCCACATCGATACCGTCCCGGCCTTTGACATCGAACGCTATGAATATCGCGAAAAACGCGGCTGGATTTATGGTCTGGGCACCGCAGATATGAAAGCCGGCTGTGCGGCCATGATCGAGGCGTTCGTTTCCTATGTCCAGGCCGGCGGCCGACCGGAACGGACGGCGTTGTTTTTAGTGGTTGGCGAGGAAGAATCCGGCGACGGCACCGCGGCCCTTCTTGAGGCACGCTCTTTTCCCTGGGCCATTGTTGGCGAGCCGACCGAATTGATGCCGTGCCTGGCCCATTACGGCTACATTGAAATGCTGGTGCAGGCCGTGGGGACACGTCGGCATGCCTCGATGGCCGGACGCGAATATAATGCGATTATGGCGATGCTGAGGATGCTGCTGAGGCTGGGTGGACTCATGGAGGCCGACCATCCCGAGGCCATTTTAAACATTCGGGACATTCACAGCTCCGAGTCCGGCTTTGCTGTGCCCGGCAGTTGCGAGGCCGGACTGGATGTGCATATTCCGCCGACGACTCATGCCCATCGCTTTGCGAAAAAACTCGAGGCGGTTGCTGCTGAGTGTCTGACCGGCAGCAGTGTAACCGATTATTCCATCCAGTTTCCAATTATCACCAAAGGCTATCGGCTTAAAGATGCCGGCCTCTTGCCCGAGGCCCTGGAGGCCGTGTACGACCGACTCAAGCTGGACTGGCAGCCGGAATCTTTCAAGAGCCATTCCGACGCCAATCTCCTTCGCGAGGCTGGCTGCAAACCCATCATCCTCGGTCCCGGCCAACTGACCCAGGCCCACACCCGCGACGAATCCGTTCGATTTTCTCAAGTTGTTGACGCGGCCCGAATTTACCTGGAGCTGCTGAACGAACTGGAAACCGCACTATGATGGAATTATACCCGTTGTAAGTAATTGCGGCAATTCTTCTGTAGATCGTGGATACAGAATCAGAGGAATTCCTAATTTGCCAAGAAAAACCGGTTATTCTGCCGTTTGGAAAAACTCCTTGCGGCCTAAAATCGGTTAGTTTTTTAAAAAGACCCTTAAAAGACCTTTTATTTCCTTCGCTTTACACGTTCAGCTCGGCGTCTTTTCTCAGGACGGCTTCGGTCTGGGCTTTTCGGAAATCCTTCAATCGACCTGCCAGATCGGCATCTGACAGCGCCAAAATCTGAACCGCCAGGATGGCCGCATTTTTCGCCCCCGCCTTGCCAATTGCCATCGCCGCGACCGGCATCCCCGGCGGCATCTGCACGGTGCTGAGCAGCGCATCCAGCCCGCATGGTCCTTCCTTGGCCTGCATCGGGACGCCGATAATCGGCAATTGCGAATGTGCCGCCATTGCGCCGGCGAGGTGTGCCGCCATCCCCGCCGCGGCAATAATTACCTTAATTCCGTTATCGCAAGCAGTTGCGGCAAATTCCATCGCCGCGTTCGGCGTTCGATGGGCCGACAAAATACGCACTATCGGGTCAATGCCGAAGGCTTTCAATTGGTCAATACAACTCTGCATTGTCGGCAAATCGCTGTCCGACCCCATCACGATAGCCACCTGTGCCTTTTTTCCGCCTGTCGGCATTGTCTTTTCCTTTCCTTTTGGGTACAATAGTAAACACGCAAGCTCAATCCAAATAATATTAAAGTGCGGGAGGTTATAATGCAAGACGATAAGCTGAAAGGGAAATTGAAGATGGCCATTCGACCCCCTGCTGTTGCCGGTCAGTTCTATGGAGCGTCAGCGGCCGAATGTCTTGAGGAGATTCGTCAATGCCTGCCGAGCGAACCGCTGTCTGTGCAATTACCTTCGCCCGTGGTAGGTGCGATCGTCCCCCATGCCGGATGGATTTTCAGCGGTCACGTGGCGGCGTTGGCCTTTGAGGCCATTCGTCAGACCAACCCCGCAGTGGATACCTTTGTGATTTTTGGAGCCGCCCATCGTTATTTTGGCAGTGTGCCGGCGGTCTATGACCGGGGCGCCTGGCAGACGCCGCTGGGGCTGATTCCGGTCGATGAGATTCTTGCCGCTGATATTCTGGACCTGGGCGGCTGTTCCGATCGGGACGCCCATCGCGACGAACACAGCATCGAAGTGCAGGTGCCCTTTATCCAGTATTTATTTCCCAAAGCCAAAATTGTGCCGATTATCGTGCCGGTTACCGGTTTTGACGTGCGGTTCGGCACACGGATCGGAGACCTGCTGGTCCAGCTCAAAGATAAGCGGGTCGTCTGCATGGCCTCAACCGACTTGACCCATTACGGCCCCCGGTATGGATTCTGTCCCGAAGGCGTCGGACCGGCGGCCTTGCAATGGGCCAGCGAGGTCAATGATATGCGGTTTATCGACCTGGCGGTACGCATGGAGGCCGACAAAATCGTTAGCGAGGCCATGCAAAAAGGCAACGCCTGCGGCCCGGCCGCGGCGGCCGCATTGATTGCGGCAGTCAGTGCGATGGGGCGGACACGCGGCGTTCTACTGGCCCATACCACCAGCAACGAGGTGCTGTGGGAACGCTTCCACCAGAGCAGCGATGAGGCCGTCGGCTATGCCGCCATTGTGTATTAACGCTCCTATGGTTCAGGTTGAAACAGTCAAATGGACCGGCGGCCCCGACGGCGTGCTAGACCTGCTCGACCAGCGGCTGTTACCGGAATGTGTCGAGCGGCTGGAGTGCCAAACGCCGCATCAGGTGTACGAGGCCATTCGTACGCTGGCGGTGCGCGGTGCGCCGGCCATCGGTGTGGCGGCGGCCTATGGTGTATGTCTGGCCCTGCGCAATAAGCCGGCCGATGCGCCGCTGGAGGAATCCAAGGCCCTGACGGCCCAGACGGCCTTGTATCTGGCTGCCAGCCGTCCGACTGCGGTCAATCTGTTTACGGCGTTGAACCGTATCAGAGACCTCGCTCAGACCTTCGAGGGCTCAACGGCGCAACTCAAAGTCGCTCTGCTGAACGAAGCGAATGCCATCAACTGTCAAGAACAGCAGATGTGCCGGGATATCGGGCGTCACGGCGTGCCGCTTGTCCCGGACGGCGGGGCGGTCTTGACGCATTGCAATGCCGGAGCGCTGGCCACGACAGGTATCGGCACGGCGCTGGCGCCGCTCTATCTGGCACACCGTCAGGGCATCCGGTTTACCGTCTATGCCGATGAAACCCGTCCCCTGCTGCAGGGTGCACGCCTGACGGCCTGGGAGCTGACCCAGGCGGGCATCAGGACCGTGGTCGTGTGCGATTCGATGGCCGCGACTCTGATGCAGGCCGGACGTATCCAGGCCGTATTCGTCGGCGCCGACCGCATTGCCGCCAATGGCGATACCGCCAACAAGATCGGCACACTCGGGCTAAGTATCCTTGCGCGCCATTTCGGCGTCCCCTTTTACGTCGCCGCTCCCTCGAGCACCTTCGATCTGAGTATAGCCGCAGGTTCAGCCATCCCCATCGAGCAACGCCACGCCGATGAAATCCGCTGCCTGAACGACAAACAGATCACACCGCCGCAGGCGGAGGTCTATAACCCGGCCTTCGATGTGACCGACGCACAAAACATTACCGCATTTATTACCGAACATGGCATTCTGCGACCGCCGTTTTCAACGTCTATCGCCCAGACATTGTCGCAACAGAAAGTTCATAACGAGTAAAGGGGAATCGTTGCTATGAGCAAAGATGCCGCTCAAAGAAAACTTCCGCCGCATGTTTTCTTGCACGTTTTTATTCTCGCGATCCTTTCCGGCTGTGTGCTCTGGACNNCCCGATTTTCAGGACGCCAGCGCCTACGCGAGAATGGCCTACCACCTTTATCATCACGGCGTGATTTCCGAAAGTTTTACTGAACCGCCGCGGCTGGGCAATCGACGTGAGCCGGGCTTTCCGGCTTACCTGGCATTCATGATGCGATTTTGCCCCGACCTGCAAAAAGTCGAGCTGGCTGATTTTACCAAAGAGCAAAGCGCCACACTGCTGCGCAAACTGCAAATGCCCTTGCTGCCTGTCGCGGCAATCGGGGCGTGGCTGCTGACATTTCTGCTGACTGGCCGGCTGACCTCCAGTTATATAGCGATGCTGCTGGTCGGGTTCAGCCAGGCCTCCATCCTCACGATGAATTCACTGTTCCGTGAGTTGTTTATGGGAGTGGTTCTGTTAGGGGTGGCGGTGGTGCTGGTTTTCGCCCTGCGCACCCGAAAGCCGCTGATGTTTGGCTTGCTCGGCCTGGTGCTAAGCGGGCTGGTCTTGACCAACGCAATTTTTCAGTACTTTATCGTCGTGCTGATCGGACTGATGATTTATCTGCTCAAATGTCGAGTCTTCGAGAAAAAACAGTTTCTCTTGTGTCTGATCTTGCTGGGGGCTGGCTATATCGTTCCCACCGGTGCATGGATGATGCGCAACGGGCGGCACTTCGGGCGATTTTACATTACCGACCGTGCCGGCGATGTGATGGCCATTCGTGCCGAATACAACAAAATGACTGCCGATGAATACCTTGGCGCGTTTGTGTGGTGGACACCCGATCCGTTCTTTCAAAAAAAGGCCATGCAGGTCATGCAGGAGCAACGCCGCTGGCTCAAACTGCACCGCAGCAATCCTGAAGGCTATTATGCCGTGGCCAAGGCCCTGACCCATTTTATCGAGCCGGACGAGCAATTTGAAAACCCCTCTCTTCGTGACAAAATCATCCAACAGCGAGCCATCCGCGAGATTTTGCGCCATCCATTTCGTCATCTGGCCGCCACACTGCCATTTGCCTGGCGGGGGATGTTTTTTGAGCAGGGCTATCTGGTCAGTGCCCCCTTCGAGATTCTGCTGCGAAGTATCCTTGTTGTGAGTCTGCTGTATTTTGCAAGTCTGTTTTTCTGGGTTGTCCGGAGTTTTCGCACTCGGCAATGGGAACTGTTCGGCGTAACGCTGTTGTGTGTGTATCTCTTTGGCCTCAATGCGTTCTTTTCACACAACATCCCCCGCTACAATCAACCGATGCTGCCGGTGCTGGCGGTGCTGTTTTCGATGAGTCTTTGCCGGGTGCTCCCTCACCGACAAACTGCCCGCTCCCACCCCGCCTCAGTCAGGAAAAAACATTGACGTGCCAAGAGCATCTTAGTCCAGGCGGTGTTCAAGGGGCCGCAACCGGCATCGCTCCAGATACACCGCAAAGCCATACCCAAGCACCTCGCCAAACACCGTGCACAGCCGAAACAAAAGTGCCCCCAGCAGGGCCGTATCGTGTCCGATCGCAGGGCCGAGGATCGCCGTCAGCGTCGCTTCCCGCACCCCTAATCCCCCCGGTGCTCCGGGCGTTACAAAGCCCAGCGTCCAGGCACAGATATACGCGAACACAATCTGCACCACCAGCCTGCCGTCAAACGCAATGCCGGCTCGCATCGCCCACAGCAATACGCTCAGCACCACCCCTGTCAGCGGCAAAAACACCACATCCAGCACAAACACCGCCGCCAGGCCTTTCACCGAGAAACGATGAGTCTCCGATTGCCTCGCTTTGAGCCGTACTGCCGCTGCTGCCAGCACTCCCGCCAAGCCCACTGCCGCAGCCAAGACCGTGATACGCAAAAAGAGTCGATGGATGCCGACTGCCTCTGGCAACAGGGCAGGCTCGACGACCACAAAGCCCGCCAGCAGAGCCAGCGCCGCGGCCAACATCACTGCAATCTCGAACAAGTTGCCGACCAGCACCGTCTTTTGAGAGACGCCCAACTCCCGACACATATAATGTCGTGCTGCATAGTGCATCACATTGGAGGGGATATATTTGGCCAGCGATGACCGGAGATGTACCGCTGCCAGCTGGGCAAAGGAAAGGCGGCTCGGATGAAACGACAACACAATCAACCGCCACGCCTGGGCCATCAGCAGCGTGCAAAAAAAATACAACACCCCGCACCCCAACGCCGCCGGCAATAAAATCAATCGAAGCTGCGACAGCTCCAGCTTCGCTGCGCACCGGACCAAATACACCATGCACGCCGTAAACACCGCCGCTTTGAACAGATAACGCAGATATTTATGGTCCAGGCTCACAACAGGCGATAGGTCCAACAGGCTGTTTAGATGGTTAGGGTTACCGCTTGTTTTGTCGAACAATCAACTCCGCCAGCAGCCCAAAAAACAACGTCTGCAAGCCGAACAAGCCAAACCCCATCACAAAATTCACATGCTCGATCGGTTTGGTCAAGTGCCCGCTTAGCCATAGGGCCATCTCCAGTACAGCGATCAGCACCGCCGCGGCCAAAAAAACTCCGCCGATCGGCCCAAATATCTTGAACGGCTTGACGCTGATTAGAACCATCAGCAATTGCGGCAGTACCTTAAACGGGTACTTCAGCGAGACAAATGACCGGCCTGTCGTCCGCCGACGAAACGACACCGGCACATGCGCGAATCGCATCCCTTTATGGTACGCGTCCAATAGAATCTGTTGCGTATAGTTATAATCGCCGGGGATATAAAAGACCTTCAGATAATCTTTGCTCACCGCAAATATGCCCGGCTGACTGTCCCGCAACGGCCAGCCCGTCAATACCCGCATCAGCCAGGTAAAGCTGCGATTGCCGATTCGCCGGACAAACGGCATACGATACTCGATCTTATCAAACCGATTGCCATAGACCACGTCCGCCTCATCGGCCAGAATAGGCGCAATCAGCGGCAGGATGTCGGCGGGATCATGCTGGCCGTCGGCGTCAAATTTGACGGCAATATCGGCTCCGTCCCGTGCTGCGGCATACAAACCCGACCGCACCGCCGCCCCCAGCCCAAGGTTGGTTTTGTGGCGAATCAGCCGGTCGCAGCCGGACTCTTGAGCCAACTTGCCCGTGTGGTCGGTTGAGCCGTCGTCAATCACGTACGTCCGAACCGTCAGGCCGCAACGTTCAAACTCCGCCGCCTGCGCCTTGATTCCCTCAAGGGTCTGGCGGATTTTTCCCTGCTCATTATAGGCGGGAATAATGACGACGACGTTTTTCAGAGTAGCCGTTTGGGAGTGTGCCAACTCAGTCATAGCCGCTCGTCAACGAAAAAGCCTGCTTAGCGGACGGCCACCACTTCTTTGATATCGGCGATTTTCTGCTTAAGCAGACGCTCGACACCCATTTTCAACGTCATTTGGGCCCCCGGGCAACCGCGACAGGCCCCCTGCAGACGAACGCGCACCGTTTTGTCCGCGTCCACACCCACCAACTCGATATCCCCGCCGTCGTTTTGAAGCATCGGACGGATCGATTCTATCACTTCACTGACTTTGGCCTCAAAGCTCTTTTCCCCGCAGCCGCACGTATCACACATCGCTATTCTCCTCAATTTAGAGTATAATTCGTAAAATCCTAATTATATCAATTCCCCCCATCTCAAACAACCCCCCGCAACAGAAAACTATATCCGGCAAATCAAGATTCAGAACACCAAAAATAGAAATTGAAATTTGGAACACCATCGTTCCATCTTATCCTGTAAAATGTTACGATAAGAGGTCTGGAGAGCAGAGAATCAATCTGTCCGCTCTCTAAAAAGCGGTCGAAGAAGGTCTGGAATAAGGTTTACACCCTCAAAGAGCCACCGGCAGCTAATCTTCCCACGTGCCGAGTATCACCGGTGCGCACAAATGGCTCTGCTCGGCGGCCACCCGACCGCAGTTTTTGCACACATATTTTGGATCGCGCACCAGATGGGCATAGGCATGCGGGTCTTTTTTGTGCAATTCTTGTCGATGCAGTTCGCACAGATGATGTTCGTGTCCCTTACACTTTTCCGCTGACATTGTGCTGTTCCTTTTGCTGAGGTTCAGTTTCCATACAAAAGACAACGTAAAAATCAAAAAGGCCGCCAACAGGCAAGAGACCCGGACCGTGTCCTGCCGGTTCAGACAGGACGCTGAACCAAACTACCGACTCGCACGCGGCGAACGCTATTTGGTTATTTTGCCTTTTTCCTTCGGGTTTTGGGTTTGCGGTCGTTTTTGAATCTCAAACGACCCGGCCGGGACGTCACCAGCGGTTCACTCGGCGTCAAAAACAATTGTCGGCTCGGCACATTCACCGCCGCGATCCGCACCTTCATCGGCTGGCCCAAATGCACGCTTTGGCCGGACCATCGCCCAACGACCGCCTGGGCCCGCTGGTCATACTTCCACTCGTCCATCCCCAAATCCCCCGGCTCGATCAACCCTTCGATGCCGAATTTGGTACATTGGACAAATACCCCAAAATTAGTCAACCCCGACACGACACACTGGAGTTCCTCACCGATGCGTTTACTGAGCATTTGCAGTATCAGCACCGTTTTCAGTTCGTTTTCAGCATCCTCGGCGCGCTGCTCGGTAAACGTAATATGCTTGCCGATCTCGATCAGCTCGCTTTCCGGAAGCACCTCCTCCAACCCGATTTTATTGAGCCGCCCCTCAATGTAGCAATTCAGCAGGCGATGCACCGTCAAATCCGCGTACCGTCGAATCGGGCTGGTAAAATGACAATAATGCGTCGAAGCCAGGGCAAAGTGCCCAATATGCAAAGGCGAGTACTCCGCCCGCTGCATACTTCGCAGCACGTGCATATTGACGGCATATTCCGCCGAGGTGCCGCGCACTGCCTCCAACAAATCCTGAATTGCCGTACGATCCAGATGACGGGGCACCTTCAAGCCGCACAGTTTGACAAAACGCGCCAGATTTTTCGTCGTAAACGCATCCGGCGCCGGATGAATACGCCGCATAAACGGCACTCCAAACCGGTCCAGCAGACCCGCGACCGCCTCGTTGGCCTCGACCATAAACATCTCGATGATCGTGTGCGGGTAACTCGTATCGGCAGGCACGGCATCGACCACTCGACCGGCCTGGTCAAACACCAATTCCGTCTCCGGTAAGTCCAGATGCAGCATCCCGTTCTTTTGGCGGCGCCGTTCAATCGCCCGAGCCAGCGTCTCCATATCCTTCAACAGTGCCACCACCTCACCCGGAAACCCCGCAGCGTGCCCCTTGAGAATCTTGTCGGCCTCCTGGTAGGTCAGCCGAGCTGACGACCGGATCACGCTGTTGTCAAACTCCGTGCCCAGCACATTCCCCTCTTCGTCATAGACGATATAAACGGTTTTGGTAAACCGTTTTTGCTGCGGCTGAAGACTGCATATCCCGTTGCTGAGTACCTCCGGCAACATCGGCAGAACCTTCAACGGCAGATACACGCTATTTCCCCGTTTTTTTGCCTCAATGTCCAGCGGCGAATTCATCGGGATAAAATGGCTCACGTCGGCGATGTGCACCCCCAGGCGCCAGTTGCCGTCGCGGTCTTTGCGCAGACTGATCGCGTCGTCAAAGTCTTTCGCGTCCGGCGGGTCAATCGTGATAATGAGCTCATCGGTCAGATCCGCCCGATTGACGGCCGCGTCCGGGTCAAAGGATTGAGCTGCCTGACGGGCCTGCTCCAGGCACGCTTGAGGAAACGCCGTCGGCAAATCGTATTGAGCGATGATCGAACGCAATTCTGAATCGTAATGGCCGGCCTTGCCGATGACCTCTACGATGGCACCGGCGGCCGGTTCATTGCCGCGGGGATAACTGACGATCTCCAGCACCACCTTATCGTGTTCTCGAGCCCCGCTGGAGGCGGCATCTTCCACAAGGATCGGCCTAAAAACCCCTTTTCCTTCCGGCTCGACATACCACGTATCCCCATTGCGACGAAGCGTTCCGACGAACCGCGAGCCACCGCGTTCGATAATATCGATAATAACCCCCGCATAACGCGGCTGGCCGCCGTGCATGCCTTTTTTGACCACGCGAGCCAGAAGTATATCGTTGCTCATTGCCCCGTCCGAATCCGAGGGCGCCACATACAAATCCCCATAGGCGTTCGGTTCCAATGGCACGATAAAACCAAACCCGCGGGCATTGGCGCGGAATGTTCCAATCACCCGATTGCCCATCGGCGGCAGGGTCACATTCTTTTTTGAATCGAACGCGATCTGACCTTTTTGGCGCAGATTTTCGAGTGTTTTCTTAAATGCCGGATAGTCCTCGGGGGGCAGCCCCAGACTTTCGGCCAGTTGCCGCGGCGGCTGCGGCGTATAATCCCGACGCGCCAGCGCCGTCAAAATGAGTCGTTTCAGCAGTTCCACCAATCCACCGCGATTTTCACCTCAAAAAAATATTTGCCGTTGAGAGCACCACCGCCTTATGGAGGACGGCAATATCAAAGATTAAAAAGAAAACTGTAAAATGACAGAACAAAATCAAAAACCGATTTGCCTATTCCAACGCCCGAGCGCTTCTTGGGTCTCCACCATCGCTCCTTGGAAAACCTGCCCGGGAGTCGGCTTTTGGATATTGATATAACGCTTTTTATGCCACCGTGTTATTGCTGTTTTACAGAAGTTGTTTACGCTGTAACCGAGTACACAAAAAAAGCGTCTTGTCGATAACCCCATCGCCAAGACGCCGGAAGTTTTCACACAAAAGGCCCGTGTGCTTAGTTCGCCTTTGCCTGCAGCACATTTAGCCGGCGGCTCAAGCGGGATTTCAGTCGGGACGCAGTGTTCTTGTGCATTGTGCTGGTGGCTGCTACTTTGTCGAGCTTTTTGGTCAGCATTTTGAGCTGTTCCTGAGCTGCACCGATGTCACCCGAGGCCAGCGTCTGTTCAAAACGCTTGATCTGCGTCTTGACCATACTCTTTCGCGCCCGGTTGCGCGTCCTTCGTTTTGCGTTCTGACGAACACGTTTTTGGGCTGATAATGAATGTGCCACGTTTAACTCCTGTATTGTTGTTACATTTTATCTTATTTGCCTTGGTTCGAAGAGTTCCCGATGCCCGAAACAAAGCTCTGCGACGGTATACAAAACGCTAACTTGTAACATCTTTTCGCAAAATGTCAATACGTTGTCCCACATCTTTATAGCTAAAATCCAGCTGAGCGAGTTTTCGGTATATTTCAAGGGCTTCTTTTTTCTGACCGGATTCTTCATAACTTCTTGCCAGATTGTATCTTATGTCTTTTGCAATCGCACTTTCCTCACTGGGACACTCCGAAAGAGCTTTTTGAAAAATATCGATGGTGTCTTCATACCAGCCCTTCAAAAAGAAACACAATCCAATTTTATTCATCGACGCAAGTCTTAGTTTGGGGTCGTGCTGGGCCTCCTGAAAGAGGGGAATGGCCTTATCGTATTGCCCGTCGCGAATCAGACATCGCCCGAATTCATATTTATACCGCATGTCGGTCGGGTAATTCTCCTGACAAAGCCGATAATGTTCGGTCTCTTCTTGCTCCATTGTCCGGGTCAGCTGGGACAGTTGGGCTTTAAGTTCCGAATCATTCGGGGTTTTTTTGAGTTGTTCCTGAAGATGGCGGACCTGCGAGCGCAACTGTCGGAGTTTCAATTCGCCAAGCCGACGTTTGAATGAGAAGTCGTGCGTTTGCTCATAATACTTATTCAACAGGGCAAACGCTTCCTCATAGCCCTGTTCTGTTTCCAAATCCGCCAAGGCGTCGGCCAAATCCAGCACATTGACCTGCGAAAACCGCCCTTCATTCAGACGTTTTCGCGCCGCTTCAACCGCTTTTTGACGCGTCTGAGCCGTTTTGACAAGTGTTTCCTGACTGTGCAGCTGTTCTTGGGTTTCTCGGTCCCGGATGGACCCTCGAAAGTCCGCTGTCTGGCCGTATTTGCCCTTTTCCATGGTCATACTGGCGCACAAATCCCGCAATTCATTGCGCAATTGGTCGTCATTGGGACGCAGTTGCAAAGCCGCCTCACAGGCCGCTACCGCATTGGAATACCGTTGAAGCTTTTTGTAACACTCTTTCAATAAGATATAGGTCGAAAAACTCGGCTTTTTGGCTGCCTTATTCGCCTCAAAAATCAAATGCGCAATCCATTCGGCCGTGCGGTGGTAACCTCCGGCTACCGCTGCTTTGAGCATTGCCTCGGCATAACTTAGATTATCCGGATCCTTGGCCATCAGATACTCGGCGTTGAGCATCTCATCCAGCGGCAATTTGCCCCCTTTGTGCCGAATGATTTCCAGCATAGAGGGTTTTTTCCCGCCTTTGCCTTGACGAATCAGCGCCAATCGCCGCAGAGGCGCATGGCCATCCTCAAGCGCATCGGGCGCAAACCGCAACCCCTCAAGATACAAATCAATCGCGTAATCAAAATTGTCCGTCGCCGCCACTTCCTCGGCACGCGTAAAAAATGCCTGTGCTTTCTCGAATCCGGCGTCAAAAGTGTCTTCTTGCATCACAATGGCTCTGGTCTCCAATCAAAAATAGACAAAATCATTATCATTAGCATATTACTGTTTTCGACGAAATGATGCAATAACTTTCGCCTATGACTACTCGTTCTTAACGATTCTGCTCTGTGCGGCAAGGCCTGCAGCCGCGCATGCCATGTACCGGCCGCTGCCGCGCTGCGATCAGCGAAGCCAACTCATTTCGGATAAGACGTTCTGAATCGACGGCAAGAATGGTTTCAAGATGTTTTTTTTGTCGCTCAGTAAAACAAATCGGCAAATCTGCCTTTAGTGAATCTATTTTCAGGAGTTTAAGAATCGCCCCACACAGGGCCTCCATCCCATGACCGGTATGGGCACTGACCAGCACCCACGGCTGAGGCGAATCCGGTGAAAACCTCTCGGCATCTGCCAATAAATCGCCTTTGGTATAAACGGTCAAAACCGGTCTTGCAATCTCAAGTCCCCGATCATCCCTCTGAGAGGGTACACACGGCCAAAGGTACAGAATCAAATCGCAGGACCAGGCCACTTCAAGAGCCGCCTGCTGGGCCGCCGTATCGAGCGCGTTGCTCAACGTTGCATCCAGACCGGCGGTATCAACCATTTCAGCCCGCAGCGGCCCGATACGGCAGGCCGTCGAGACCCAATCACGCGTCGTGCCGGCCATCTCTGAGACCAGTGCCGTATGCTCGGCGGCCAGCCGATTCAGCAATGTGCTTTTGCCGCTGTTCGGCGGCCCGAGCAGGCCGATTCTCACGCCCTTGACAAGTTGTTTGGCCGGTTCGCTGCGGCGTAAAATCTCCTCGCAGTCTTTGTGTATCTGTTTTGTCTCGATCGCAGCGGCTTTCAGCCAGTTTCGCGCCCATGCCGACAAACCTGCCTCAATTTGCCCGGCCAGCAACTCGACCCCTTCCAGTGTTGCCGCTTGGGTCATAGCCATCCGCGCCTCAAGTTCGATCTGGCTTTGACATTCGGCCTGCACGTGTTCATAGAAATACGCCTCGCTCGACGTAAGCCGCCCGCCATGGCGTTGGCACAACCGGACAATCTGTTCGGTCAGCAGGGGGTTGCCGTGACAATGCACCACATAACAATCCGGCCGTTCACATGCCAGAACGATACTGTCGATAAGCTTCTGCCCGTCTCGAAGTTGCCCATAGGCCAATTGCCCGCACGGGGGCACCGTCCGACTAAAAAGCCGGCTGAGAAGCGTATCGGCCCCTTGCCCCCACACCGCCACACTGGCAATCGCCGCTGAACCGCTGGCGGTTAGCACACTGACATTCAGCGACGATGAGCAGTCCCCTGAGGATTTTTGCAATTTGCCTTGACTGTCCATAAAGACACAATACCCGAAGTTCCTCCTCTTGAAAAGTTTATTTCTTTGTGCTTTTTGTTGAGTTTCCAATGCGATTCGATACAATAGAACCCACAGAAAATGTTGACGTATATGACGCAGATTCGTTGTCATGTGCAAAACGTATTGTCTCTGCGGACAAAAACGTAAACGCATCATGGCGAGAAACCTCGTCCGGTTCATGGAAAGGGTACGATTGTGATCAAAGCACGTAGAACACGTTTAATCGGGTTGTTTGTGGCGGCGTGTTTGTTTTCGACCGCATTTGCGGCGGCCCCAGCCGAACAGCAAACGGACTATCTGGCCATTTTACTGGAAGGCAAAAAAATCGGCCATGCTGCGCATACACGCGTTGTGGATGGCCCCAAAGTCATTACCACAGAAACTCTGACAATGATACTGGGACGCGGCGGTCAGACGGTCAAAATCGAATCCTCTGAAATCCATCACGAAACCCTCGACGGCAAGCCGCTGGGCTTTGAAATGCGACTGACGATGAGCGGTATAGAACAAAAATTCATCGGCCAAATTGCCGACGGCAAAGTCACCATCACCTACGACATGATGGGCCAACAGCAGCAGTTTGTAATGGACTGGCCGCAGGGGGCACTGCTCAGCGAAGGAATGCGTCTGGTGCAGGAACAGCAGGGCCTGACCGAAGGAAAAACTTACGCGGTCAGTATCTTTCGCCCTGATATGCGTGCGGCCATCAAGGCCACCGTTCAGGTCGGCCCCAAAACCAACGTCGATTTGTTCGGCCGGGTCGTCGAGTTGACCGAGGTCAAGGTCACAATGCATGCCTCGGACCAAGCCATCCCTGTCATTAGTTACGTGGACGACGAAATGAAAGCGCTCAAAAGCCTTGTGCCGATGATGGGAATGACCCTTGAGATGATTCAATGCGACAAGGCGTTCGCTCTGCGTGATGATGATGTGGTGGATTTTCTCGATCGCCT
>MTKW01005012.1_pt1 | contig 17756 bp, 13 predicted proteins | sample 1042761 | NCBI WGS metagenome assembly MTKW01 (sample SAMN06205366, study PRJNA360243) | anaerobic digester metagenome | biome: Wastewater treatment plant; feature: Anaerobic digester sludge; material: sludge; isolation source: anaerobic digester fed with sludge from wastewater treatment plant ... | reverse complement strand
TTATTGAGGCAAAAGATCAAACCTATGAAGGGAAGAGCTATGAATTACTTCCTGGCTCACGAGGTGGACATTTGGGTTCGGTCAATATCCATAGTGTTCGCTTGTCAGCATTTGTGGCTTCCCAGGAGGTCATATTTGGGGGCGAAGGTCAGACTCTTACTATCCGCCATGACTCCTTAAGTCGGGTTTCCTTTATGCCCGGAATCCTCTTAGCAATCCGAAAAATGGCAAAAAGTAAGCAATTCTACTATGGCTTAGATAAAATAATGAAATTGTAAGGATAAACCCTTATGATGTATAAGAGCACCAGATGAGGATGAAAATAGTTGCCCCCTCACCCCGACCCTCTCCCACCGAGGAGCGAGGGAAAAGAACAAAAGAATTCATAGTTCCTTCTCCCTTGATGGGAGAAGGTGAGGATGAGGGTGAAAGCCCGGAATGAGATTCTGGTTAGTATCTCTAAAAGAATTACCTTAAAAACGTTCCGGTATTTTAAGGATAGATATAATAGGATTTTAGGAGTCGGAATTTGAAGAAGGAGGTTGCTATGCATTGTGTTAAAATGCACGGGTTGGGGAATGATTTTATAATTATCGAAGACCATGAAGCCCAAAAAATAGCTTCAATCAAGGATTTTACTATTGCTGCTTGTGACCGTCACTTCGGAGTTGGAGGAGATGGAGTGATACTCATTCTGCCCTCGCAAAAAGCTGATATCCGAATGAGAATATTTAATTCTGACGGGAGTGAGGCAGAAATGTGCGGCAATGGAATTCGCTGTCTAGCCAAATATGTATATGAAAGAGGAATAATTCCCGATCCGATTTTTACGGTTGAAACTGAAGCAGGAATCATAGTTCCCGAAATAACCTTAGAAGACGAGCGAGTAAAGTCAATTCGAGTTGATATGGGTCAGCCTTATCTTGAAAGTGAGAAAATCCCGGTAGACCTTAAGAAGGAGAGAATCATCCAAGAACCAATTGAAGTCTTAGGGAATACCTTTTATTTTACCGCCGTGTCAATGGGAAATCCTCATGCAGTGATTTTCGAAATTCCTGATCGATGGCAAACCTACGGGGAAACAATTGAGAAACATCCCCTCTTTCCTCGCAAAACCAATGTAGAATTTGTTCGTTGTTTGTCTTCCAATCAAGCCGAAGTAAAAGTTTGGGAACGAGGAGCAGGACCGACTTTGGCCTGCGGTACCGGAGCGTGTGCAGTGTTGGTAGCTGGAGTCCTCAATCAAAAATTAAGCCCTAAAGCTGAAATCAAGTTGCCTGGTGGGAGTTTAACTATTGAGTGGTCAACAGAGAATCAGCATGTTTATATGGAAGGTCCAGCTCAGGAAGTATTTAACGCAGAATTGTCAGAGGAGGTATATGAGTCATGGATGTTGCATCGCGAGTAAAAAATTTACCACCTTATCTCTTTGCCGAAATTGAAAAAAAGGTGGAAAACATGCGAATTCAGGGGAAAGAAGTGATCGACTTGGGAATTGGTGACCCCGATCTTCCTACTCCCGAATTTATTATAGATCGCTTATGTTTAGAAGCCAAAAAAGCCGAAAATCATCGTTATCCTTCTTATCGTGGTTTATCTGCCTTTCGGAAAGCTGCGGCGAGCTGGTATACAAAACGCTTTGGGGTTACTTTAAATCCCGATCGGGAAGTTGTTTCGTTAATCGGTTCAAAGGAAGGGATTGCTCACTTTGCATGGTGTATTGTTGATCCTGGTGATATCGTTCTGGCGAGTGATCCTGGCTATCCGGTTTATAAAATCAGTACGATGTTGGCCGGTGGGATTCCCCTTGAACTTCCCCTGCTTAAAAAGAATCAATTTCTTCCCGATTTTACTTCTTTTCCTGAAAGTGTTTTAAAACGAACCAAATTGATTTACATCAATTATCCCAATAATCCAACCGGGGCTACTGTAGATCATAAATTTTTTCGGGAAGTAGTTGATCTAGCTCGTACCTACGATTTTGTTATTGCCCACGACTTGGCCTATTCTGAAGTAAGCTATGATGGGTATAATGCTCCCTCAATTTTCGAAGTTGATGGTGCTCGTGAAGTAGCTGTTGAATTCCATTCTCTTTCTAAAACCTTTAATATGACTGGTTGGAGAGTTGGTTTTGCAGTTGGCAATGAAAAGTTAATCGAGGCTTTGGGTCGGGTGAAAACCAATATAGATTCGGGAATTTTTAACGCTATACAGTGGTCGGGTGTGGAAGCTTTGGGAAGAACTCAGGAAGTACTGGATTGGATTCTCCCAATTTATACCCGTCGTCGTAATCTGGTAGTTGAATCTTTACAAGCTTGTGGATTTGAAGTCGAGAAACCCCGAGCCAGTTTTTATGTATGGGTACCGGTTCCGGTAGGATATACGTCAATGAGTTTTGCTGAACATCTTTTAGAAAGAACCGGTGTGGTGGTAACTCCAGGGACCGGTTTTGGTCAATATGGAGAAGGATATATTCGAATTTCCTTAACTAGCCCGGAAGAAATTTTAACAAAAGCAATGGAAAAAATTCAAAATGAGTTATGAATAAGGGGCAAACTGAAATGAAAATTATTGTCCAAAAATTTGGCGGAACATCGGTTCACACCCCTGAGTTGCGGGAAAAGGCTGCATTAAAGCTAAAAGAAGCTTATGAAGAAGGTTATTCGCCAGTGGCTGTGGTCTCAGCGATGGGGCGAGCTGGGGCACCTTACGCTACTGATACTCTGATTTCTATAGCCAAGACTGAATATGAACATTTAGATTCAAGAAATTTAGATATCTTAATGTCGACCGGAGAAATTATTTCGACGGTGATTATGACCCAAGCTCTCAGAAAATTGGGTTTAAAAGCAGTTGCAGTTACCGGGTGGCAAGCTGGAATTATAACTGATGATCGTTTTGGTGATGCTACCATCAAACGTGTCGAAACCAAAAAAATATTGAGTTACTTAGAAAAAGGGTATATTGCAGTGGTAGCGGGATTTCAGGGGGCATCTGAAGATGGAGAAATCACGACTTTAGGTCGAGGAGGAAGCGATACCTCAGCAGTAATTTTGGGAGTAGCTTTAGAAGCGGAATATGTTGATATTTTTACCGATGTTATTGGAGTAATGACCGCTGATCCTCGCATTGTTCCCGAAGCCCATATCTTAGAGGGATTGACTTATACTGAAGCTGCTGAAATCATTCAACAGGGAGCGAAAGTAATCCACGATAAGGCCATGAATATTGCCCGGGAATATCGGGTTCCACTGCGGGTTCGGAGTTTAAATGATGAAGGGAAAGGAACTTTAATCTGCGATATTCGCTCGATGTCAAAAGAGGGTTTGCGATTGTTTTCGCAGGATAGAACAGTTTACAGTATAGCTTTCCGAAAAGGATTGGCTCAATTTCGAGTAAAGCTTAATGGAAAAAAAGAGGATAATTTATTGATGTTTCAACTCTTAGCCAATAAGGGAATTAGTATCGACCTCATCAATCTCTTTCCCGATATCGTGGCCTTTGTCGTTGAAGAAGGAAAAGCCTTAAGAGTAAAAGAAATATTGGAAAAGGAGGGTTTTGAGCTTACCCTCATATATCCCTGCGCAAAAATATCCTTGGTTGGTTCAGGGATGGCGGATCGTCCCGGAGTCGTGGCCGACATGGTTGAAGCCCTGAGAAGTTCCAAAATTGAAATCCTCCAAACCAGTGATTCCCATGTGACAATTTCTTGTCTGGTTCACGCTACCGATATGGAAAAAGCGATTCAGGTTCTCCATCGAAAATTTCAACTGGAAGATATTTGTTGAATATATCAGTGAAATTGAAAGAAAAAAAGACATTGGTAGAATCGCTTATGAGAAAATTTCTTGAGGAGGTTCATCATGGAATGTGATTTTGGTCAAATGTTAACTGCAGTGGTGACTCCGTTTGATTCAAGTCTTGCGGTGAATTATGATCAATTTCGAAAATTGTTAAATTATTTAGTAAAAGAGGGATCAGATGGAATTGTGGTTTCCGGAACCACTGGAGAAGCACCAACATTAACCAAGGATGAAAAGTTAAAACTTTTTGAGATTGCCTTAGAAGAAGTGGGAGATCGGGCCAAAATTATTGCCGGAACTTGTAGCTATGATACCCACGAATCAGTGTTTTTGTCCCAAGAAGCGGAAAAAATCGGGGTTCATGGAATTTTAGCTGTTGCTCCTTACTATAACAAACCGCCACAAGAAGGTCTTTATCAACACTTCCGAGCTATTGCCGAAGGAATTTCCATTCCGGTTATGCTTTACAATATACCTTCTCGAACCGGAATTAATATAGAACCAGAAACAATCGCTCGACTCTCTGAGATCCCAAATATCTGTGCACTGAAAGAAGCAGCTGGGAGCGCTGATCAGTTGTCAGTTTTGCGAACTCTGCTTCCGAAAAATTTTGCAATTTATAGTGGCGATGATAATATGACCTTAGTGGTATTAGCTTTGGGAGGTAAAGGAGTTGTCAGCGTAGCCTCTCATGTGGCAGCCCGTGAAATTAAGAATATGATTGTTCTTTATAAACAAGGAAAAGTTGAAGAAGCACTCGACTTGCATCTTCGTTTATATTCTCTTTTTAAAATAATATTTATTTCAACCAATCCGATACCAATTAAAGCCGCACTGAATCTGATGGGCTGGTCAGTTGGAAAAGTTCGACTTCCTCTTAGCCAGATGGAGAAAGAAAAAGAAGACAAGTTGAAAAAAACCTTACTCGATCTTGGATATTTGAGTTGAAATTTCCTTTGAATTTTGTCATAATAGTTGAACCTTAAAAAAGAATATGAAAACAGCAATGATCGGGAAGTTCATTGGAAAAATTATAGCGAGGAAGTTTTATGGTGAAAGGCTTCCAATTATTTCCGATAGAACGAGAGCCCGTGAGCTGATCCTGAAGAAAAGGCTTTTTAAGTCTAAGTAGGGAAATCCGGTCAAACCGTTAGGAAAATGAGTAGAACAGGGTGGCACCGTGTACCTATTGGTTCACCCCTGTAGTTCTGTTCGAGAAAACCTCGTCTATGGGACGAGGTTTTTTGTTTTTGGAAGAATAAATCGTTGTTTTTAAGGTTAAAAATTTCTCGAGAATGATGAAAAAAGTTATCTAAATCCGTCATTGCGAGGAGGCTAATCGTCTTTTGGTTGAACGACGTGTCAATCCCAACCTTCTGCTCCGTCATTGCGAGGAGCGTTTTGTGCGACGTGGCAATCTCATTTAGAGAATTTTTTAAATAATTAAAGGATGAGATCCTCACGGCTTCTTAATACGAAGCCTCAGGATGACGAATAAAAAGCATCCTCCCCGCCGCGAAAGCGGCACCCCTCCAAGGAGGGGAATTGTTGAATTCATTCTTTTTCTTTTTTCATCACTTTTCACTTATTTCGGGATTTTCAGAATAGAATAAACCACTGAGGAGAATGACGATTAATCTAAAAAAGGAGATAAGCAAGATGATTCGGGTGGGAATAGCAGGTGCAACTGGTTATACTGGTCTTGAGTTGCTGCGTATTTGCTCAAATCATCCCGAAGTTGAAATCATTTGGGCAACCAGTGATAGCTACTCGGGGATAGAGCTTAAGAATTATTGTCCGGCATGGCAGGGTCGAACCTGTATGGTTCTTGAAAAACCGGACATGGATAAAATGGCTCGAGAAGTTGATGTGGTATTCTTAGGATTACCCCATGGTGTTTCGATGGATTACATTCCAGCTATTCTTCCCCATGCCAAGGTCATCGATCTGGGAGCGGATTTTCGTATTCAAAATCTTGAGGTATATGAAAAGTGTTATGGTTTACACCATAAGCTTCCTACGGTTGTTCAGGAAGCTGTTTATGGGATACCGGAACTATACCGCCAAAAAATAAAAGCTGCTCAGGTCATTGCCAATCCAGGATGTTATCCAACTTCAATCATTATTCCCCTTTATCCTTTATTAAAAAATCAAATTATTCACCCTGAGATTATAGCTGATAGTAAGTCGGGAGTGACTGGTGCAGGGAAAAGGCCAACCGAAGTGACCCATTTTTGTGAAGTTGATGAAAATTTTAAAGCCTATAAGATTGGCGAACACCGCCATCAACCGGAAATACAAGAACAGCTCTCCAAAGCTTACGGTGATTCGGTTGAGATTATATTTACTCCTCATCTCCTTCCTATTAAGAGGGGGATATTGAGTACCATCTATGTTCAGGGAGATCCATCAATTTCAGAAAAAGAGATGTGGAATGTTATAGATAATTTTTATCAAAATGAGCCATGGGTGAGGGTATATCCCCTTGGTCAATTTCCAGAAATAAAGTGGGTATTAGGTTCAAATTTCTGTGATATCGGTTTAAAGCAAGTTGGCAAAAATCATTTTGTCATTGTGTCGGCCATTGATAACCTAACCAAGGGAGCGTCTGGCCAAGCGGTTCAAAATATGAATGTCTTATTTGGGATCGATGAGCGAGTTGGATTACCGAGTTCAGTGCTCTATCCATAGGGGGTATCAGTAGTGGAAAAGGAAATAATTCAAAAATCAGGTGGTTTGGATATTGTAGAGGGGTTTTTTACCCGAGGAGTGCATTGTGGAATAAAGAAATCGAATAATGATTTAGCAATAATTTTTTCTGAAATTCCAGCAGCCGCTGCTGCGGTTTTTACAACCAATCGGGTGTGTGCTGCTCCAGTTGAGCTAACCCGAATGAACTTGGAGAAAAACCATCATATTCAATTGGTAGTGGTGAATAGTGGGGTTGCCAATGCCTGTACCGGAACAAAAGGTATGGAGGATGCGATATTGATGTCTCAAATGGCAGCCCGAGAATTTAATATTGAAGATCCTTCATTGGTTGCAGTCGCTTCCACCGGGGTGATTGGTGACTTTCTTCCTTTAAATAAAATCGAAATTGGTATCAAACAAGCCCGAGAATTTTATCCTGATAATCCATCGGGATATGATACNNCCAAATATGGCAACCATGCTCGGTTTTATCTTAACTGATGCGGAAATTGATCCAAGGAGTCTTCAAAAAGCCTTAAAGAATGCAGTAGATTTGAGCTTTAACCGGGTTACAGTTGATGGTGACACCAGTACCAATGACATGGTTTTGTTGTTGGCTAACGGGAAAAGAGGAAAAGGCGTGATTAACGAAAAACATCCTGATTTCTTAATTTTTCAAGAAGCTCTTAATCGAGTTTGTCGGGATTTGGCTAAAGATATTGCTCGAGATGGAGAGGGGGCGACTAAATTCATCAATGTCATTGTCCAAAAGGCAAAAAATGAATTAGAAGCTCGAACGGTGGCGTTCACGATAGCTGAGTCACCTCTGGTTAAAACCGCTTTCTTTGGTGAAGACCCCAATTGGGGACGGATTATGGCAGCAGTTGGTCGGAGCGGCATTTTAATTCAACCCGAAAGGATTAATATAACAATTAATGGTGTTCCTTTTGTTGAAGAAGGTATGGGTACTCAAAAAATGACTCGAAATGAATTACGGTCTGTTGTTCAGAGCAAAGAATTGGAGATACTGATAGATTTAGGTTTGGGAGATGCTAGTTTTAATGTCTGGACTTGCGATTTTTCTTATGATTATGTAAAGATTAACAGTCATTATAGTTGATTGGATATGAACAGATGGGGAGATTCATATGAAAGTTATCATAAAGTTTAGTGGAAAAAATATTGACCCCGATAAAAATGCTTTTCTCAAACCAGTGGTGGATTTGTGGCAAAAAGGGGCTTCCTTGGCGTTAGTTCATGGTGGCGGACCTCAAATTAGCAATTTAATGGAAAAATTGGGGAAAAAACCAAACTTTATTCAAGGATTGAGAGTTACCGATCAGGAAGCTATGGATCTTACCGAGATGGTATTGAGTGGATTGTTGAATAAAACCTTGGTTGGCATGCTAACCCAACATGGAATTACTGCCTGTGGAATCAGTGGAAGGGATGCTGGTCTTTTCATCGCAAAAAAACACTCCATTGAACATGAAGGTCAATTCATTGATATCGGTTGGGTTGGAGATATCATTCAGGTCAACCCACAACTGGTAGAAACTTTATGGGGAAAGAGGATTTTACCCGTCGTTTCTCCAATATCCAGCGATAGCAATGGAAAAAGTTTAAATGTGAATGCTGATTGGGCAGCAGCTCAACTAGCTATTGCCCTTCGAGCTGAAAAACTCCTTCTTTTTACCGATGTTCCAGGAGTTCTTCGTGATCCATCGAACCCCGATAGTTTGATTCAGAATCTCTCAGCGAGTGAAATTCCTTTACTTGTTCAAAAAGGCATTGTTTCCGGAGGGATGATTCCTAAGCTTAAAATGATTCAAACCATTCTTCAGGGAGGAGTTGAAGAAATTTTCATTGCTGGAGGCGCTTCTTTGGAATTCCTAGATCAGTTATTAGGAGGAAAGTTCGTCCCAGGAACTCGGATCACAAGATAAAAGATGATAATCAATGTGAATTGAGCAATGATAAGTAGCAATTTATAGAATTATGGAATTGAAAAAAGGATGGTTCCATGGTTAAAAAAAGGAATAAACCCATTACTCGGTTTATCAAAGCAGATAGAAAATAATTTTAAAAAAGGGTGAAATATGAATAGCGAGCAAGTTATTCAAATGGAAAACGAAAACATGTTGGCAACCTATGCTCGGCTACCAATCGTAATAAAAACCGGCAAGGGATGTAGGGTATATGATCCAGAAGGGAAATCATATTTGGATTTTGTTGCAGGAATTGCTGTGAATCTTTTAGGATATGGGTATCAACCCTTAATTCAAGCTATCTTTGAGCAAGCTCAGGAACTTATTCATGCTTCCAATCTCTATTACACTCTTCCTCAAACTCGATTAGCTAAGGACTTGATTGATATTTCTGGATTTGATCGAGTGTTTTTTAATAATAGTGGAGCTGAAGCCAATGAAATAGCGTTAAAAATGGCTCGTTTTTATGGAAGAAGAAAACATGGAAACCGTTATAAATTTATAACCTTTTCTCAATCTTTCCATGGACGAACTTTTTTAACCTTAACAGCAACTGCGCAGGAAAAGTTTCATCATGACTTAGAACCCCTGGTAAGTGGTATGAGTTATGCGGAATTCAATCAGATAGAAAGTGTTATGAAAGTCATTGATGATGAAACCTGTGGAATCATTGTAGAGCCGATCCAAGGTGAAGGGGGAATCTTTTGTAGCAAACCTTCTTTTCTTCATCAAATTCGTGACATATGTAATGAGCGAGATATTATTCTGATATTTGATGAAGTACAATGTGGAATGGGTCGAACCGGTAGGTTTTTTGCTTTTGAAACTTATGGAGTAAAACCTGATATTGTTACTTTAGCCAAAGGTTTAGGTGGGGGGCTCCCGATTGGAGCAGTTTTGGTAAACGAAAAAATAGTGAATATAACTCGAAAGGGAGACCAAGGAAGTACCTTTGGAGGAAATCCTATTTGTACTCGGGCTGCCCAGATTGTGGTCAATACGATTGCTCAAACCGATTTTCTGAAAAATGTTATTGAAACCGGGGAGTATTTACAACAACAACTTTATCAAACCCAACAAAAGTTTAGTGATTTGATCCAAGAAGTTCGTGGCATTGGTTTAATGTGGGGTTTACAAGTTACCGGAAAAGCCAAATTAATCGTCGAAAAGATGTTGGAAAAAGGGGTTATAGTCAATGCAGCAAANNCAAATGGTAAAAAGCTTAGTTGAGGTTTTATTGGATATTCAATTTACCAATACAGTACCTGGAATGAAATAGGGAAAAAAGACTATTCGCCATGTATTCCACCTGGTTAGATATGGATGGAAAGATGGCGAGTTCGATTGAGGAGGAATAATATGAGTAAACGAAAAAAGATAGTTCTTGCCTATTCAGGTGGTCTTGACACCTCAGTTGCTATACGCTGGCTTCAGGAAAAATATGATGCCGATGTTTTTGCAGTAACCTTAGACTTGGGTCAGGGAAAAGACCTGGAGGGAGTTCAAAAAAAGGCTCTGAGCATTGGAGCTAAGGAAGCCTTTGTTTTTGATGTCCGGGAAGAATTTCTCAGTAATTATGTTTTACCAGCTCTATGGGCAGGTGCTATTTATGAAAAACGCTATCCCTTAGCAACAGCATTATCGAGGCCGTTGATTGCAAAATACCTGGTTCAAGTAGCCGAAGAAAAAGGAGCAACTTATATTGCCCATGGTTGCACGGGAAAGGGAAATGACCAGGTTAGAATCGAAGTATCGGTAGCAGCTTTAAATCCTGACTTACAGATTATCGCTCCAGCTCGGATATGGGGTTGGACTCGTGAGGAAGAAATTGAATGGGCTCTTGCCAATGGGATACCAATTCCAGTAACGGTCGATAGTCCTTATAGTATTGATGTTAATATCTGGGGTCGAAGTATTGAATGTGGTGTTTTAGAAGACCCTTGGACTGAGCCCCCTGAAGATATATACCAATGGACTCGTTCACCAGAAAAAGCACCTGATGAAGCAGCAACCATTGAAATTGGTTTTGAAAACGGAGTACCCAAGTTATTAAAAGGTCAGTTCTATTCACTGGTCAATATGGTCGAAGAATTAAATACTATTGGTGGCGATCATGGTTTTGGAAGAATAGATCATATCGAAAACCGCTTGGTGGGAATAAAATCCCGTGAAATTTATGAATGTCCAGCTGCGCTTCTTCTCCTCGAGGCATATAAAGATTTAGAAAACTTAGTTATGCCCCGCGAAGTAACTCATTTCAAATCGTTTTTAGAAGAAAAATATTCTTTAATGGTTTACGAAGGTCTTTGGTTTTCTCCGCTTCGAGAAGCTTTAGATGCTTTTATGCAAAAAATTGCTGAAAGAGTGAGTGGATCAATTCGGATAAAGCTCTATAAAGGTAGTATGCAGATAACTGGGAGAAAATCCGAAAACTCCTTATACGATTTTGCTTTGGCAACTTATGATAAAGGTGATCGTTTTGATCATGCATCGGCAGAAGGGTTTATTAAGCTCTGGGGGTTGCCGACAAAAATAGATGCCATTGCTCGGAAAAAAACCAACCAATAAAGACAGGAATCAGTTACTTCATTCCTTTGGAAGGGCATTATATAACCGGAAATGTCTTTTCAACCATGGTGAGATCGTAGCACAGAACTATCTAGATAAATAATGGGGCTTCATAAGTTAAGCCTCGGGCAATAACCTGTAAAAAAATAGGGGGTGCGAGTTGATTGTGCCCTCTATTTTTATATATTATAGTAAAATATTGTAATCTTTTAAATTTTATGAATTCTATTGTTCACAGTGTTTGGAAATATTACTAGTATCGAAATATTCTAAGTTGGTGATGAAAATGCGCTTGTGGGGAAGCCGGATGAGGAAGGATTTGGACCAAGAAGTTGCTGAATTTTCAACTTCAATTAATGAAGACCAAGAGCTTTATTGGTTTGATATTATTGGTAGTCTTGCTCATTGTAAAATGCTTCAAAAAATTGAAATATTAAACCAAACTGAAGCTCAACATATTCAAAGAGGCCTTGTCCAACTGCTACAAAATATTGAAAAAAATCAAATCAATCTCAATGTTTATGAGGATATTCATAGCGCAGTGGAAATAAATTTGAAACAAATGATTGGAGAACCAGCTGAAAAATTACACACGGCGAGAAGCCGTAACGATCAAATAGTTCTTGATGAGCGCTTGTTTTTAAGGGAAAAAATTATTCATCTCATTCGGGGTATCAACAACCTTCAAAAAGGGTTGTTAACTCTAGCTCAGAAATATCCAACTTTGGTAATGCCCGGATATACCCATCTCCAACCTGCTCAGCCGATTCTTTTTGCTCACCATCTTTTGGCTTATTTCTTTATGTTACAAAGAGACGCTGAGAGGTTAAAAGATGCTCTTACCCGTCTCAATCAATTGCCCTTGGGTGCCGGAGCGTTAGCTGGGACTTCGATCCCTATTGACCGAAAATATGTAGCTGAACTGCTGGCATTTCCTTCGGTACAAGCAAACAGCATGGATGTAGTAGCTGATCGGGATTATATTCTTGAAATTCTGAATGCGTTATCAATTGCCTTTCTTCATTTAAGCCGTTTTGGTGAGGAATTAGTACTTTGGAACTCACCAGGTTTTCAATTTATTATCATAGATGATGCTTTTACGACTGGTTCGAGTATTATGCCACAGAAAAAAAATCCGGATATTGCCGAACTCATCAGGGGGAAAGCCGGAGAAGTTATTGGATCCTGGATCAGTTTAGCGGTAACCTTGAAAGGACTTCCTTTAACCTATAATCGTGATTTACAACAAGATAAACCGCCTCTTTTGAGAGCCGTTCACGAATGCGAAAAAACCTTTCACATAGCAACTCGCTTGATTAATAATATCCAACCTGATCCAGAAAGAATGGAAGCCGCCCTGCAAAAGGGATTTCTTACCGCCACTGACCTCTGTGAGTATTTAGTTGGGAAAGGCATCCCTTTTCGGAAGACTCATGAAATAGTGGGTTCAATAGTACGTGAGTTAGTTTCTCAAGATAAAAGTTTTCAAGACTTGAGTTTTCAAGAACTTGAAAATTATATTGGACGACTGGATCAGGAAGTTGCACTGGTTCTTGATGAAAAGCAATCAATAAACCGAAAGCAATCAGAGGGGAGTACATCGCCCCAGGAAGTAAAAAAACAATTTGTTATCGCTCAAAAGCTTTTAGATCGGTGGATGGCTTATAATACTCGTATAGAAAAAGAATGGCATAGTAAATACCAGTTATTACTCAGTGTCGAGTAGATATTCATGCAATTTATGTAACACCAGATGAGGATGAAAATACCTATCTAAAAACGTCATTCAGTCTGTGTCAAAATCCCTTTCATACACCAAGAATAGCTTGAAAGTGGAAGACACAGTATAAATATCTTCAGTTTTTGGTTATCTATTCCCAATATTACAGTAAAATATTAACATAAGTGGGGGTAAATAATTTACAGAATAATTGTGACACAGTCTGATTGCGAGGAGGCTAAGCGTCTTTTAGTTGGACGACGTGGCAATCTCATCCACCAACTCCGTCATTCTGAGGAGCGTATTATGCGACGTGAGAATCTCATCCTTTAAATCATTTATAAAGAAAAGATGAGATCCTCACGCGGAAAAGCACCGCTCAGGATGACACCTGTGGTGTCAGATGAGATCCTCACGCCCTCACTAAACGAGGGCTCAGGATGACGGATTAAGGGCACACCACCCTCAATGGGGAAATTTATTTGATGGTATTTTCAGATTATATGGTTGAGATAAAAATAATATTTATAGGTGTTACTCAAAACTGTATTGATATATTTTGAGAGGAGTGTTTAACAGTGTCCTTAACCAGGGACGATATACTCAAAGAAACAAAAGCGAAGGGTATACAATTCCTTCGCCTACAATTTGTTGATGTATTAGGTATTCCAAAAAATGTAGAAATACCGGCAAAACGTTTACCCCAAGCTCTAAGCGATGGGGTGAATTTTGATGGTTCTTCGATTGAAGGCTTTGTTCGAATTGAAGAATCAGACATGAAGTTGGTTCCCGATTTAGATACTTTCACGTTTTGTCCCTGGGAAAAGGACGATCGGGTGGCGAGAATTATCTGTGACGTGAAGAAATCGGATGGGAATGACTTTGAAGGATGTTCTCGCACTAACTTGAAAAGAATATTAAATGAAATTAGAGCCAAAGGCTTTGAAATGAACATCGGAACCGAAGTTGAATTTTTTATGTTCAAATGGAATGAAAAAGGAAAGCCTTACACCACTGATAAAGGGAGCTATTTTGATCTTCTTCCCCTCGATCATGAAGAGCAACTGCGGCGAGATATGGTTATTGCTTTGGAGGAGCTTAATTTTAATATTGAAGCATCCCATCATGAAGTTGCTCCAGGACAGCATGAAATAGACTTTCAGTATGGAAATGCCTTGAAAATTGCTGATAATTTAATCACTCTTAAATTAGGAATAAAAACTTTAGCAATCCAAAATGGCTATGTAGCTACCTTCATGCCAAAACCAGTTTACGGTGTTCCTGGTTCTGGTATGCATACTCATCTTTCATTATTTAAAGATGGAAAAAATGCTTTTTATGATGCTAATTCACCTGATGGTTTAAGTAATATTGCCCGTGGCTTTATTGCTGGACTGCTTCAACACTCTCCAGCTTTTACAGCGATAATCAATCCCCTTATCAATTCCTATAAACGTTTAGTTCCCGGATACGAGGCTCCAGTTTATATTGCTTGGGCGGAAAAAAACCGGAGTCCGTTGGTGAGAGTCCCTCCACAGCGAGGGATCGGGACCCGTGCCGAACTCCGTAGTCCTGATCCATCCTGTAATCCTTATTTGGCTTTTTCGGCCATTATTCAATCGGGATTAGACGGAGTAGAAAAAATTCTCGATCCTGGTAAACCTTGTAACAATGTAAATCTTTATGAAATGAGCTGTGAGGAAAGAGAAGAATGGGGCATCCGAAATTTACCCCGAAATTTAGGTGAAGCCTTAGAAGAGTTAGAAAAAGATGAAACAGTAAAACGTGCCCTCACTCCACACATTTTGGATTATTTCTTGAATGCCAAGCGAAGAGAGTGGGAAGAATTTCAAAGAATGGTTCATCCCTGGGAAGTTGATCGGTATCTTGAATTATTTTGAACCTAGAACCATCTACAAGCTTGAAAAAACAAATTTCTACCAAAGAATTAAAAACATAGGAGGGGGTTAATTTATTATTCCTCTTTTCGAAATTTCTCCAAAAGGATTAATAGTGCAGCAAGATCAGAAGGTGTAACTCCCCGAATTCGCGAAGCCTGTCCCAGAGTGGTTGGGCGCAATGCCTGTAGCTGTTCTTGAGCCTCGCGAGAAAGGATTTTAAGCTGATCAAAAGGAAAGTGGGGTGGGATTGGTCGGTTTTCCATTTGACGGAATTCGTTAACCGATTTAATCTGCCTCTCGATATACCCCCGATATTTGGTTTGTATTTCTACTTCTTCAAGTATATCTGGAGAAAGAAAAGGTCGATCGGGATCAAAAGGAGAAAGGTCATAATAATTAATTTGTGGTCTGGTGAGAAGAGAATTTATTCGGGTTGGTTCTGGCAATGGGTTGGTATGTTTTTTTTCCAAAAACCGGTTCAAATCTACTGATGGAAAAATATTAGTATTTTCAAGGCGCTTTACTTCTTGGGCAATGATGTTTTTCTTTTCTTGAATCATCCGATATCGATTTAGAGAAATCGTTCCCGCCTGGTAGCCATATTCCGCTAACCGAACATCAGCATTGCTATGGCGAATGAGAAGACGATATTCTACTTTGCCAGTTCGAAGCCGATAGGGTTCTTCGACTCCTTTGGTGATTAAATCATCGACCATAACTCCTAAGTAGCTTTCATCACGTTGTAAAATTATGGCTGGTTTATTTTGAACATAACGTCCAGCATTAATTCCGGCTAAAATTCCCTGACCGGCAGCTTCCTCGTACCCGGATGTTCCATTAATTTGTCCGGCAAAAAAGAGACCGGGAATTGGCTTGCTTTCCAGAGACAGTTTAAGCTGAGTAGGTAAGATAAAATCGTATTCAATTCCATATCCAGGACGAATGATATGACAGTTTTCTAACCCGGATATTGAACGAAGGATTTGCCATTGAGTCTCCTCTGGAAGTGATGTAAATACCCCTTGAACATAAATTTCATTGCTTTTTTCACCTTCCGGTTCAAGAAAAACCAAGTGACTTACACGATCAGGGAATCGATATACCTTATCTTCCAGAGAAGGACACTCCCGAACCGGGGAACTGTCGCTGAAATGGTAAAGAAGAGGCGAACGGTCAAAATTTTTACGGATTATTTCACAGGTATTTTCGTTGGTTCGAGTAAGGAAAACTGATGACCCTTCGTAAACTCGAGGAGTGCTTACCCAAGAAAAGCAGAGGGGTAGGTCATCACTTTTTTGTTCATCACATTTTTTAAAATCAATGGTTCTTTTGTCAATACGGGGTGGAGTGCAAGTATTCAAACGACCAGTTTCAAATCCTTTTTGGCGGAGTGATTGACTGAGATGATTGGCTGGGAATTCACCCTGACGACCGGCTGGATAACTAATCTCGCCGATCTTAATCACTCCATTCAGAAAAGTACCGGTTGCTATGATAACTGATCGACATTGGAAACGAATTCCATGAAAAGTTTTAACACCAGAGATTTCACCATTGGAATTGAGTATCAAATCAGATACCTCTCCCTGAAAAATAGATAAAAATGGAGTATTTTCTAAGTATTTACGGATGATAAGGCTGTACCGATCCCGTTGGGTTTGAGCGCGGAGAGTTTGAACGGCTGGGCCCTTACCGGTATTTACTTTTTTGATATGGAGAGTACATTGGTCAGTTACTTTGGCCATCAAACCGCCTAAAGCATCAATTTCCATTACCACATGTCCTTTTCCTGGTCCTCCAATTGCAGGATTGCAAGGCATAAGAGCAATATGGTGAATCGAGTTGGTGATGAGGAGAGTTTTCAAACCCATTACAGCTGATATATATGCGGCTTCAGAACCAGCATGTCCTCCGCCAACAACAATCACATCATAATTGCTACCCATCAAGTATCTCACCTTTCATTAGGAAAATTAACAGACATTTGGGCCTCATTGCCCGGGCTTAATTATCATCATTGATATCTGGAGAGAAAGTTTAGCATTTCCATCACCTCTTGTCACTTTTTAATAGATATTCATGCCAGTTGGTGGCACCAGGTGAGGATAAAAATGAGTTACCCCCTCACCTTAATCCACTCCCACCAGGGGAGAGGAAAAAAGAAAGAAGCCTCCCACGAAGGGGCGAGGGGAAAAATTAATAAAAGGATTAAATAGTTCCTTCTCCCATGATGGGAGAAGGTGAGGATGAGGGTGAGAGATTGGAATGAGATCCTGGTTAGTTGCTCAATATGAGTTACCTATAAAAAATCATTCCAGTATTTTCAGGACAAAAGGAATCTATATTGAACTAGGGAACAATATGATAAAATGATAACCGATTGAATACCCTTCTTTTATCGTTCCCGTGGGAAAAATAGGATGGTGGATACCGAATGCTCATGGTGGTTCATGGTGGAATTTATGTTGAAGAAATTCCGGAAATCTCTGATGCTTTAAAAAAGGCTTGTTTGGTTGGTAGAAAATTATTAATGCAAAAAGAAGCTGTAGATGCTGTAGAAGAAGCAGTAAAGGTGTTAGAAGATGACCCTCGTCTTGATGCTGGGACCGGATCATATCCAAATTTATTAGGTGAAATTGAAATGTCAGCCAGCATTATGAAAGATGACCTATCTTGCGGGGGTGTAGCGGCAATCAAGAATATTAAAAATCCAATTTCGGTTGCTCGGGGAGTAATGGAACAGACCAAACATGTCTTGTTGGTAGGGGAAGGTGCCAATCTTTTTGCCAGATTGTTAGGATTCGAACCTTATAACCCGATGGCTGAACTGACCGTTACCACTTTGCGTAAAGCTATTGAAATTGCCGAGGAAGAAGAAAATTCCATTTATCATTACTATTTGGAACGAGCCCGATTACGTCTCCAGACGCTCCAATTAGGAACAGTAGGATCGGTGGCAATTGACAGCAAAAAACGAAAAGCCGCCGCAACCTCAACTGGTGGAATTGAAATGCAGCTCCCCGGGCGAGTAGGTGACTCTCCTTTAATTGGTTTAGGAAACTTTGCCGGAGAATGGGGTGCAGTG
>MTKW01007088.1_pt1 | contig 17764 bp, 15 predicted proteins | sample 1042761 | NCBI WGS metagenome assembly MTKW01 (sample SAMN06205366, study PRJNA360243) | anaerobic digester metagenome | biome: Wastewater treatment plant; feature: Anaerobic digester sludge; material: sludge; isolation source: anaerobic digester fed with sludge from wastewater treatment plant ... | reverse complement strand
GCTGTTTCTATACTTTGTGTTCATCACCCTGCCGGTGCGTTTTGCAACCGCTTATGTAATGGACCGGACACGGATTCCGGTGACCTGGATTCTCGCGACTGTGTCGGCGACTATAGCCGGAGGCCTGGCAGGGCTTATTTTCTTTGATACAGCCCCGGGATTTATCCTGACAATCTTAATGTTAGGCCTTAGCGGCGGGATATGGGGGGTACTGGTCGATGCGTCGCTGCCGCGCTTTTTTGGCCGAAAGCATCTTGGAGCAATCAGCGGAACCGTTATGTCCGCAATGGTGCTCAGCAGCGCAATGGGGCCGGTTCTGTTCAGTTATGGCAAGACCTATCTGGGCAGCTACCGAGCCATGCTGATTTGGCTGCTCATCCTGCCGATTGTCATCTTCGCGATGAGTCTGTTTGCCCGCAATCCGCAGAACCGTTACAAGCCCGCATAATAGCCGCAAGACACAACCCGGCGATTTGGCCAAGGGATACCTGAAAAAACCATCCCCACCCGGCAAAGACACAGTTCGCCGATTCGCCTTTCGCTCCGGCTCGGTTTCTTTTGCCCTGTTATGAGGTAAGGGCGGCTTTCATATCGGCAATGCGATTGGCTACGGTCTCGGTAGCCTCAGCCAGAGGAACACGGACAACATCGTTTTCGCTGCGGCACTTGATCTCGACATTGCCGTCGGCCAGGGATTTTTTGCCGATGGTAACCCGCACCGGAATCCCCAGCAGGTCGGCATCCTTGAACTTAACTCCGGCTCGAAGGTCGCGATCGTCCAGAAGAACCTCGAGCCCTTTATCGCAAAACGCCTCATACACCTGTTCAGCGGCCTGCACTACGTCCTCGTCCGGTGCGGCCGGGGTCACGATGACTTCCCACGGGGCAATGGAAATTGGCAGAATCATCCCGTTATCGTCATGCCCATTTTCAATGGCTGCGGCGATAATCCGGTTGATGCCGATACCATAACAGCCCATCAGCAGCGGTTTTTCCACGCCGTCAGCGTCCAGATAGCGGGCGTTAAGTTTCTCGCTGTATTTGGTGCCGAGTTTGAAAACCTGACCGACCTCGATGCCGCGCCTGAACAGCAATTTTTTGCCTTCGTACGTGTCCCCTTCCACGGCATTGCGGACATCAACAATATGGATATGATTGCCCGCCAGCGGAAAATCGCGCCCCGGCACCACATTCTTGATATGGTAATCGGTCTTGTTGGCACCGGTGGCCCCCACGGCCATTGCTGCCACGCCGTAATCGATAAAGACTTGAGCCGCCTTATCGCACAACCCTACCGGCCCGGCGAACCCCACCGCCGCACCTGTAAGTTCGACAATATCGCCCTCCTGAGCCATCTCGATATGTGCGCCGCCCATCAAACGGGTCAACTTTTCAAGATTCACGTCGTGGTCACCGCGAACCAGCACCACGATCAGATCTTGGCCGCTTTTGTAAATCAGCGTCTTGATAAGTTGATCGGCAGTCACATTCATATACGCACAGGCATCATCTATCTTGCCGGCCTTGGGTGTATAGACCAACGCTGCCGGCCCGACATCGACTGGCGGCTGTTTACTGAGCGGATCAACAGGAGCTTTTTCAAGATTCCAGGCTTGGGCGTTATCCTCTGTATAGACGATGATATCCTCGCCGTTCTCACACGGTACGGTAAACTGATGCGACCCTGAACCGCCCATCTCGCCGGATTCAGCCTGCACAATCACATACTCCAGCCCACAACGCGAAAAGACCTTGCAGTAGGCATTGTACATCGCTATATAGGTCTTATGCAGACACTCTTCCGTACCATGAAAACTGTACGCATCTTTCATGATAAACTCGCGCGACCGCAACACCCCAAACCGGGGACGATACTCATCGCGATATTTGGTGTTAATCTGATACAAATTCAGCGGCAGCTGCTTGTATGATTTGATTTCGCACGAGGCCAAATAGGTAAACCCCTCTTCAGCGGTCGGCGAGAGGACATTGCCCCGCCCGTGGCGGTCGGTAAATCGTCCCAATGTTTCGCCGTAGTCCACATCCCGCCCTGTCCGCTGCCATAATTCAAGCGGCTGAACAAACGGCATCACGATTTCCTGGGCGCCGGCAGCGTTCATCTCTTCTCGGACAATCTGCATCACCTTTTGCAGCATTCGGCACCCCGCAGGCAGATAAATATATGTCCCGCTGGCCAACTTACGCATCAGGCCGGCCCGAATCATCAATTGATGGCTAATAATTTCCGCATCCGCCGGCACTTCTTTTACGGTCGGAATCAGGGTTTGACTGTACCGCATAGCTCGCTTTCCACTGCTTGTTAAGTTCGGTTCTTCGCCTCTATCGTTACTGACTATGGGCAGACATTATAGCGGCCTGATATGGAGATTTCCACTGTCTGTTAAAGGTTTTTCGAATAAAAAAACCCGCCGGGGTCAATCGGCGGGCTGGACAGATCACAACGTTTCAGCATTCGTAAGACCCGGCCCCCTACACCTTTGGGTAATTACCCAGATATTCAGTCTTGGGCAATTCGCCGACCAGCGGCAGCGCATAATCGACAAATGCCGGCGTCATTCCGTTACCTTCGGCATTGATAAACTCATCGGGCACAACCTTGGTCTTTTCGGCCACATTTTTCAGGTCAGTACGGAAATAATCCACCGCGTAGTTGACGCCGGTGCCAAGCCGTTTAATAGCAACCGAGCCATTGTCCTCTTTCATCGACCACCGCACCGCCAGACGGCCGCACTCGCGGGCCTCGTTGGCATCGACCGATGATTGCAGGCCCGGAAAACTCCGCTGAAGGTAGCCGAACGTATCGGCGCGAACGCGTTTGATACCCAGCTTCCCCTTGACCTGGGCAGCCAGAAAATCAGCCAGCGCGCCAGTGCCTGAAAGCTGAATATTGCCATGCGAATCACGTTCACTTTGCTGCATTATTTTTTCAGTCCAGGTAACGTGGTCGGTATCGCAAATACCTTCACTGACAGCCACCACGCACCGCCCGTATTTCTTGCAGCACCCTTCCACCTGAGCAAGGAAGGTATCCATAGAGACCGGACGCTCGGGAATGTAAACCAGATGCGGCCCATCGTCCTCACGCTGCTTGCCCAAAATGGACGCCCCGGTCAAAAATCCGGCGTGACGTCCCATAATCACATCAATTTTAACACCGGGCAACGCACGATTGTCCAGGTCGTCCCCTATCAACGCGCAGGCGACAAACTTGGCCGCAGTGCCATAGCCCGGACAATGATCGGTTACGAGAAGATCGTTGTCAATGGTTTTGGGGACGTGAAAGGCTTTGAGGTCATAGCCGACTTCCTCGGCCATACGATTGATGATATAGCAGGTATTGGCTGAATCATTGCCGCCAATGTAGTAGAAATAGCGGATGTCGCGTTTTTTGAATACCGCCAGAATCTTTTCGCAGTAGGCCGCGTCGGGTTTGTCCCGGCTGGAGCCCAATGCCGCCGACGGGGAACCGGCCACCCGCTCGAGCGTCTCGGCCGTCAGTTGTTTCAGGTCGATAAAATGTTCTTTGACAATCCCGGAAACGGCGTGCACCGCCCCATAGAGCTTGTCAATTTCCTTTTGTCGGCAGGCCTGCTCAATAACGCCCACAAGCGACGCGTTGATTACGCCGGTCGGCCCGCCGGACTGGCTGACGATTGCATTGGCCATAACTCAACCTTTCTTATCATTTGGATTAACAATTCGATTAGTAGCTTTACGGGTGGAAAATTATAGCGGTCCCTCACCAAAAAGCAAGGCCAAACCAACAAAATAGATTCAATCATAAGCAATAGACGTTGCCTCTCTTTTTAAGAAAAACAAGCTCGCTTTTGTATCTCATTGACAAATTTAGACACCGCGGCTATGGTCAGACTGATAACAGGTGATGTAGCCAGTCTAAAATCAGTCTTTCAAGGGCTGACTGCTGCACCCCAAGGGCTGGATTCATGACTTTTTTAGGCGCGTATGCAGAATCCAGTCTCCATATTGTCCAATATTTCCGTAATTTATAGGTGAGAGAGTCAGAATGTTGATGAAATTGTTTGCCCTCGGCTTAGCCGGTGCTGTCGGGTCGCTGGACCGATACGGGCTTTCCGGATGGGTTCAGCGGACTGTAGGCGGAGTGTACCCTCTCGGAACAGCGGTGGTGAATATCATCGGTTGTCTCCTGTTCGGGCTTATTTGGTCTTTTTTGGAGCGAACAAGTCTCTTAAATGCTGAGATACGGAGTGTTCTTTTCGTCGGATTTTTCGGGGCTTTTACCACTTTTTCAACGATGATATTTGAGTGCCACCAACTGATTTCCGACGCACAATGGCTCTCTGCCGTTGGGATTATTCTGCTTCAAAACGGTGTTGGTTTATTCTATATGCTGGCGGGGGTTCGACTCGGCCGGCTTATTTAATTGAAAGGATGCCCATGAAATCCCCATCAGATGCCCAATTATTAAGGATTTTCATCGGTGAAAGCGACAAATACCGCGGACGACCGCTCTATGAGGCAATCGTTCTTCTGGCCAGAGAACACGACATCGCAGGGGCAACTGTCGTCAGAGGAATCATGGGGTTTGGTGCACACAGTCGCATGCACACTGCCAAACTCCTGCGGCTCAGCGAAGATTTGCCGATGGTGATTGAGATAGTCGATAAACCCGACAAAATTCAAGACATTTTGCCGGAACTGGATCAAATGATCGAAGAGGGACTGGTCACCCTGGAGCCAATAAAAGTTATATCATATCGAAATACCAAAAACAAAAACTCTAAATTATAGACAAGACACCCCCGCACGCCAAACCCCAATGTCGTTTCGTTTGCTTATCTGCCGCAAGGCAGTCAGACAGAAAGAGAAATGTTGCAATTTCCGGTTAGTTTGCTATAATCCCCCCTTTGCCGGCGTGTTCCCGTTATGGAAAACATTGTTATAGAGGGGTATTTTTTTGAAATTCCTTGTTTATAAAGACGGTCAGCTTCTGAAAGATTTTACGTTATCGGGGGCCTATCTGTTTGGTGCAGATATGATTCCGTTCCGTCATGTCGAGTCTATTCGATTTGAGGACGGCATCATTGAATGTACCAAAAAAAGCCAGGACGCAGCCGGTTTGGCACTGCTTTGGCCGGTTGAGGGATTCGGGCGGCTGCTGCTGAACACTACCCGCATTCCCGAGCGAGCCGAGCCGTATATTCTCAACGTCGAGTTGGCTCGTGCTCGGCTGATGCAGATAACGCTCAAACGCGAAGATTGGGCCTTGTTTGACCAGTCAGACACCCTTGAATCCCAAGCTCAAGAGGCACAAGATTTGTTTATCGATGCCCTGCGGCACATTCGCGAGCCGGAAAAGGCATCCGTGCTGGCCGACCAGGCCCTGGCCAAGGGGTTGGAGTTTTCCGAGACACTGGCCTCCCGCCATGCCGAGCAATATCTGGCACTGCGGTTCAAAAATCGCGGGCTGGGCCGGCACACTCTCGGCTGCATTGTTGACCCGGCGCTGATGGACAATCAACGCTATCGCAAGTGGCTGCTGGAAATGTTCGGGTTTGTAACCATTCCGATCAACTGGGGACAAATTGAACAAAAACCCGGCACATTTGACTTTGACCCCATCGATAAATGTCTCGATGTGCTCGGGGGCAAGCGGCTGGCCCTGTGTGCCGGGCCGTTGTTGTGTTTTGAGCCGTCCCTGCTGCCACAATGGCTATTGAAAAGCGAAAAAAACTTTGAAAAAATTCGTGAACGGGCTTACGAATTTGTCTCAGAAATTGTCAACCGATACGCTCAATATATCCACGCCTGGCGAGTCATTACCGGTATGAACGCACTGAACTGCTTTGAATTTTCGTTTGAGCAGGCCCTCGAGATGACACGCACCGCCTGTCTGGCAGCCAGATCCACCGACACCAAATCCCGTAAAATTATCGACATTCTATATCCCTGGGGTGAATATTACGCGGTCAATAAAACAACCATTCCGCCGCTGGTATATGCAGATATGGTCATTCAAAGCGGAATCAGCTTTGATGCATTCGGCTTGCAGTTTCATTTCGGTATGGATAAACCGGGCATGCACGTGCGGGATATGATGCAGATTTCGTCGCGGCTGGACTGCTTTGCGGCCGTGCCGAAAATGATTCATATTACAGGCGTATCGGTTCCGGATCGCCCCGGCACCGGCCATACCGATCCGGAACACGCCGGCTACTGGCGTGCTCCGTGGGATCCGGATATCCAGGCCGATTGGCTGGAACGATTTTATAAAGTCTCGCTCGGGCGGCCGTTTATCAATACTGTTACCTATTCGCATCTGGCCGATACCCCGTCGCTGCCCGTGGCCGGCTGCGGTCTGCTTAATGAAAAATGCGGTCCAAAGCCATCGTTTTTGGTAGTCGCCAAGTTTCAAAAGGCGATTCTAAAACATTTGCATTCATAACCAAAACCGAAGAGTCTATGAACGCAAGCCCCCTTCGATCGGCACAAAAACACCCGCACGCAGCGGCGGCAAGGCGTTTTCGGGTGATTACGGCGGCGTTTTGGGTAGGGGCGATGATTGCGATGGGCAGCGGTCTTACGGCTCTGCGGCCGGCTCGCTGCACAACTGAGCTGGTCGCGGCCGAACGCATCAATCCCAATACGGCCCCGACAGCCAGTCTGATGCGGCTGCCGGGCATTGGACGAACCCGGGCGATGGATATTGTTGAGTTTCGACAGTCCCGCCCGACGGGGCAGCCGGTCTTTCGCAACGCCGCCGATTTGCAGCAGATTCGCGGCATCGGACCGGTAACCGCCGAGAAAATCGCACCATATTTGACGTTTGAGTTTGAGTTTTAATTTTGATTATCGATCTGAGTTTAGACAAGAACATCGTAAATCACTGCCTAAAAGGGCAAAGTTCAACATATATGGCTGACTGGGAAATCAAAAAACCACTGGGACAATGTTACGGCACGCAAGAACCCTTTGAGCCGGGTCAGGAGTACTACGCCGCACTGGTAGAAACCGAGCAGGGACTGGTGCGGAGAGATTATAGCATTGGCTACTGGCAGGAACACAAGCCGGCGGTCTATTGTTACTGGAAGACGCGAATGACCCGTCCCGAACAAAAGAAAAAATTGTTTATTGACGACGAGATGCTGATGGCATTCTTTGACCGATTGGCAGACGAAACCGACCCGGAAAAAATCAACTTTCGCTTCGTTTTGACGCTGATTTTGATGCGAAAGCGAAAACTCAAATACGAAAGCAGCCACATTGACTCGACGGGTCAAGAACTCTGGACCCTCCGCGTGACCGGACAAGGTCGCACAGAAACAGTCGTCAACCCTCATCTGACCGAGGACCAGATCGAACAGCTTTCCGGCCAGATGGGACAAATATTGCAGGTGGAATTTTAGACGATGACAGGCCAATGAAACCAAGTGTAAACAGTAGGATGGAATGTCCGGACTTCAAAAGTCTTGTTTTCAGAGAACAATTCCGCCCCCGGATGCTGAGTATTCACCTTGCCATGGCATCGGTGATGCTGCTGGCCTATGGCTGCGGCAAGCCGCAACAGATCGAACCGTCGCCATTGTGCGCAGGTAAGCCAACCATTGAGCAGGCCGCGTTCGCCCTGACTGCTCAACGCGACCAGTTGGCCCCGTTTCAGGCATCTGCACGGTGTGTAATGGAATGGCGCGATGCTGAAGATCGTCTGCATCGGGAAAGTTTTGACGCCCGTGCGGCTTGTGTCCCGCCGGAGCGGGTTTTCTTTCGCGCAGACAAATTCGGCGAGATTCGCTTTGGCGCTAACGAATCCGAATTCTGGCTCCGCATCAAGCCCGAATTGGACACCTATTGGTACGGCACGCGGCAACAGGCCCAGCGCTGCGCCCACGTGCTGATGATTAACCCGGCCAATCTGGCCGAGGCGCTGGGGGTAGTCCATGTCGATACGAACTGGGAACTGTTTCACCGCGACGGATACGACTTATTGACCCAGCGTCGGAACGGAAGGCCGGTCAAACGCGTGTATGTGGACTGCTGCGATTATCGGGTGCGGCGGATTGAATATTACGACCCCCAAGGGCAGGTTGTCGCGGCGACGGAGCTGTCAGATTACACCCCCATCGACCCGGCCCTTGTGGTTCCGACCCACATTCGGCTGATGACCATTTACCAGGGGCTGGAAGAATCCTCGGCGCGGATCGAACTGCGAAACATACGTCGGTTTGACCCCACCCCGGCTCAGCTTGAGAATCTGTTTAGCCGTCCGGGCCGGGATGGGTACGGCACGGTACTGCGGCTGGATGAAAATTGTACGTTTAGCCAAGAACTTTGACCCGACAGACCCCCCCCTTCTCTTGGAAATGAGGCAACTATGACACGATTGACACTGAATGAACGGATTGGACAAGGCGTCTTTTTTCTGGACGGCGCAATGGGTACACAATTGTTCGCCGCCGGCGCCCAACCGGGCAGCTGCAATGAACTGCTGAATCTTGAATCCCCGGCGATTGTCGCGGCTGTTCATCGCGCTTATCTTGAGGCCGGCAGCGATGCGGTGATTACCAACACCTTCGGCGGCAACACCCTCACGCTGCGCCGCCACGGACTGGAAAACAAAACCGTCGCAATCAATCGAGCGGGAGCCAAAATTGCCCGTCAGGCCGCCGGCCCCGAACGCTGGGTCTTGGGCGACATCGGGCCGTGCGGTGATTTTTTAGAACCATTGGGATCGGTTAAAGAAGTGCAGTTGGCCGCGGCGTTTGCCGCGCAGGCTGAAGGACTGGCCGAAGGCGGTGTCGATGGCTTTATCATTGAGACCATGACCGCATTGGAAGAGATTCTGGTGGCAATCGCTGCGGTGCGAAGTATTACCGATGAACTGCCGATTTTCGCATCGTTGGCCTATGACCCCGCCGGCCGGGAAGCGCGAACGATGATGGGCATATCCCCGCAAGATGCGGTTAATCGACTGGCCGATGCGGGCATTACCGCCATCGGCTTTAACTGCGGCACGCTCGATATGCCCGGCTATGTCAAACTGGCCCGAACATACGCCCAGGCCGTCGAGCAAACGGGATTGCTGCTGCTGGCCGAACCCAACGCCGGACGGCCGGAACTGGAAGGCGACAAAGCGGTGTACAAACTCACACCGGATGATTTTGCCGAAACAATGGCCGAGATCGCCGAAATCGGCGTAAGACTGTTGGGCGGCTGCTGCGGCACAACGCCGGAGCATATCGCCGTTGCGGTCCGTAAAATCAAACCCTAACCACAGACCTTCTTTATGGGCACTTGAGACGACAATGGGATTTCGACTGTATAACACACTGACGCGAAAAACAGAAGACTTCGAACCGGTCGAACCGGGGCAGGTAAGGATGTATGTCTGCGGCCCGACGGTGTATGGACACGCGCATCTGGGACATGCCAAAAGTTACGTCAGTTTTGACGTGCTGCTGCGGTATTTGCGCTATCTGGGATATGCGGTCACCTATGTGCAAAACATCACCGACGTAGGGCATTTGACCGATGACGCCGACGAGGGCGAAGATAAACTGGCCAGGCAAGCCCGCAAAGAGCATCGCCACCCCATGGCCATTGCCGAATATTATACACGCAGCTATTTTGAAGATATGGACGCGATGCAGGTGCTTCGCCCGGATATCAGCCCGCGAGCAACCGGCCATATCCCCGAGCAAATCGAACTGATACAGATATTGCTCGACAAAGGCTATGCGTACGAGGTCAACGGGTCGGTATATTTTGAAGTCTGTAAATTCCCCGACTACGGCAAGTTGAGCGGACGTAACATCGACCAGATGCAGGCCGGTGCCCGCGTCGAGGTCAGTAGCGAAAAACGCCACCCGGCAGATTTTGCGCTGTGGAAAAAGGCCGAGCCGAACCATATTATGCAGTGGCCCAGCCCATGGGGACGAGGGTATCCGGGCTGGCATCTGGAGTGCTCGGCGATGAGCATGAAGTACCTGGGCAAGACGATCGACATTCACGGCGGCGGCATCGAAAATCAGTTTCCGCACCACGAATGCGAAATCGCCCAGTCCGAGGCCGCCAACGACTGCCCGTTTGTCAAATACTGGGTCCATCACAATATGGTGACTGTCGATGGACAGAAGATGGGCAAAAGCCTGGGGAATTTTATTACGCTCAAGCAGATTTTCAAAGAAGGACATCCGCGGCTAAGCCGCACCTACGACCCGATGGCCGTGCGGCAGCTCATCCTGCAAAGCCACTACCGCAGCCCGATTGACTTTTCTGACGCGGCCCTGACGGCAGCCCAAAGCGGCTATGACAAAATCACCGATGCCGTCCTTAAGGTCCGCAAACGCCTGACATCGGCACCGGACGGCGCCGCGGACACAAAGATTCTTGAAGCCCTGGCCACATTGAAAGACAAGTTCGAGGCCGCAATGAATGACGACCTGAACACCGCCGTGGCACTGTCGGTTCTGTTTGAAATGGTCAGGCGGGTCAACGCCCTGCCGGATGACGGGGTAACAAAAGCAACCCTTCAAGCGATGGACACTCAATTTCGCACCCTCGGCGGCGATGTGCTGGGCATTGTCAAGGACGACTATTCCGCCGTCGGTGGTGCGGACGATGCTCTGCTGGCTCATCTGATCGGCCTATTGATCGAACTCCGTCAGGCCGCCCGCAAAAACAAAGACTTTGCCACCGCCGACGCCATCCGCGACAAACTGGCCCGGCTCGGCATCATTCTCGAAGACAAACCCGGCGGCATAACGACGTGGAGACGCGCAAACGGGTAACCGCAGAGACGGCAAAGGTGAAGGTGACGTGTGAAACCTGATATGGAAAGTCTGAAGTTTGAGTTCTGAAATCTGAAATGATTATAGTAGGCATCGATCCCGGTTTACAGGTGTGCGGTTATGCGGTACTCGAAAAGCTGCTGCTGCGCCAGAGCTTGCTTGAGGCCGGCGTGTTTCGCACAGACAGACAAGCCGCGCTCGAGGACCGGCTCAATCAGATTGCCGCAGATATCCAGACAGTGCTGGACACATACAGCCCCGATGTGGTGGCGGTTGAACAATTGTACGCCCATTACAAGCATCCGCGAACCGCAATCTTGATGGGCCATGCGCGAGGCGTGATTTTGCAGCGGGCCGCACAGACTGGAGCGGTGGTTCGGAATTTCTCGGCCACGCGAATCAAAAAATCCCTTACCGGCAACGGCCGAGCATCCAAAGGGCAAATGCAGCGAGCCATCCAAACGGTGCTGAATCTGCCTGCTCCGCCGGAACCGGCGGACGTAGCCGACGCCATCGCCGCGGCGCTGTGCTGCGCCAATGAGAAAATTCTTCAGATAGAAAGCAAGGTGGATTGACATCGATTGAAAATCTCATCTTATGTTGAAAAATGTCGTGTGAATTCTGATTTTTCAGTCTAAAATGCTCGTATGATAGCTCAAATTGAAGGAACATTGACGGACTTGAACGAAGACAGCGCCTGGGTGCAGACGGGCGAGGTCTGTTATGAACTAATGCTGCCCGGCTACGCGGTGGTTCAGCTCAGCGGACAGATCGGCCGGCCGGTTACGCTCTGCACATTCGAATATTACGAAGGGACATTGGGCGGCGGCAACCTGATCCCTCGGATGGTGGGGTTTCTGAATCGCAGTGAACGGGATTTTTTTGCGATTTATACCACTGTCAAAGGAATGGGCATCAAAAAAGCCCTCAAATCGTTGGCACTGCCCATCGAGCGGATCGCCTCGGCCATCGAAACCGGTGACGAAAAACTGCTGGCCACCCTGCCGGGCATCGGCAAAAAAATGGCCCAGATGATCGTGGCTGAACTGGGCGGCAAACTTAAACGCTACGCCCATGAGGCCGTCGAACCGCAAGGGCGAACGGCATTTAGTATATTTCAGACCGAAGCCCTCGAAATCCTCATCGCCTGGGGCGAAAAACGCGCCGAGGCCATGGAACTGATCGAATTGACCTGCCGCAAACACCCTGATATCAAGACTGCCGAAGAGCTGGTGCCGCTGGTCTATCGCGTCAAACAAGGCATCGAAGCCTGATAAGTTGGCACTGAGTGACACAGATTAACAGCGGCTCGCACAAATTTTATCAAAAAAATGACCGCAAAATTTCTACCTAAAGAACAGAATAAAAGAATGACAAACCGAGGGAATGGTTGCTGCTATCGGGTCCTTAATGGAGTGATGGGACCTGGGGGCACATTGAACTATTTTGGGAAAAGCGTTGCTGTCAAACGGAGAATGCCTTAGTTTGGAAAAATCAGTGAAAATCCGTGTTCAGCCGTGTCTAAAGAAAAAAGATTATGTCGATTGATCGAGTATTGAGCGCAAACAGCGGGGGCGAGAAGGAAGAGGTGTTTAACAACGCCCTTCGCCCCAAGCGGCTGGTCGAGTGCATCGGCCAGTCTAACATCAAAGAAAAACTGTCGATTGCGATCACCGCCGCCCGACAGCGCGGTGAACCGCTGGAACATATTCTGTTTTACGGCCCGCCGGGGCTGGGAAAAACCACGCTGGCCAATATCATCGCCAATGAGATGCAGGCCGCGATTCGCGTTACCTCCGGCCCGGCCCTGACTAAACAGGGCGACGTGATGGGCCTGCTGAGCAACATCAACACCGGCGATGTCCTGTTTATCGACGAGATTCATCGGCTCAGCGCGCCGGTGGAAGAGTTTATCTATCCGGCAATGGAGGATTTCAAGGTCGATTATACCGTGGACAGCGGCATGCACGCCAAAACGATAAACTTCCCCCTGAAGCGGTTTACGCTGATTGGAGCGACGACCCGAGCCGGACTGCTCAGCTCGCCGCTGCGAAGTCGTTTTGGGATGCTGCATCATCTGGATTTTTATACCCTTGACGAGTTAACCGAGATCATTCGTCGCTCGGCGGGTCTGCTGGAGTTAGAGTATGAGGACGGCACCCTTGAGATGATCGCCGCCCGCTCCCGCGGCACACCGCGGATTGCCAACCGCCTGCTCAAACGGGTCCGCGATTATGCCCAAGTCAAAGGCTCCGGCCGTCTGACCGGCGAGATCGTCAACAGCGCCTTGGCGATGGAACGCATCGACCCCTTGGGGCTGGATGATTTAGATCGGGCGTTTTTGCGGGCCTTGATCGAGGTCTACGACGGCGGTCCGGCCGGCATCGAGGCCATCGCCGCAACGTTGGGCGAAGAACGCGACACCCTTGAGGATGTGGTCGAGCCGTACCTTTTGCAGATCGGCTTTGTTCGACGCACCAAACGCGGTCGCGAAATCACGCGAGCCGCCTGCGAACATTTGAATATGAAACTAAAAACGCCGCGAAAAGAATCCGAAGCCGGCTCGCTGTTTGAAGAATAAAGATGTGGGGGAACATAATTATTGCTGACCGGATCATCGAAATTTTTGGATTCCATTGGCAATATCGCAATAAAATGAGGTATTGAGCCGTCATTTCAATAAAATCGGCCTTAATCCGCCCCATTCCCGGCTGCACGCCGGCACAAATAAATTAGTTCCTTGACTTTGTCGGACCAACGAGAGAAAATTTGGTGTTTTGTGTATTAATGCCAATTTGGACATAATTTGTTTTTTAAGAAAGGACAGTGTATGAGTGTATTAACCGCGTTGTTGATCACCTGCCTGACGTTTAGCGGTTTCGCAGTAGCGGCTGATAACCCTAACCCGAAAGCCACAGTGGTCAAAGTAAACGACAAGGTCATAACTGAAAAAGAAGTGACCGATGAAACCAATAAACGCGTGGCTGCGCAAGCCCAGCGGATGCCTGAGGGTATGGAAATCAGCGACTGGATGCGCAATCGAATCCGCACCAGCGTGGTGGATATGATGGTGGATCAGGCGTTGGTTGAGCAGAAATTGGCCGAGAAAAAGATTACAATTGACGACGAAAAGGTCAACAAGCAGATTGAAGACATCGCCAAAAGTCAAAATCTCAAGATGGAAGACATTGAGGCCGAGATTGCCCGCTTTGGGATGACCATGGACGATTTGCGGGGTCAAGTGCGAAGACAATTGCAAATCGACGCGTTGATCGACAGTGAAATGAAAAAGGAGGAGATCACTGAAGAAGAGATCAAGACCTTTTATGAAGAAAATCCGCAATACTTCGAAAGCCCCGAACAGGTTCGCGTTGCTCACGTGCTGATTCTGACCCAGGGCAAGAGCGATGAGGAAAAGGCTGAGGCCAAAAAGAAGATTGAAGAAGTCCTCAAAAAAGCCAAGGCGGGTGAAGATTTTGCAGCCTTGGCCAAGGAATACTCCGAAGACCCCGGCTCCAAAGATAACGGCGGTGAATATACCTTCCCGCGCGGCCAAATGGTGCCGGAATTTGAAGAAGTTGCTTTTACGCTGAAAGAAGGGCAAATCAGCGACATCGTTGAAACCCAATACGGCTATCATGTGATTAAAAAACTCGAGCATCTTGAGGCCAAAAAGCAGACGCTGGATGAGGTCAAAGACCAAATCAAGGACTTTCTGACCCGGCAAAAGCGCAATCAGTTTTGGCAGGAATACCTCAAAAAAATGCGAGAAGGCGCCAAGATAGAATTTTCCGAAGCCGAAGAGAAATTGCGAGAAGAAGGCAATCGCCCCCCCGTTATGCCTCGTCCGGCACCGCAGGGATAAACGGACCTGGTCCTAATCGACGCTGCCGTCGGCTGCCTTTACACAGCCGACGGTTTTTTATGCGCGGAGTTTCGAGATAGTGGAGGATAACAGGCAAAATGCGCCCCAATAGCCCGATAATGTTGACTTTCAGGGCAGATTGTGGTATGTTTAAGCCAGACACCAGGAGATAACCATGCGACATTTAATGCGGGGTATGTGGGCTATTTGGGGTATTGCGGGCCTTGTTCCTTCTTTTCTTGTCGCTCAGGGCAGGCCGGACATTGAGGCACTGCGTCAGCGTGTTCGTGAGAAGGGCTATACGTTTGAGGTTGGACCGAACCCGGCAACGGCCTACACCCTTGAGGAACTTTGCGGCACGACAGTTCCGCCGGATTTTGATCAGCGCATCAAAAAAGCAGCTCCGGCCGAGGCTGGACCGATACCGGTGTCGTTTGACTGGCGGAAACTGGAGGGGTGCACGCCGATCAAAAATCAGGGTGGGTGCGGTTCCTGTTGGGCTTTTGCGACAATGGGAATTGTCGAGAGCCAGTATCTGCTGCACGAGGGGATAGAGCTGGACTTCTCCGAACAATGGCTGGTCAGTTGTACCGATGCGGGAGGATGCAGCGGCGGGTGGTACGGTGCGGCATTGAACTATCTGATCGCCGAACCTGACTATCTCGGCAAGAGCGGCGCACCGCTTGAGGAGATTTATCCCTATGAGGCTCGGGATGCAGACTGCGTCCTGGCTTCGGATGCCATGCGGTATTCCATTACCGAATGGAGCGGGATTCAGCAGGACATTGACGCGATGAAACGGGCCATTATGAGCTATGGGCCGATCGCAGTAACGGTTTACAGCAACGATTTATTTCAGTGCTATGTGGGGGGCATTTTTAATGCGCACGAAGACGGCGCAACCAATCACGCCGTCGTGCTGGTCGGCTGGGATGATGCCCAGGGAAAAGAAGGCATTTGGTATCTGCGCAATTCATGGGGAGCCGGCTGGGGCGAAAACGGCTACATGCGGATTGAATACGGACGCAACAATGTCGGATTATCGCCCTGCTATGCAGTGTTGACGCCCGAAAATGAACCCAACGAATTGCACGTGCCCTCGGCGTTTCCGTCCCTTTCGGCGGCAATGGCAGCGGCGGCCGAGCGCGATTCGATCATCCTCGCGCCGGGGGTCTATACCGGCCCGGAGAACACCAATATCCGATTTGCGGGCAAATCGGTTACGATTCGTTCAGTCAATCCGGCGGACAAAGACATTGTCGCGGCTACCGTAATTGATTGTCAGGGGTCCAACGAGCAGCCGGGCCGGGCGTTCATTTTTGACGACGGTGAGGGCCCGGACTCAGTGGTGAACGGTCTGACGATACGCAATGGCTATCCGCTGGACAACGGAGGGGCTATCTATTGTTATTTCAGCAGTCCGACCATCAAAAATTGTGTCTTTGAGAATAACGTTGCTGCGGGCTATCGCAAGGCCGGCGGCGCTATTGCCCTGTACAACAGCAACGCGCGGATTTTACGCTGTCGCATCCAACACAATTCGGCCAGCAGTTTCGGCGGCGGCATCAGTGTTCGCGTCAACAGTGCGCCAAGCATATCGGAATGTGACATTCTCGACAACACCGCCGGTATAGAAGGCGGCGGGCTGTATGCTTGGGTTGATGCGCGCATCACATTGAAAAACAGCGTAATCGCGGGCAATTATGCCGGTCAGGCCGGCGGCGGATTGTTCTTCTATGAATGTACGCCTGCAGATGTCAATGTGCCCGCCGGGGCGTGGAACACCGCATTTGCCGACCATGCTCAGACGAATCCGAACGCGCCGGTGGTTGGTTTTTGCACAATTGCCGATAACAGCACCGGCGGGCGGGGCGGGGGGCTTTTCGTGATGGATAGTATCGTTCAGCTTCATCACAGCATTGTGTGGAATAATCAGGCTGGCGAACTGCAAGGCGACCAATTTGGGCTGATTGACGATTGGCTGAATCAGACCACCCTCGAGGTACGCTACTGTACTGTGATGGGACTGGATCAAGGACATTCTGTCGATGCCCGATCGGTTCTGAAATGGGGGGCGGGAAATATAAACGCTGACCCGTTGTTTGCCGATTCCGACGGACGGGATTACCATCTCAAAAGCGCCGCGGGGCGATGGCAGTCTGCGATCAATGACTGGGTCCTGGACGACGGCGGCAATTATGACCCCGATGACGACAAAAACAGCCCGTGTATTGACGCCGGCGACCCGATGACAAAGGTGCGCAGTGAGCTGCCCTGTCACGGCGGCCGCATCAATCTGGGCGCCTATGGCAGCACGGAACAGGCCAGCCGAAGCCCGTACGAAAAATGCTGTATGCAGTGCCTGCCGGGCGATTTCAACTACGATTGCCTGATCAATCTGGAAGATTTGGCTATTTTTATGGAAAACTGGCTCCGCTGCAATCTGCTGCCCCGCCACTATTGTATTTGAAACCCGACAGCGGACAGCAAGACCGGCGACAGGNNTCTCCCAAGTCGCCTTTGCGAAGGGTATAGCGCGGACGAGAAGTAGAAGCACCTGGCGGTGCTGCGTTGACGACGGCAGCAAAGAGCCCAAGCATAGCGTGCAGGTCGTCGGCCGAGACAAACTCGGACCCAATTTGACCGGTGCGAACGTTGCGGTTGTGGTAATTGCCCAGCGGGATGCAAATGGCACCACAGACATATCCGAAACGCGAAAAGACGGACGCCTCGCACGTTCCGGCATCCATCAGTTTGCGCTGAAAGCGAAAGGTCTTGTCTTGCTTTTGAAGCGACGCAGCCGCATCCAGCAAAAACGCCGTTACAGAGGGGTCGAAAATGCTTGTCCGGTCGCCGACACGAATAATGACCCCGTCGCCCATTTTGGCCGTAGGCAACACGGAACTGGTTTCAATGCTCAGAACACAGGTCTTTTTGGACAGCACGCCGCTGCGGCAGAGATGTTTGGCACCGTGCAGGCCGGCTTCTTCGGCGACGGTGAAGCATGCGGTTACTTTTTTGCGGACACCTCGGCGTTGCAGTTGGTCCAATAATGCCAACACCGCCGCACACCCTACCAAATCATCACAGGCGCGACTGAAAATCCGTCCGT
>MTKW01002446.1_pt1 | contig 17779 bp, 19 predicted proteins | sample 1042761 | NCBI WGS metagenome assembly MTKW01 (sample SAMN06205366, study PRJNA360243) | anaerobic digester metagenome | biome: Wastewater treatment plant; feature: Anaerobic digester sludge; material: sludge; isolation source: anaerobic digester fed with sludge from wastewater treatment plant ... | reverse complement strand
CATCAAGAATGAGATTACGGCTCATGCAGTAGCTGCTAATCGCCGAGTGCCAGGGGTGCAAACAGTAATTGAAATCGGCGGCCAGGACTCAAAAATCATCATTCTCAGGCAAGGGATTGTCACTGATTTCGCTATGAATACTGTATGTGCAGCAGGCACAGGCTCCTTTTTGGAGCAACAAGCTGCCAGGCTGGGCATAGCTATAGATCAATTCGGCAAACTTGCGCTCGGGGCGGTAACCCCTGTAAGAATTGCAGGCAGATGTGCAGTATTTGCCGAGTCAGATATGATACACAAGCAGCAAATGGGACATAGGATTGAAGACATAATTTCAGGCCTGTGCGAGGCGCTTGTCCGCAACTACTTAAATAACGTCGGAAAAGGAAAAACCATTGAACCACCGGTGGTCTTTCAGGGTGGCGTTGCTGCTAATGCCGGTATGAAAGCTGCCTTTGAAAAGGAGCTGAGCACACAAGTCGTCGTTCCTGAACATTATGATGTGATGGGCGCCTTGGGCGCTGCGTTAATAGCCATGGAGGAGAAAACGAGAAAAGACGGGCAATCTGCGTTTCGCGGATTTGCTGCACTTAACAGAGACTACGCCACCCGGACTTTTGAATGCAAGGGTTGTCCGAATCTCTGTGAAATCGTAAATATCACTATGGACAATGAGACTATTGCCCAATGGGGTTCCAGATGCGGCAGAACGAACTATCTTGACCGCAGGTAGCTTGCATGCTATTATGTGAAACAAGCTATCCCTTGGATCAGAACGGAATTGATGGTAAGCGCAAGATAAACCAGGGGTAATACCAAAAGACGCAAACTTGCGGACCGGACGGGCAAGTCCGCTGTCTTTGGATGGGAGAGGCTGAATTGGAGCTACATGGGTCTATGAAGGTTACCGGTGACGGGGAGTTGGTGATAGGCGGTTGCCGCACGACGCGTCTTGCAAGGGATTTCGGCACTCCCCTTCACATTATGGACGAAGAGATGATACGGTCTAATTGCCGGGACATAAGAATGTCACTTGGAAAGCACTATCCTGATATCTTCGTGGCATACGCAAGCAAGGCTTTCTGTACACTTGCCATATGCAGGCTCATCCACGAAGAGTCGTTAGGCCTTGATGTGTGTTCCGGAGGGGAGCTTTTTACAGCTCTTGAGGCCGGGATTCCTCCGGAGAATATCCTGTTTCATGGGAACTGCAAAACCCCCGGAGAAATGGAAATGGGAGTCAGGGTAGGCGTAGGAAGATTCATCGTAGATAACCTCGACGAGCTTGACTCGCTTTCTGAGATCTCGCGCAAGTTCAGGAGAAGGGCGCATGTTCAGATTCGTCTCAATCCCGGGGTGGAAGCACATACGCATCATTATATACAGACAGGCCTCATAGATTCCAAGTTTGGGCTCGGAATAACTGACGGCCAGGCTATGGAAGCAGTGGAACGAATCCTGGCTTCAGAATACCTTGTTCTCGAAGGAGTCCACAGCCACATAGGGTCTCAAATACTTACCGTCGAACCTTACGTGCTGGCAGCTCAAGTTGTCATGGACTTTGTAGGGGATGTGAGAGAGAAATACGGGTACAGTCTGCGTGAAGTGAACCTCGGAGGCGGATTCGGTGTCAGGTACAAGGCTACTGATACTCCGCTCTCCCTGGATGAATACTCTAGAAGAGTATCCCAGGTCATTCGTGAGTCATGTCATACCCAACGTCTGGACCTTCCATGTGTCATGGTGGAACCTGGCCGTTATGTCGTAGGTGAAGCAGGGACCACATTATACACCGTCTGTGCAATCAAGGATATCTCCGGAGTTCGAAAGTACGTCATGGTAGACGGCGGCATGTCTGAGAATCCCAGGGTCACTTTGTATCAGGCAGAGTATGAAGGGATTTTGGCTAACAGAGCCCTCGAAGAACCGACTGAGACAGTCTCGATAGCAGGGAAGCATTGTGAAGAAGGGGACATGCTAATTACCGATGCCAAGATGCCCGAAGCTAAACCCGGTGACATACTGGCGATTCTTACTACCGGGGCCTACCATTATTCCATGGCGGGCAATTACAACAGGTACCCCAGGCCGGCAGTGATATTTGTCAAGGAAGGTTTGGCTGATGTTGTTGTAGAAAGAGAGAGTTACGCAAATCTCTTGGCAAGAGATAGGATACCGGCACGGTTGGTACAAACCGATGCGAGGGACATTGGCCCTCATTTACCTGCAGCGGGTAACCCAGGCTAGAATAGTGCGCACGGCTGCATTTTGTGGCCACTGAACGTTCATGCCCGCCCGCAGCGCCAAATAGTGCGGAGGGAGATATATGCCTAACTTGTCATCCATGCTCTTGACTTTGCCTATAGTATTGCTGTCCCTTACAGTCCATGAATTTGCTCACGCAGCAACTGCCAACGTTCTCGGAGATCCCACGCCTCGTTGGGAAGGCCGTCTGACGCTTAATCCTTTAGCTCATCTGGATGTTTTCGGCACTCTGACGCTGATAATTACCAGAAGATTTGGTTGGGCAAAACCTGTCCCGATAAATCCTGCGTATTTTAAGGATTGGCGGCAGGGGATGGCCTTGGTGGGAGTGGCAGGCCCTCTTTCCAATGTCGCCTTGGCTTTCATATTTGCTCTTCCGTACAGATTGGGCATACGAATGCCTTACTACCTTGATCTTATTTCGTACTTTGCCATTCTGATAAACCTTGGCCTTGCGTCATTTAATCTCATCCCGATACCGCCTCTGGACGGTTCAAGGTTACTCCTTGTATTCTTAAGAGGGAAGAACCTTTACATTTATCAACAACTGGAGCAGTACGGTCAGTTCATCTTGCTGCTTCTGATTTTTACAGGCNNCTCTTAGGCGCCCTTGACAACTGGGTTCGACTGCAAGATGATTACCAATGCGTTTTTGCAGTCGTGGATTGGCATGCCCTTACCACAGGATATGAAGACACCGGCGAAATTCAGGAGAACACGAGAAACATGGTTATCGATTACTTGTCTGCCGGAATAGATCCTGAAAAGAGCCTGATAATCAAGCAGTCTGACGTTAAACAACATGCTGAGTTGTCTCTTCTCCTTTCCATGATTACCCCTCTTTCGTGGTTGGAAAGGTGCCCTACTTATAAGGAGCAGCTCAAAGAGTTGGAGGGCAGGGAGATTATGACCCACGGGTTCTTGGGGTACCCTGTGCTCATGGCAGCCGACATCCTGGTTTATAAGGCGGAGGTTGTGCCTGTAGGGGAAGATCAGTTACCTCACTTAGAACTTGCAAGGGAAATTGCGAGACGCTTCAACTTCCTCTATGAGCCTGTTTTCCCGGAACCGCAAGCACGTCTAAATGAAGTTGTCCTGCTTCCCGGCACCGACGGAAGGAAGATGAGCAAGAGCTACCGAAACATCATCGAGATGTCGGCAAGCGCTGAGGAAATTAGAAATATCGTATCAAACATGGTTACAGACCCGAGAAGGATACGCAGGAAGGATCCTGGCGACCCTGATGTGTGTTCCGTATATGCGTTTCACAAAGTCTTCTCTAAACTCGGTATCGAGGATATTCGAGAGGGATGCTCCACTGCAGGCATAGGATGTGTTGAGTGTAAGCGGAGGTTGGCCCAGGCGCTCAATGAATACTTGGGACCGATTCGCAACAGGAGAGAGGCTATCCTGAGGAATCCTGGGATTATTGATGAAGTCCTGGAACAAGGGGCAAGGAAAGCCGCTGTTATTGCAGAGAGCACTCTCTGCGAGGTTAGGCAGGCGATGAGGATTTGAAGGATGCCCCTAACGAGCGCCTACGACCTATTAGAGCCCTGGAAGAACTGGCGCGGGGCCTAGAGAGGGGAGACAAGGATCCTTCGCAAGTCTCCGCTCGGAATGCTCTCGAGGAGGCAATATTAGAAATAGAACGCGCCATGGGAAAGCCTGACCTGGATTATGTCGGAGATTTCCTTTCAGCAGCCGGCGCCGTAATAAAGGCAAAGGCAGAAAAGCTACTACCCCCTGAAGAACATGATACCGGTGAAAGTGAGGATAACGGCGAGAGAGAAGAAGAATCCTCACTATTGGACCCGGAGAGCGAATGGTCCAACGAAGCGCTTTTGGCGCACCTCATGGAATACCGGGTGTTTCAGGATGCAGTTGAGGAATTGGCCAGGCGCGATGCAGCCTGGCGCGGTGTATTTCCCAGAGGCCGTTCCGTTGAAACCACGGATGACGTGCCTCTCCCGTCTACTGAAATCGGACTTTCCCATCTTCTCTCCGCTCTAAAGGACATTTTGGAAGATGCGCCTCGTGAAGAGTTTTCTCACGTTCCCCAGGATGAACTCTTCCTCGAAAGAAGCATGGATCACATCCGCTCATGTATTCGAGAGAAAACCAAAGTAGCTTTCTTTGAACTCTTCCCCAGGCCGGTCACGCGCTCTAACGTGATAGGGGTTTTTCTTGCTCTTCTTGAGCTGATTCGCCTGAGAGAGGTAGTCGTTCAGCAGGACCGGCATTTCGGTGAGATCATGATAGCCTTTGTGCCGGGGGGGTAGGCGTATGAATTACAGTGAGGCAAGGGCAATAGTTGAGGCACTGATCTTCGCGTCGCCCGGCCCGATTTCTCAAAAACGCATAGCGGAGCTAATGGATCTGGCTCCTCGAACAATAGAATCCATAGTAAAAGACATCCAGGATACATACAGGCGAGAGAAATCGGGCATTCAAATAGTTTTTGTAGCAGGCGGTTATGAGATGACTACAAGGCCTGAGTTTGCTGAGTATGTGTCTCAACTCAACGTAGAAGTCAGACAGAGCCTATCACGCCCCGCCTTGGAAACGCTGGCCATAATCGCGTATAGGCAGCCGATTACAAGGCCGGAATTAGAGAGTATCCGCGGTGTCAGAGTGGACAGTGTCCTCAACACACTCATGGAGCGTCGCCTAATTCGAGTGTCCGGCAGGAAAAAGGCGCCTGGCCGTCCTGCATTGTATTCCACTACATCAACATTCCTGCAATGGTTTGGCCTCTCGTCCCTGGATGAGCTTCCGCCTCTTGAGCAAGCCTCAGGTTCCCTCCTTCCGAATATTGGGTTCTGAGTAGGGAAAAATATCGTTATGTTCTATTTATTTCTCACTCTCAGCTTGGCAGCATTCGTTCTGGCTGTGTTCGCTGCGCCTGTACACGTCCGCATACAACTTGCCCTCAACCGAAGACAGACATTTGCCAGAGTCAGCTTGGGGATTGTACGCGGATTGGTATGGTTTACTGTTTACAAGGCTCATAATACGAGAGAGTCAGAAGAACGCGGTCAGGGAGAACTGATAATCAAATCCCTTGAGGATCTTATCAGGCATCCTGAAAACGCCTATAAGCTCCTCATCCGGTTTATGGACAGGATAGATAAGAGCAGGCCTCGGCGGGATGTGCCTAAAGATACCCGCGGAAAGCCTAAATCAGCAAGGGATAGGTTTGCGAGGCCCATAATCATTCAGGCCCTCAAGAGAGGTTTGACTCTGCTCCGTTTTCGACTTCGGCTGGCCTTTGGGGCCGGGGACGCGGCAACTACCGCTATCACTGTCGGATTAATCCATGCGTTGCTCGGCACCGTCCTGGCCGTGTTTTCCGAAAGACTCCGATTTCCCGGCGACCTGCCTGAGGTCACCATCGCGCCCTGTTACAATGAAGTCTGTGTTGACATGGAGCTCGACAGTATTGTTGTATCCAGGCCGGGCAATATTGTTTTCCCGGCGATCTTTAGGCAAAACTATCGGTAGGCCCAGCCTTGTTTGAAAGGAGAAATGGACATGGCGGATCACCCGATTGATGTCTTGATGAAGACAACCATGGACAACATAAAGGAAATGATTGACGTCAATACAATCTTAGGAGATCCGGTGGAGACCTCGGACGGAACTGTAATATTGCCCGTATCCCGGGTATTCGTGGGGTTTGCAGCAGGTGGAAGCGAGTTTGCAACTCTGGAGGAAGGACAAGGGGGGAAAACGCGGTCGAATGCGTCCACCGCAGACGGGCAGGGGTTCCCGTTTGGGGGAGGCGCAGGTGCAGGCCTGACCATCTCGCCGGTGGCATTTCTTGTAGTCAGTATGGGCCAGGTCAGGGTTATGCCTGTAGAGGGCATTGGCCCGTTGGAGAAACTGATTGACTTCGTGCCGTCCTTCCTGGCAAAGGGGGCTCCGGGAGGGAGGCAGAGCACAGGGGGTATTGCCTGTAAGCCAAATGTGCAGGCGGACGCTCACTGACATTACCCCTCTTAAGTATGAGTTCATTAGTTTTCGCCGGTTTTCCGATTGTCTTGGGTGGCCGGTGATTGCAACGAGGGGTGTCAAAGTTCGGCCACCGGCCTACGGGCCGGATTTTGTCAAGGCAACCCGCTTGGGGAGCCGTCCCCTTAGTGCAACACCGGCCTCAGAAAACGGACATACCTTGCGGGGCCACCCTGTACGGTACGTACACTTTCCGGAACCGGCGATTACTTATGGCGGAGACCGTTGTTCTCTCCCATATTATGTTAACACAGCCCGCCCGAATCGCAAAAACTGGCCGACGTCTTCGGTGAAACGGGCGATTACCGGAGAAGTCCAACGGTCTCATGGCGATCCACTTAAATGCCAGGTTGCAAGCGTCAATAGGGATCCATGGTGGTTTTCCGAACACCTGTAGGCTCCACCTACTTAACGTAGACTATTTGACGCTTACGCCAGGTTGCATTAGCATGAATAATGTCGTAAGATCGTCTGGAATATGAGGTTGCCACAGGTGGTATTCCCTGCCAACGAATAGGGCCTTTGTGGGAGATGGTATGATGCGGCAGTATGCAGTTATCGGCCTGGGGAAGTTCGGTGCCAGTGTTGCGTGCACCCTTGCAAAACTGGGGCACCAAGTGCTGGCTGTTGATATCGATGAAGATAAGGTTCAGCAGGTAGCTGACGGAGTCACCCATGCTGTTCAGGCAGACGCAACAGATGAGGACATCCTTAGGGCAATCGGTATCCGCAATTTTGACGTAGTCATAGTCACCATCGGCCATGATGTATTGTCCAGCATACTTACATGTCTGATACTAAAAGACATGGGGGTAACTTACGTTGTGGGAAAAGCCCATGATGAACTCCACGGTAAGCTTCTTGAGAAGATCGGGGTAGAACAGGTAGTCTACCCTGAACGGGATATGGGCGCAAGATTGGCTGCCACCCTTACGTCTTCAAACATTCTTGAGGTTATTGAGCTTTCCCCTGATTACGATGTGGTTGAGATCACAGCCTCCTCCGAACTGATTGGCAGGACTCTTCGTGAGTTGAATCTGCGTGCCAAACTCGGTGTGAACGTTGTTGCGATTCGCAGTACTGACAACAAAGTCAAGGTCTCGCCCGGTCCTGATGACCTTATTAGGAAAGGTGATGTCTTGTTGGCGCTCGGTACTACAGAGAGTCTGGGCAAGTTGGGGAAATTGGGCTAGCCTTGTCTTGATTGGTGGTTTTTCCGGTGGAGAGACTTCAGAAGATTCTTGCAAACGCAGGCGTTGCTTCGCGTAGGGCAAGTGCAGAAATAATCAAAGAAGGCCGCGTTACCGTTGACGGGAGGGTCGTACGAGAGCCGGGCGCGAAGTTCCATCGCTTTGAATGTGAGATAAGAGTCGACGGCCAGGCTGTCGATACCTGCGATAAGAAAATATACATCATGCTCAACAAACCTAAAGGCTACATTTCCACGGTCCAAGATCCCAGAGGGCGTGGAACAGTATTGGGCCTTGTTCCACACACGGGCACACGGCTATTTCCCGTAGGCAGGCTTGACCGGGACACCGAGGGGTTGCTCCTCTTGACAAACGACGGCCATGCGACTCATGTCATGACTCATCCGAGATTCGGAATACACAAGACGTATCTGGCGGTGGTCAACGGTGTACCTGATGAAAAGAAGCTGAATCTATTACGTAACGGGGTGCAATTATCGTCCGGGCACACATCGTCCCCTGCCGTTGTGAGAATGATTACACCGTCCGAGAGTTGCGCTCAGGTGGAAATCAAGATCGGGGAAGGCAGGAAACGTCAAGTTCGTGAAATGTTTGATTCCATCGGACATCCGGTCAAAAGTCTCACAAGGACCGGTTTCGGCGAATTGGATATCGGAGACTTGAAGGTCGGTTCATGGAGATACCTTACTGCTGATGAAGAGAACTGGATCCGGAAGATGGCAGCAAGGTCGGGAGAAGGGGTAGGATCTTGCGAAAAGACGTCATAGTAGTAGGGGCCGGGCCTGCAGGTTTGATGGCTGCGGGAAAGGCTGCGTCGCTGGGGATGACCGTGGTTCTTCTGGAGAGAAACAGCCGTCCCGGCAGAAAACTCCTTATCACGGGTAAAGGCAGATGCAACTTTACTAATGATACAGACGTGGACGGACTGATAGCCGGTATCCCGGGTAACGGGAAGTTTTTGTATTCGGCTTTTTCGCGATTTGACTCCTACGATCTCCGAGAGTTCTTTCGGGGGCTTGGAGTGGAGAGTAAAACAGAAAGAGGCAAAAGGGTATTTCCTGCATCAGGAATATCCAGGGATGTGTTGCGGGCTCTCGTGACGTATGTAAAGAAGAGCGGGGCGAAGCTGCAGTTTAACTCGAGGGTACATAAAGTCGTCGTTTCAGGTGAAAAAGTGCAGGGAGTCGTATTTACCGCAGGTTGCGGGAAAACTGAGTTTATGCCGTGTGACGCAGTGGTAATCGCTACCGGAGGAATTACCTATGCTGCCACAGGTTCTACAGGCGACGGGCTCAGAATAGCAAAAGAACTGAGACACACTGTTGTCCAACCGAGGGCGTCTTTGATTCCGCTGGAGACACTTGAGTCATGGCCGCGCGAGGTGGCAGGGCTCACCTTACGCAACGTGCAGGTGACATTGACGATAGACGGGCGTAAGAGCGGGTCTGAATTGGGTGAAATGCTGTTTACTCACTATGGGGTCTCCGGCCCTATCATCCTATCATTGTCACGGGCAGCAGCGTCCGCAATGGTTAATGCGAAGCCCGGGGTCGCATTGATAATCGACATGAAACCTGCGCTATCCCATGAGCAACTGGACGCCAGAGTCTTGCGGGATTTTGCGAAACACGGAGGGCAGACCGTACTGAACTCTCTGGTAGATCTTATGCCTCGGCATTTGATCGACATAGTTTTGCAGGAGGCCGGCGTATCGGCCTCGAAACACATATCTCAGGTCACAAGGGAGGAACGACTTCTAATAGGCAAGACCCTGAAGGAACTTACATTACACATAGCAGGACTGAGGCCGGACGATGAGGGGATTGTCACCGCAGGCGGGGTGGATGTGGATGAAATCGATCCTCGAAGAATGGAATCCAAACTTGTTCAAGGATTATACTTCGCAGGAGAAGTAATCGACGTTGATGGTATGACCGGCGGGTTCAATCTGCAGGCTGCTTTTTCCACAGGTTATCTTGCAGGGCAAAGTCTGGCTGAAGGAAGGTAGAGAAAGGCAGTATGAGTTCGGCGTTTGGTGAAGGCAGCGAAAATGTGGACAGACTTCTATGTTTCCTTGAGAGGGTGTTCGCCATAGCTTTATGGCTGTTTCTGGCCTTGACAATCCTGGGGCAGGTTATTCTCAGCACCCCGGAAGGAAGATCCGGGCTTAGTAGGGCTGAACGTTTGGAGGGTATTAGGCTGAATGTGGATGCTCGCACTGAAGATGATTCTCACTGAGTGTCCCCGCAAGTATACGCACCAGGTATATTAGGGCGAGATTTATCACGGGAGAAGAGGAATCTGTAATGTATACGTCGAATAGCATAAGAGCGAGGAAAAACAAACAAGGCCCGGTCATCGCGATTGACGGTCCTGCCGGTGCGGGGAAGAGCACAGTGGCAAAAGCCGTCGCAAAAATCTTGGGTATGGCTTATGTCAGCACAGGCCTTATTTACCGGGCTCTGACCCTCAAGGCAATACGCCTCGGAGTAGATGTCCAAAAGGCCGAATCCATAGTCAAACTGGCCGAGGCCACTGAAGTCGCTGTTGTGCCCGATGACGGAGAGTGCCGTGTTCTTCTCGACGGTGAAGATGTGACAGTGGAACTGACATGCCCTGAGGTAGGCGCCTGTGTATCGCAAGTAGCGGAGATTCCGCAAGTCAGAGCTGCCCTTTTGAATATCCAGCGTGCCATCGCAAATAGGGGCTGCGTAGTGATGGACGGAAGGGATATCGGGACCGTTGTTGTGCCTGACGCGGACGTGAAGATATTCCTTGTGGCAGACTTTGACGAGCGCGTGCGCAGACGGGTGATTCAAGCCCGTGAGCGAGGATATGACGTAGTGGAAGAGACAATTATCAGTGAAATAATGCATAGGGACAAGATTGACAGCGGGCGGAAAGTAGCCCCCCTTAAACCTGCGCCTGATTCTATTACTATCGACACTACGGGAAAAACCCCTGAAGAAACCATTACGGAAGTGGTAGCTGTCATTTACGAGATACTTAACAAGGATAGAGTTGAAAACGCGTCAGGAGGCAAGGGGGAAACGCCTTGTTTTACGTGATTATCAGGGCAATTCTCAGATTTGTCATGAGAATTGCCTTTCGTATGCAAGTAGAAGGCAAAGATAACGTTCCAAGCGAGGGAGGCGTGCTGCTGGCGGCGAACCACTTGAGTATGCTCGATCCTATAGTGGTAGGATGCGCCATGGATCGGCCTGTTCGATTCATGGCAAAACGCGAACTGTTTGACAATCCTCTTCTTAGGATGATAGCTCGTAGCCTGGGGGCTTTCCCCGTGCGCCGTGGGGAAGACGACAAGGACGCATTCCACCGAGCTCTTGAAGTGCTCAGAGACGGCGAAGTCTTGGGGATATTTCCTGAAGGGACCAGAAGCCTCGATGGCAGGCTTCAGAAAGCGTACTCCGGGGCAGCGGTTCTGGCAGAGAAAACCGGCGCTTATTTGGTGCCTGTAGGGATCGTTGGCACAGGAAAAATAATGCGGAAAGGCGTTGTCTTTCCTAAAGCAGGCCATATTGGTGTAAGATTCGGCAAGCCTATTATTCCTGCTGAAGTATGCTCGATACTTCCTCTGAATCAGTCCTCCGTCAGGCCAAGAGAGGCTATCACGAATCTCATGATGGAGGAAATAGAGAGGCTGGTCATGAGCTTTTAGAATTCCTTAGGTTAAGTTTGGTGTGATGTTGGGAGATAATAGGGAAGAAGGTAGAACAGGTCTTGCAGCTTGTAGTTGGTGAACACAGCGGGTTTTGCTTTGGGGTCAAACGAGCGGTTGAAATTGCTGAAAACGCAGGCAGTCAAGGTATAGTCTTCACCCTCGGCCCCTTGGTCCACAATCCTCAAGTCATCGCCAAGCTGAAAGAAACAGGGGTTATTCCGGTATCCGATTTAAACGAGATCTCAGACGGCTGTATGATAGTGCCGTCGCACGGCCTGCCGCCTGATGTGATTGACGAAGCGCATACGCGAGGGCTGAGAGTTGTCCATGCCACTTGTCCGTATGTCAAGCGCGCACAAGAGCGGGCCGCTGCGCTGAATCGTAAGGGTTATCAGGTGTTCATAGTTGGTGACAAAGGACACAAAGAGGTAGTTGGTCTGTTAGGTTGGGCCGGGGATAATGCGAGAGTAGTCATGACCGGTGAAGATGTAGCATCCGGTTTCGTCGAGCCCAAGGTCGGTGTTGTTTGTCAGACCACCCAGACAGTCGAGGCTTTCCGCCAGGTTCTCGCTGCCCTTGCCTTAAGGGCGAAGGAGCTTTTGGCCTACAATACAATATGCGATGCTACTTGGAAAAGGCAGGAGGCTGCGCGCAAGTTGGCACGATCAGTTGATGCCGTGGTCGTGGTAGGCGGGCGGACCAGCGCGAATACACGAAGGCTTGTGGAAATCTGTCAAGCGGAAGGCGCTGAAGTCTACTGGGTGGAAGGGCCGGGAGACTTAGATACCCTGGATTTTTCAGGACTCGAAAGGGTGGGGCTAACGGCGGGGGCATCGACGCCGAATTGGGTTATCGAGGAGGTCGTTGAGAGGATGAGCGTACCGGACGAAGGGAAGATAAGTGAGTTGGGGGTAACAGATATTACTGACGAAAGAAATATTGACGAAATTGAAACCATTGAGGAAAGTGAAGACCAAATGGAGGAAAGTCCCGAAAATTTGCAGGAACACGTTGATAATGAGCAGGAAGACAAGGGAGTTCCACAAGAAGATTCTGAGACTTCACAGGTGGACCAAGAAGAACCCAAAACTTCACAGGTGGACCAAGAAGAGCCTGAAACTTCACAGGGGGAAGAAGAGCCGGATGTTACAGGGCCTGAAGAGGAGGAGCCAGAGACTGCGGGTATGTCGCTCCAGCCGGCACTTGTGGAGGGCGACATAGTTGAAGGCACTGTTGTCGCAGTCGAACCCGAGCGGGTCCTTGTCGATATTGGACTTAAGTCCGAAGGTGTAGTGCCAAGGAATGAGATCTCCAGAAGGCAGGTCCAGTCATGTGAAGGTATAGTCAATGTAGGTGACAGGATAGAGGTGTTAATCGAAAAACTCGAAGCCGGTGGAGGCGAGCCTCTTCTGTCCAAGCGGAAGGCTGATATTGACAGGGCTTGGGATGGGATATTTGACGCTCTTGAAAACGAAGCCATAGTTGAAGGCGAAGTGACCGACGTAGTCAAAGGCGGCATCGTCGTGGACGTCGGCCTGAGAGGCTTTATTCCTGCTTCACATGCAAGCATCCGTCCTATTCAGGATCTCAGCCGGCTGAAAGGGGAAACCCTCCGAATGAAAGTTCTGGAAGCCGACAGGGACAAGAAAAACGTGGTTCTTTCCGCGCGGCAGGTGCAAGAAGAGGAACTGGCTGAAGCCAGGAAACACGTGCTCGAGTCTTTGAACGAAGGCATAATAGTGGAAGGCATTGTCCGGCGTGTCGTCAATTTCGGCGCTTTTGTAGACATAGGCGACGGAGTAGAAGGCCTTCTACACGTTTCGGACATGGCCTGGACCAGAACGGAAGATCCCCGGGACGTAGTCTCGGAGGGAGAGCGAATAAGAGTGAAGGTGCTGGCTGTAGACAGGGAGCGCGAGCGGATTTCGTTGGGCCTGAAGCAAACCCTTCCAGATCCATGGGATGACGTTACTACAAGGTACCCCGTGGGTAGCATTGTTAAAGGAACAGTCACCAAGACAGTTGACTTTGGTGCTTTCGTCCAGTTGGAACCTGGGATTGAAGGCCTTGTGCACATCTCACAATTAGCTGATAGGCGAGTTGAGAAGCCTGATGAAGTGGTCAGCCCCGGGGATGAGATAGCTGTAAAGGTCATCAGTGTAAGGCCGAGGGACCATCGAATCGGGTTGAGCCTGAAAGAAGCTCAATCTGAAGAGGAGAAGAAGGTTTATAGGAAATATGCCGATAAGTCGGAAAGCCAGGGGCTTACGATCGGTGATGTCTTTGGCGATATTCTTAAGAACTCCCAGGAGTAACGGAATTCGAATTTTCTTCGTTGCATGCTGATTGATACAGGCGTAAATGCCAGTTGACACCGGGCCGATGGTTTCCAAACCATCGGCCTTCATACTCCTTTGCGGAATATCCCTTCTGAGATAGGGAAATGCTACTTTCCAGGGTGTGGAAGAGAAGCTGTTTCCACGAACGAAGGGGGCTTTAGCATGACAGTAGGACTCATTCTGCTGCTTGCGGTGAGTGTCGTGGTTTTCCTCGGGTTTGCCCACAGGGTTCTCGATCGCATGCACCTTAATGACAAACAAGCCCTGGTAGCCGTTTTACTGATTCTTGTAGGAGGCTTCGTCGATATTCCCATATATCGCGGTCTTTGGACAATCAGCCTGAATCTTGGGGGCTCAGTAATCCCGGTGATTATTGCGATATATGTGTTAAGCCGCGCTGATACCCCGTCTGAGACCGGGCGAGGCATTTTTTCTGCGGTGGCAACAGGGGCAGCGCTGGTAGCCATATCAAAGGTATTCACGTTCGAGGAAGGGAGAACCATAATCGATTCCATATACGTTTTCGGACTGGTAGCAGGCGCGATAGCGTACTTGCTGGGTAGATCCAGGCGTGCGGCGTTTGTTGGCGCAGTGTTAGGCGTTGTACTTCTGGACGTTGCCCATCTCGTGGAAGTAATAGTCAGGCGGATACCATCCACCGTGAACCTGGGCGGTGCAGGAGCCTTTGATGCAGTAATAATTGCCGGGATCATCGCAGTGGGCCTTGCAGAGATATTCGGAGAAACCATGGAACGACTCCAAAGGGGGCACATACCTGACAGTAAAGGAAACGCGGACAAGGTGTCGGAAGCTGTAAGCCATGAAGCGGAAACACTGAGCGAAGAGTCTGAGGAATAATCGGGGGTATGAGCATATGGCCTGCATTGGGCATAAATGTCACTGCAGTCAAAGAAGTCGCCTCTTACGTGCAGCTCTCCTAATCACCGCTATCGCTACTTTAGTATCTGGTTTGCTGCTACAAGGAGCTGCATTTGCAGAACATGAGCTGAGTGAGGGTTACTTCACTCTTGTTGATGAAGCTGACAATGAGATATTTCATACTGCGATCGTGCTTCTTCCCGGAGACGTGTTTATTAATGAAGACAACAGGGCTTATGAAGTTGTCAGGATTGATGGACAGACAGCCCGCGCGCAATTCACGGAAGCGGTTACACCGGATGACGGGAATGAAGCTTCCCGAGGAAGTATACTGTCTGTTTTATCAGGTATTGCAACTACTATTGGTAGAAGTATCAGTCAGCTATTCCTAGCCGCGCAGCAGCAAACAGGCAAGACAGTCGTGCTCTACAATACGCACAGCGATGAATCCTATGCGCCTTCCAGCGGCACGCCGACAAAGGATTGGGGTGATGTCTACAAGGTTGCAGCCGCATTTGAGCAGGCTCTTAAGAAACATGGTTTTGATGTGGTAAGGTCAACTGATAATCACAATCCCCATGATGGCGGCGCATACACGCGTTCAAGGCGGACTTTGGCCCAGTTGCTGAAACAGCGGCCTGTTGCCGCTTTTGACATTCACAGAGACGCTGTTCCTCCTGAAGTCTATAGAACCAGTGTAAAAGGGGAGGACGTAACCAAAATAACACTGGTCATTGGTCAGCAAAACCAGACCAGAGGGCAGAATCTCACCTTCGCAAAGAAGCTGAAATCATCTGCGGATTCCCAAGCGCCCGGCCTGATTAAGGGGATTCTGTGGGCCCAGGGGAATTACAATCAAGATATGTTGCCGAGAGCCGCATTAATGGAAGTAGGTGCACACACTAACAACCTGGAAGAAGCGGAAAGAGCTGTAGCCATTTTCGCATCAGCAGTTACGCCCGTAATATCGACAGCCAAATCTGCAAGCGGTCTTCAGCCAGGCTCTCCCGGCAGAACCATAGCATGGATTGTCGGCATAATCATTGCAGGCAGCGCAGGCTACATTTGGGTCAGCTCCCGGAAGCGCCAAAGGCAGTGAGCCGGGGAAAATTGTTCGTCCGTGACTTACCGCGCGCGCCGTGAAGCCCCTGGCTTTAGCTATGGGGATATAAGGCATGCTTCCCGGTAAGCTTCGCGGGACGCAACTAATTGGATCGGCACGAGACCGTTGAACTTCTCCAATAGCTGCCGGTTTCGCCGAAGACGGCGACCGGTTTTTGCGATTCAAGCGAGCTGCGTTAACATAATGTGGGAGAGAACAACGGTTTCATAAACACACACTTNNAATGGCCCCAGGGTTCCGTCAAAGTCATACTAACACGATATTTTAACTGGGCATAGCTTTTGGGGCTGGCTTTTTTCTGCATCATGTTGTATGATGGTCACATGAGCAATTTCAATTTGACTAGCCTACATGTCCGTACGATTCGTCCTGACGAAGAGCCTATATGGGACGAGCTTATGCAAACCCATCACTACCTTGGGTTTGAACGGCTCGTTGGCGAATCGATAAAGTACGTTGCGGTTTTGGGGGACCAATGGGCCGCGCTGATCGGATGGGGAACGGCGGCGTTCAAGTGCGTAAGTAGAGACCGCTGGATCGGCTGGTCCCCTGAGCAGCAATGGGAACGTCTTCGGTTCATTGCCAACAATCAGCGTTTCTTAATCCTTCCGGATGCGCGCCAACCCAACCTCGCCTCGAAAACATTAGCCCTCAATCTCAGGCGCCTCAGCGCTGACTGGGAAGCCGTGTTCGGCCATCCGATAGTCCTTGTGGAAACCTTCGTTGATCAAGCCCGGTTTCGAGGCACGTGCTATCTTGCAGCCAACTGGTTGCCTCTTGGCCAGACCAAAGGTTTTAGCCGGAATGGAGGCCGATATTATTATCATGGCAACCCCAAAACCATATTGGTGCGTGAACTAGCCCCGAATGCTCGATTATTGCTATCAGCGCCATTCCTTTCTCCAATACTCCAAAGAAAGGGGGAAACCATTTTGGACCTAAACACAGTAAATGTAGATGGATCGGACAGCCTTATCACTCGCTTGGAAGCCTTGCCCGACCCCCGGTTCCGTCGTGGCATCCGCCATTCTTGGACATCGATTTATGCTGTGGCTATCTGCGCTGTTCTGTGTGGCGCGCGGAACTTCGTTGCAATTGCTCAATGGGCGGCCAAGCAAAATCAGGATACCCTCAGGCGTTTAGGATGCAGGTACGATGTAAGCAAAGACCGGTACATCCCCCCGAGTGAGCCCACGATTCGCCGGGCGCTTCAATCCTCAGACGCCAACCTTTTAGATCGGATCATCAATGACTGGTTAGCGAGTCAAACGCAAGGGCGTGTTGTCGCCGTCGACGGAAAGACGCTGCGCGGTTCGGGTTCGGCGGATCGCAAACCCCTGCACCTTATGGCCGCCCTTCTCCACAAAGAGGGTGTGGTTGTCTCGCAATGCGAAGTTGATTCCAAAACCAACGAGATTTGCGCCTTCAAGCCCTTGCTTGACCCTCTTGACCTTGAGGGGGTAATAGTGACTGCAGACGCTATGCATGCTCAAACCGAGCATGCCCGCTATTTGGTAGAGGAGAAAAAGGCTAACTATGTGTTCACTGTCAAAGGCAACCAACCAACGCTATTCGATAATATTTCAACCCTCGAAGAAGAGGATTTTTCCCCCTCCATACATTGTGCGAAACAAGGGTCACGGGCGCATTGAAATCCGCGCCATCCGCACAAGCACTCTTCTAAACGACTACACTGGCTTTCCTCATGTCGGACAAGTATTTCGCATTGACCGTACAAGGGCCGATCTTTCGGGTCAGTTAAAATCCAAAGAAACTGTATATGGCGTAACAAGCCTTCTGCCAAGCGAAGCTCCGCCTGATCACCTCATGGCTATTACCAGGGGTCATTGGAAAATAGAAAACCAGCTCCATTGGGTCAGAGATGTTACCTTCGGCGAAGATAAATCTCAGATTCGCACGAAGTCAGGACCGCGCGTGTTTGCCATCCTGCGCAACCTTGTAATTAGCGTCCTTAGGCTTATAAGATGCGACAACATAGCCGCCGGCCTCCGCGATCTAGCCTGGGGCGGAACCGAGGAGGCGCTGGCTCTCATAGGCTGCTAAACTGGATAATATCCTGGTTGCTCCGCAACCCTTCGATCGCTTTTCCTCCCGAAGGCTATATCCGCATGCCTTCTTCCGTATCCCGATAGAATTCATCTTGGTTCATGCGCTTTCCCCTTCATGGGTTCTTTCCTTATCATATCCAGACACCCCGGTTCGCTGCTCACATTACCCACTACTGGAAATTTACTTTGACGGGGACCTG
>MTKW01000980.1_pt1 | contig 17780 bp, 17 predicted proteins | sample 1042761 | NCBI WGS metagenome assembly MTKW01 (sample SAMN06205366, study PRJNA360243) | anaerobic digester metagenome | biome: Wastewater treatment plant; feature: Anaerobic digester sludge; material: sludge; isolation source: anaerobic digester fed with sludge from wastewater treatment plant ... | reverse complement strand
ATCGCGCCGCCACGTCCCAGTGCTTGCCCTCGGCAAGGAACAGTCCCGTTTCACGTATGGAGAGTCCGAGCTCTTCCGATACTTTCCAGACGACATGCCCGGCACCTCTCCCCATTAGCCCGTGATCGATTACGCCGCGCACAATAGCCTGTGCCTCAATGCTTGAAAACCCCATACGAAGGAGCACGCTTCGCTCAATGGCGGGAGTCGTATATTCTCTTCCCGCTTGGAGGAGCGGCTCGACAAGCTTCTCCGTCAACTCCCAAAAACGTGTATAGAGTTCTTCATCTGACAGATGTGCGAGATGTAGGCGTCTTTCCTCAAAAGTCGCATCCGTTGACAAATCTATTTCTCCGCGATCGGTCATTCAGATCCTCTCCCATCCTAATAAGTTCCCATTAAATGAACTGCCGTCACATGAATGACGGCAGTTTCAGTACTGGATTCACAGTGTTTCAAGCATCGCTTTCGTCTCTTCAATGGAGAGATTGAGCTCCTCAGCCATATAGGCGATCTCACTCTCCGACCACGGACCGCCATCGGCGGCGAGGCGGCGCAGAGCGGAGGCGCGCAGGCGACTCATATCGTAATCGCGCACGCGGATCATCGACGGGTGCGCCGGCAGAACGATCGACTCGCCGGGGACCTCTTCTTCCGGATCCCCGATATAAACGCTGATGCCGTTCTGCCTCGCGAATGTCAACTGAGCCATCGGGTGTTTCCCCGCGCCCGTGTATTCCGTTTCCTGAACTACGATGGTCTTGTCTTCCGGCATCGTCCTAGCAAGAGCGAAGGCGGCCGCCAGCGATGTATTGCCTGCCGGTCCGCGCTCAAGTCCTTCCAACGTCGCCAACATTTCCGTCGTGTAAAATACCTCGCCCTGCTTGACGAGGAGATAACGATCGATGTAACGCAAAGCGCGGGCGGCGTTCCTCGGAACATCACTTCGATCGGGAAGCGATGCGAAGGGGATACCGAAGCCGGTGTGACCCGTCGTAAACGATTTGCGATTGAAGTCGCGGTCGGACGCCATCGACAAGCCGGATAGATCAACGCTCGCTGCGTAGACTTTTGTATCGACGAGACCTGCTTTAATGAGTCCTCTGGCCGTTCCGGTCAGATTGCCGCCACCCGCATGTGTCGCAAGGACGACATCGGGAACGAGACCGTATTCGTCACGACATTGGCGCGCAATCTCATATCCGAGCGTCTCAATGCCTGCGATGGCGGAAGGAGAATAGAGTGACGCGTTGTAAAAACCCGTCTCCTCCAACATGCGGAGCGCCAGNNTGCCCGACGAGCTCGCTGTCGTAGCATTCTTGGAGCACGATGCATTTTAAACCGAGCTTAGCCGCCATGCTGGCGACCGCGGCGCCGTAATTGCCGGACGTCGCCGCGATAACGCCTTTGTAACCCTTCCGTTTGGCATCCCATACGGAAAGCGCCGCGCGGCGCGCTTTAAAGCTACCCGAAGGATTGGCGGCTTCGTCCTTGATGAGAATTCTTGCGCCGTAACCGGGTTCCGACACCTTTCTCGCGAGCGCCGTCACGTTTTTCAAGTCCATGAGCGGTGTGTTTCCGACTCCGAAATCGCGTTGAATCCGGACGACTTCATCGATCGTGATGCCGACGTCATGCATCATGGCTTCATAGTCAAAGGCAATGCCTTCGCCCTCATAGTCATCGTAATTGATGCCGAGCGATTGGCGCATAATATCATTCTGCCGATCCATTACGGCTCCATATGTCATATCCTTCATTTCGACTCACCTCCGAACATGAGCTCGAACACTTGTCTGTGAACGGCAGTCAACTCCGGGACGCTATGCCCGAATGTATGCGTCGGAGAGATAGGAAGATCCGATACCGTTCCCGTCACCAATCGATCGCTCATCGTCCTCACGGTAACGAGGTCTCCGCGAGTTGCCGATTCCTCCTGCAAGAAACCTTTTGTAAAAGCGCGAAGCGGTGTCCGTTTCGTGTCATCGGGCACTTGAGGTGCGCGCTCGCCAACGGGAAGAATAACGGTCTCGACGGAGACAAGTTCGCCTCGGCGGTATCGATGATCTCTCTCCTGATGAATCTGCTCGGCGTAATTGCCCAAGATACAGCGAGGCACAGGGAGATCGAGCATCGAACGGAGTCCCGGTTTCGCGCCGATCACGTGCGGAATCATGTTGACAGCCATGGCGATCGTCCCGATGCCGCCCGGCGTCTCGGGAACAATAGAAAGATTCATATCGTATCCGTCGGCGCGAATGGTCACATAGTCGCCCGTATTGACCCCTTCGTCTTCAGGACAGATCTGTTGAGGGTGGTCGAGGTGAATAAAGACTTTGCCATTGGCGAGACGTCCGTAGCTTTGTTGACGTATGCCGGCGAGATTACCCTTCTTCGCCTCACCATGTGCAGATTTTCTGTCGACGTTCGAGATGATCGGATCACGTGTCTCTTCAATATCGGCCAACGCGACACCCATGCCTTCGGCGATCATCGACATGGACTCGGGAAAACCGACGTGTCCGGAGAGACTGCCTTCCTCCATGCGCCTCTTGAATTCATCGATGGATATTCCAACGCCCTGTTCAACCATAACGGACTTTCCGAAAGGAGCGAGATCATTGACGCGCGCGGCTGAGATCGACTCGACATGTTCACACGTTCCACTCAAGGCGAGAATCAGGTAGTCGAGGACAAAGCCTGGGTTGATCCCCGTGCCGAGCACGGAAACACCGCGCATCTTCGCAAGCGCATCAATCTTGTCCGCGAGCTCTTCATTCTGCGCCCATGGCCACGCCATCTCTTCGGCAATCGAAAGGACGTGAACGCCTCGCTCAAGGCAGAACATAATCTTGTCAAACTGAGTTTCAACGAACGAATCGGTCGCCAAGACTACGATGTCACAAAGATCGCGTCTGACGATATCCTCGATTTTATTCGTGATGAACACGGGGTCGCGATCGCCGCGATCGATGCCCAGATAAGCGTATACTTCCTGCCCGACGAGGTGATCCCGCCTAACACAAACACCTGATAAGGCGAGTCCCTCCTTCGAAGCGATCATCTTGGCTATCCCGCTCCCCATAGCGCCTAAACCCCAGAGAGCGACTCTGATATCTCTCATAAACTTCCCCTCCCGTCAAACGATCCGCATCGCCTGACTAGTATTTACAGCATTACAGGCTGATGTGCGTACCTGTCTCTCCTCTAATACCGCTACTCGCCTTTTCAAGCGAGGTCACGAGCGCGACGCGGCCATTACCCGATTTTGCAAAGGCGACGCTCGCCTCGACTTTCGGTAGCATGGAACCCGGCGCGAAATGACCTTCCTTCATGTATTGCTCCATCTCGGCGACGCTCACTTGGTCGAGCCATGTCTCATTCGGCTTGCCGTAGTTAAGTGCAATTTTCTCCACCGCCGTTAGGATAATCAGGAAATCGGCGTTGATCATCTCCGCGAGAACACCTGATGCAAAATCCTTATCGATCACGGCGGCGACACCCTCCAATGTGTTTCCGTTTTTGAACACGGGAATTCCGCCCCCGCCGACCGTAATGACGATTTGGCCGTCCTTGATCAGCGCTTCGACTGTTTTATTCTCAATGACCTCAACCGGCTTCGGCGAGGCAACAACGCGGCGGTAGCCGCGACCTGCGTCTTCTTTCATGACATAGCCCGTCTCGGCAGCGACTTTCTCGGCTTCTTCTTTGCTGAAAAACTTCCCGATCGGTTTCGTCGGATCGTCAAAGGCAGGGTCGTTCTTATCGACAACAACTTGAGTCACGATCGTCGCCACAGGGCGATCGATTCCGCGTGAAAGCAGTTCCTCGCGCAAGGCGTTTTGCAGATGGAACCCGATATAGCCTTGGCTCATCGCGCCACATTCGGGGAATGGCATACGCGGAACCTGCCCGCTACTGAACGCGACGTTGATCATGCCGACTTGCGGACCGTTGCCGTGTGCGATAACCACATCATGACCGTCCTCAATCAAATCGGCGATCGGCTTCGCCGTCTGGCGAACGAGCTCTTGTTGTTCTTCCGGTGTATTTCCGAGAGCGTTGCCTCCCAAGGCAACAACGATTCTTTTCTTCACGTTTACTTAACCTCCAATATCAGTTATGAAGTGATATCTCTATTCTATACGAATGGGCGCCGTCGCGCCCACATTTTGTCATTGATCTATGAATGGCGAGACGGAACAATCAGTCGAGCAACTCGCGTCCCGGACGGTACAGCATGATGCGCTTAATCCGTCCGATTTCGGAATAGATCTGGACTCCGGAACGTTCAGTCACAAAGAATCTCCATTTGCAAAAAAACATTAGAGGGGTAACCCAAGAAGAGAGATGTTCCGCTTTGCCCCCTCACGGAATATCCATATACAGTTTCAGTATACTCAAGTATGCAAAAATCGGCAACGGTTCAGTAAACACATCGATCTTGTCTTTCGTCGTCGTGTTTGTCACTGCTCTAGATTAGGAACTTTATAAAACGAACAATGCAATGAGACAATTGGAAAAACAGATACGATCAATTACATAATCTGTTCACGGAACGATGATCTGATGGGAGGGTATTATCATTAGACTGATGACAAGTATTCGACAATATCTTTTTGAGTTTTGAGAAACATAACGGCGCTCGCGACATCCTCGGCGTCTTCCAAGGTGAACTGGGCAAGCTCCATCTTAATTTTAGCCGTTGACGCACTATTCATGCTCAAATATCTCAAACCAAGCCCGACGAGAACTTTTGTCGCCAAGGGATCCGCCGCCATCTCGCCACAAATTGAGATCTCTTTCCCCGCAGCGTTAAAGGCAGTCACAATACTGTGCAATGTGCGGAACATGGCGGGAGAAAAACTCTGGTAGTACTCTCGAATCTCCGCGTTGTCGCGATCTGTCGCACAGAGATACTGACAAAGGTCGTTTGTTCCGATTGACGCAAAGTCAACTTCGGTTACCACTAAGTCGGCAATGGCAGCAATGGAGGGAACCTCAATCATGATACCGATAGGAACATGCGGATCATAGGGACAACCTTCGTCATCAAGGTCCTTTTTCACCGCTTCGAGAACGGATTTCGCATGTCTAACGTCATCAACACTTGCCACCATCGGAAACATGATCTTTAGCTTGCCAAACACGGAAGCGCGCAAGGCGGCACGAAGCTGGGTTTTGAACATGTCCATCTCTTCAAAACAAAGTCTCAACGCACGTTTCCCCAGAAATGGATTCATCTCTTCAGGTAACGACATATAGGGCAGCTGCTTATCGCCTCCGATATCGAGTGTTCGTAGCGTAACGGGTTTGTCTCCTGCAAGCTCTAGAACTCTCCTGTAAACATCAAACTGCTGTTGTTCGGTGGGGAGCTGTTGCGAATCCATGTACAAAAATTCCGTTCGAAATAGACCGACAAAATCGCAACTGCTGTATCCGGGATCCTCCCTGTCGTCCCCAATATTAATTCCGATGTGAACGGTTGTGCCGTCGCGGAGAAGCCCTTTTCTATCCTGATACTCGTTTTCCAACGCTGTTTTCTTATCAAATTGACTTTTTTTGTCGGCGTACGCACTTCCTATCGCCTCGTCCGGATTAACAACGACAATCCCGTCATGGCCGTCAACAATAAGGTGCTCGCCATTNNGCAAGGATGGCTAGATGAGCCGTAGCACTCCCGCTTTCATTGACGATCGCGGCAACTTTTCCTTTTTCCAACATTGCCGCATCGCTCGGCAACAAGTCATTTGCAACAAGAATCGTGTTTTCCGGCAAATGCGATAGATCACTAGAACTCTCTCCCCGAAGAATACGTAACAATCGGTCGCGAACATCACGGAGATCCGCAGCGCGTTCAGCGATGAGAGGGTCGCTCGAATCGCCTACAATGGAAATGAAGATGTCAAACACCCTAGACACCGCCGATGCCGGCACGACCTTTTCTTCGCGGATGGCCGTTTCAACCATCTCCTCAATCTCTTCGTCAAACAAAATGCTCTTGTGAACATCCAATATAGCGCGCCCTTCGCCCGAAACGTTATCAAGTACGGAAAAAACTTTATCGAGCTCGACCTGGGCTGTATGACGAGCATCTTCCCATTCTTGAACAAAGTCGTCCTCGTTACCCGGCTCGAAGAATTCTTCGTTCACAACATATTGTTCCGCCCGAAAAACAAAAGCGTTGCCAAATGCGACACCGTCCGACACGCCCTCTCCCCGAAGNNGATTAAGGTGATGAGGTCTTCGATTGCCTGGATTTCATCTTCACCGTCAGCGCACAGTTCCACCGTTTTCCCTTTGCTTGCCGAAAGGCCGAGTATGCGGACGATAGACTTGGCGTTGACGGGTTCTCCCCGCTCAGTGACATTCCGAATGGTGAGCTTTGATTGATACCTTTTCGCTGCCTCAACAAGCTGAGCCGCAGGTCTCCCGTGTAGCCCGCTGGGGTTAACGATTTCAGTCATTCGACAAATCAATTTAAGTCCTCCTCGATCGGCAAGGTTCTAAAAATGCGTATGTAACGCATCACCTCCTGCTTCGCATATTCTGTCATCTTAAGTGAAATCATATGGCTCATCGATGATGCGAGTTCAGTGTCTCTTAAATCGTCAGCAATTTGTCGGGTCACTTTCATCGTCAGCGCAGTGAAAGCATTGATTTTGCAAATGCCGCCGTCAATAGCTCTCGAGAAATCGCGTTCGGATAAGCCGGAGCTCCCATGCATAACAAGCGGAACATCAACACGTTGACGAATGGCCGCTAATCTCTCGAAGTCCAAGTCGGGAGCTTGTCGGTAAAGACCGTGTGAGGTCCCGATCGCCACTGCCAGGGCATCGATACCGGTCTCCCTGACGAATACCCTGGCAGATTCAGGATCCGTGTGCACGCTCCCCGTTCCTTCGCCTTCCATCGAGCCCCAATTAGAGCCTATGCACCCTAATTCACCTTCGACATCGACTCCATAAGCATGCGCCATATCGACGACACGCTTTGTGAGAGCAACATTATCCTCAAAAGGTAGAGATGAACCATCGATCATGACTGAAGAATAACCCGACTGAACGGCTCTGGCGCACGCCTCAAAGCTGGAACCGTGATCAAAATGAAGGCAAACGGGTACTTCAGAACGTCCAATACGATCCAAAAGATAAGGAATAAAGCGAGCATAATCCGGTCCGGGGAAATCGCCTCCCGCTAGTATGACCGGTGTTCTCATCTCTTCTGCCGCCTGAAGAATCCCTTCGGCAAAGGCGTGATCCATCGCGTTGAAAGCACCGACGGCAAAGCGCCGTTCATGCGTTCCTTTCAGTACTTCTCTCAACGATACTAAAGGCATGCAATCGACCTCAGGATTTTACAATAAATTGTATGTCTCCGGTTTAAAATGTGATGACAACCCGATAGGCGTCACCCGCTATCGCGCGCTCAAATGCTTGCTGGGCTTTATCTACGGGGTAAGTATCCGTGATCAGGTCTTTCAAATCGAGCCATCCCTTGTCGAGCAGGTTGACGGCTTGCTCGAAAGACTGAATACTCGGATTGACTGCTCCAGTCAACACAACCTCAGAAGAGTGAAGCCAATTCGGATTTAGACTTATCGGCAAGTCAGGGTGAATCGAACTGAAAGCTACGTATCGACCCGTATTTTCGAGCATTCTCATTCCCTCTTCGCCGACACTCGCGATGGCGGTCGTGTTGAAAACCGCTTGCGCCCCACGTCCTCCGGTTATTTTTTTGACAGCCTCCACGGCGTCTTCACTGCTGGGGTCGATAAGATACTTGCAACCTCGAGACAAAGCAAAATCGCGTCTTTTTTTGTCCGGCTCGGAGAGAATCGTTCTCACCCCCATTTTGTTTAAACACATCAAGTGCAGTTGCCCCATGATGCCTCCGCCAATGACGACCGCGTCGTCACCGAATAACGGTTTTGCCTGATAGATACTGTGCAGTACGCACGCTAACGGCTCTGTCAAAGCCATCTCTTCAAATGGAAGAGACCGATTGAAGCACCAGACTGCAGAACTCTCAAGACAGATATATTCAGCGAAACCGCCCATGCCGTAAACATCCGGACCGTTCAAGTGAAAAGTATTCAATTGGATGCACTGCGTCGGATTGCCCCTCCGACAGAATGAACAGCTTTGACAGGCTTTTATAATACGAGGGGCGACAGCTGCCCCAACGGGGAATTGCTGGGGATCCACATCTTCGCCCAGTGCAACAATCTGCCCCGCGATTTCGTGTCCGCCAATTAGAGGGAGTGGTGTTTTTTTCTCACCTTTGAACACGCGTTGCTCCCACGTACAGAGTGCGCAGGCACGGATGTTAATGAGAACCTCGTTGGGCTTTGGGCGGGGAATCCTCATGGAGAGGATTTCAACCCGCCTTTCACCTGTAATTGCTACTGCTTTCATACATTCATTCATTTGCACTTTGATCATTCCTAGGGATAGTCTCCTGTCATCTCAAGTGTATCCAGTTTTAACATCAAACTCAATTCTAAATGATTCCTGCGAGCCCGCCGATCACACCGATCGCGACCAGCAAGAGCAAGACCCAATACGTTGCCCACCCCTTCTTAAGCAGTTTGTAACAGCCTAGTGTCAGAAGAAGCGCCAGCAGTCCCGGCAACAGCGCGTCAAAGAAATCTCGCTGCAATGAAAAAACCGTTTCCGCAGTCTGTTGGAATTCAACCTTACAGCTAAGGTTAACAAAATTACGGACGAGGCCGCCCATGACGGCGCATCCCAAATATCCCGCGCCGACGACAACTTTTTTGAAGATGCCGCTCTCCATCATCTCTAAAATGGCCTCGCTCCCTTTCTTATAACTGAGATTGAGAAGCCAATATCCGAAACCGTAGTATAAAACGTACATAATGATGGTGTATACGATGGGCATCGCCACGTTGCCGTTTTTCGACAAGCCGACAAAAATGGATATGAGAAGCGGGATCATAACGCCCTGCCAGAGAGTATCGCCAACACCGGCAAGAGGCCCCATCAATCCTGCCTTAATTGATGTAAATGCCTCGTCCCCTATGTTGCCGCTCTCCTTGTTCTGCTCTTCCATCGCCGCGACAAGACCGATGATAACTGATCCCGTCGCATTTTCCGTATTAATGAACTGAACGTGCCTTCTCATGGCAGCTTTTCTCTGCTCGGGATCGTCATGGTAAAGCCGCTTGATGACGTAAGTCATAGCATGCAAGAATCCGACACCCTGCATCCGCTCATAGTTGTAGCAGGACTGGAAGTAGTACATCCAGTTCCACCATGATTTTCTAAGATCTTTCTTGGTCAGGTACTTATACGTTACGTCTTCAACAACACCCTCTTGAGATTCGGTCCTCTTGACAATTTCCTGATCACCTTCCGAAACCATCATCAATAACGTGACGCAGAGAAAAATCAATGCCAACGGCAGAATTCCAAGACCTAAATACGCGGCCGCAAAGAAACCGAGAAAGAAGAAGATGCGAGCTCTCCCCTTATAGATGGCAAGCAGCATCATGCCAATACCAACGGCAGGAAGCATACCGCCTATAGTGCTCAAAATACCAAGAAACTTACCGCTCAAGCTGTCGATAAAACCTTTGACATATGCAGTTCCATAAAGGGCCGCCAAGAAACAAGGTATGAAAGTCATGAAAAAGAGAAGAACCTGTGGGAGCAGGATGTTGGCAATCCAGACCTTTTCCGGCTTCCCCTCCTCAACATATTTATCGGCGACACGGACAAAGAATGAATCGAGTGTCAGGCGGCCTACCCAGACAAGAGCGCCTAACAGCCCGAGAGGAACGGCAAACGCCACAGCCGCTTCCGCATCGATCCCGCTCGTTATCGCGATAGCCGTACCGAGAATTCCGGCGAGAGACATATCCGCAGGCATCGATCCTCCGGCGCTGATGAACCCTATGTACATGAGATTGATGGTTGCGCCTACGATCGTGCCCGTTACAGGGTCGCCCAGTATAATACCGACCACTAGACCCGATACCATAGGTCTGTAAATGGTTGCGTAGTTACCTAGGCCTCCGAACGGCCAAGGGCTGTTGGCCACATAATACAAGATGGCGATAAGTATCGCCTGAAGAACAGTCATTGTAACACCTCCCGCTGTTCGTTTTATCTCCTAGATTTTAGATAACAGTTTTTTGACATTAACTGGGCGTTCCTTTGGCACCATCTGATAATCGATGTCCACGCCCCGGCTGACTATCCTCTTCATGCTGGAAATTTCTTCCTCGCTGGCCGATACATTTTTGTTAAAACGCTTTCTTCCTGCTTTCATCCCCATACCTCCGAGGATGATGCGATCGATGCTTACGCCTTCCTCCAGCAAATACTCCATCACTCCGGGAGTCTTTGTAAGAAGAATAATGCGCTCGTCTCCTTCCCCCGTATTCCTCAAATAACTTGAGGCATCTGACAAAGTCAGCGTGTGCATCGTCATACCCGGTGGCGCGCACGCCTTTAAAAGACGCTGGGAAAATTCATCGCGAGCCACTTCATCATCGGCGATCACAATCGCGTTCGCCCCGGTTGTCTTACACCACGCCGTTACAACCTGACCGTGAATCAAACGGTCGTCAATTCTTGCAAGGACAATGCTCCGCATACTTGCCTCCTTCCTCGTCATGACCCCTGCAAGATAAGGTTGACATCCACGATGGTCTCTCCGGCCATAGAAATCAGCTCGCCAGCCGTTTCCAAAGCGGACATCGAATCACGACACATCAGCGCCTCGATCAGAAGCGCAAGATTTACACCACTAATATGCTGAAAGCCCTTCCCATCCAAAACCCTGGCAACGACATTGGACGGCGTTCCGGAAAAGAGATCGGTAAACACCATGACATCATCGCGACTCCATCTGTCACATACGTCAGCGATAATCTGTCCCAGTTCTTCCGGGCTTTGCTCCGGTTGAAGGCCAATAGCTACCACATCCTCTTGAGCCCCGCAGATCATTTCTGCGCTATTCAGCATGGCTTCGGCCAAATTTCCGTGCGATACTATCAGTATTTTGAACATCGTCAGTCATTCCCTATTCTTTCTCTATACGGTCTAAGATCATCGTTGCTGTCTTAACATCCGTAACCAAAATATTGAAAAAACGATTTCTGGCGGCAGCAACGATGCCGTCAACCTTTTTTCTACCGCCTGCAAGACAGATGACTGTCTTCAATTTACGTAACCTTTCGAGCTCCAATGATATTTGGAAATAGTATTGAGAGCTGTCAAATACCGAACCGTCTGAATAAAAGAAATTCGCCAGAATGTCACCAACCGTTCTACTTGAAACAAGCTGGCGATTGTACTCATCCGAAGTTTCCGCGACAAGAGACATGCCCAACTCCGGCGCTGGTCCAAGCCCTATGATTGCGGTATCGAGCTTTTTCCACTGCATCGTGAGCCTACGGTAGCTTCGCCCCTCAATGTTTCCGGGCTTATCACCGCTTTCTCTTACAATCGGAACGATCGTATAATAGCTTTTCGCGCCGAATTTTTCCGCAAAGCGGTTGGCTATCACATTGATTTGGAGATGTGGGTTGTCTTCACCGGAAACACCGAGAAGAGGAATAAATGTCTTCTCCGGGTTTGAGCTCTGTCGCTCGAGCAACATCGATGTCTGATAAACCGTATGACCCCAGCCAACACCGATATTTTCCGATTCAGACAGCAGTTCCGGAAGGATCGCAGATGCATGTGTCGCGATGGCGAGCGACAGACGCTCCTCCGAATACCCGTCCTGACCGGGGAAACAAGCCAATTCAACTCTGCTCAACCCTAAACGCTCTTTGAGCTTGTTCGCTATGGCAAGACTCTCATATGAAAAAGGCATTTGAACACTGATACGTACAATGCCGAGCTCTCGCGCTTTAGCCAGCAAACGCGAGACATGCGGTCTGGAGATCGATTCTTCCACGGCAATTTTCGCTTGCGAAAAATTGTCGATGTAGTAACGTTTGGCAATACGATATAGTTGAGCGTAATCACAATTGTCCGACATGCTAGCCTGCTTTCGATGTACATATGTACATTACAATTGTTTCATTAAGTTGATTTTATTTGAAACTATTAGTGTCTGTCAATGGATTTTGACGCACATATGTGCACGTTTCTGTATTTATATGAGTTGTTCTTGTCTTCCGATTCAAATACTGAAAATTGCGGATAACAATGCGCATAAAAACGGGCAACGCTTTCGTCACTGCCCGAATATTTCACCATCCACAGTCTCATGCAATGGTTATAGATGCTATCCGGTGAGTAGCAGTAACTGAACATGTGTGCCCAACAACCCTCGGTCATAACATTAGGATTGTCGGAAAGAAGATAATGCAAAGATAAATTAGAGCTTTCAGGATCCGGTTTGTATGAGCTTTTCACCAGATATCGGTAATTCCTCGAAAACAAGTACTCATCTCCACCTTTTGAGTCATAGAATTGCAGCAGAAATGTCGAGCCGTCGTAGCTCAGTTCATTGACAGTAGAGTCGCCCCCTTGATCGGCATACATCTGGTAGATTCGCACTTTAGCCTCGCACCCCGCGGCAGTACTGTTTTCAAAATCCGCCCATGCCCTTTCTCCTGCCAAGAGAGTCTCTACGTCCAGAACCACACAGCCGTCCGCCATCGCCTCTTCCGCAGAATAGTTCTTGCGCGTATCCGCCAAACGCGCTTCACTCCTTCTTTCACCCTAAGCCGACATAGACTCTTCAACTACTCTAACGCGTTAGAAAAATGTCATTCTAGGCCATTGGACTGAATTTTTAAGAGGGAAATGGACTGAATTTGGCGTGAACGAAATAATATGCAGGATTTCATGCTACAATCTAACCAAGCTATTTTCATTTGAGTTTATCTGAGTTGATTTTTGATTGGCAAATACTCCAAAAGAGGAAAGACCATGGTAAAAAACAACTCGTCACCCGCAATAGACAATCTAACGCTGAACGGAATCCCCGTAAGTATCCGCTACGACTATCTCTTTAAAAAGATATTCGCATCGGAAGACAGCAAAAGCGCTGTCGCGCATCTCATCCACCTGACGACAGGCCTTCGCAAGGAAGATGTGAGCGATTTGACAATCTCGAACCCTTATCTGCTGTTCCACAACATAAGGGATAAGCGCAGCATCGTCGACATCCTCATCAGGTTGAAGGATGGCAAAAGAATCAATATTGAGATGCAAAACCACTGGCATCCGTTCTATCCCGAGCGAGCCATCTATTATTGGTCGCTCATGTATCAGGATACGTCGCGCGCAAGAGAGGGCTATAATAAGCTTAGCAAGTGCATCGGCATCCACTTGCTTAACGAAGCCTTCCATTTAGGCGAAAAACTACAATCGACGTATGCGATACGCGAAGAAAACGGTTCACTTTTATCGGACGTCTTGGAATTACACTTCTTTGATCTGACGAAGTTGCCGGAAGAAACAAAAGAACTGTTGCAAAGTGAAATCAGTGAATTGGAGCGTTGGTTGCTGTTCATACGAACAGACAGTCAGGAAGTGCGTAACGTGCTATCGGAAGGAGACGAACTCATGAGTGAATGCAATGACAAAGTGCAATCTGTTTTCTATACCCCGAGCGAGCGGGAAATTTACATCCGCGAACACATCGCCGAGATGGATCACTACTCGATCATGCGGGAAAAGTATGAGAGCGGCCTTAAAGAGGGCCTGCAGAAAGGCAAAGAAGAAGCCAAGCTAAACATCGCCAGAGCCTTGCTAAAAAGCGGAATCGACAAAGATATCATTCAACAGACAACTGGGTTGGATCGGGAACAACTTGAAAACTTGTAAATGCTGGATATATTTCCGCATTTCGGACAGTAAGGAGCATTCATTGTATTTCACTGTCCTTGCCAATTTACTCTATAAACATAAACGAACATTGAAGGGATTTTGAGCGTAGTCGGGATAGAGCGCCGCCTCATCCGGGAAAAACCCGAGTTTATAAGGCGCCTTATGCCCCAAGTTTCAAGTCTGGAATGACAATAACTTTATCGGCGATCTCCTTCAATGAATTGTCGTGCGTCGCGATGACGATGGACTTCCCGCTCTTTTGCAGTTTTCTGAGAAGTCCGATGACGATCTCCTTGTTGCCTTCGTCGAGGCTGCCGGTCGGCTCATCGCAAAGGATCATTTCGCACGGTTTCAAGAGCAGCCTCGCGATCGCGATCCGTTGCTGCTCACCGCCCGAGCATTCAAAGATGCGTTTTTCAAGGAAGTTTTCTTCAAGTCCCACCTCCGCCAACGCAACTCTTTTGAATGTCTGCTTATCCGCACGAGAAGCCTTGATCATCTCAAGAGCGATATCCAAATTCTGTTCCACGGTCATGTGGTTAATGAGAGCGAAGTCCTGAAAAAGGTAGCCGATCTTCTGTGCCAGTATCTTCTCCGCCTGGTGCGAGAAGGGCTTCACATTCTTCTTGCCCCACCAGACGATCTCACCGCGATCGGGCGTCTCGATCAGGCCGAGAATATTGAGCAACGTCGATTTGCCGGAACCGGATACACCCGAAAGGACGACCATTTCTCCCGCCCGGATAGAATCTGTCATGTTGCGCAGTACGGGTATTCTGCCGAATGATTTATGTAGCCCGCGCCATTCGATTTGCATTATTTTTCCCCCTTTAGCATCGTTGCCATGCGTTTTTGAATGCGCCGTGTGAAGAGTATGTGGATGAGCACATCAAGCCCAAGCAGTCCTGTAAAAAGCGCCAGCGAGGTGTTAAACGCCAACTTAACTTCCATGAAATCAAAAGTGTATCCCTCATAACTAAGGTTCATGATCTGCCTGAAAAAATCCGGGAACAATGTAACGGCAAGTAAAGCGGTTACGTATGGAATCAGCACGCGCAGCCACAAGAAACGGTAACGGCGCAAGAATGGTGTTCCGTGAAGATATGCTAAGTTGAGCCACTTGTTCTTGTCCAGAAAGTATACTGCCGCGTTCTGGTAGCTTAAGAATGCAAAGCTGACGAGCAAATACGCCATGATGACCGCGGGGCGGTGCACTGCTTGCAAGTTAAGTTCTTTTGTCTGTATCATCGGTTCGGAGCAAAGCTCGTACCAGTCGGGAGAATATCCTCCCGCATCCATGACCTTGCGGATACTCTCCCTGTTTTCCACCGTATCCGGAACGTAATTCGCGTAAGCCTTCGCATGAGCGGACGACACGAGGATAAGGATGGAGTCGTACGCCACCTCACCGGTCGGGAGGAGAATCTTCTGATTCCGCTTGATCGGGATCGTCTTTTTCCCTCTTGTCAGTTCATCCAACATAAATGTACTGGCGTCTTCAAGCTTAGCGCCTTCCGGAACGAGGAGAACGGTCGTTTCTGGAGGAGCATCGAATTGAATCCGTTCGCCGTCCGCATCAAGGATTTTGTTCATGAGAGTCACTTGGTATGAAATTTGCGCACAGCCAAGTTGGACTTCTGTCGTCATCAGTTCGCCTTTTTCGTCGATGCCCTTAATCTCGATGGCGCCACGCGCTATATAGTTTGATGTGAGGGCTCCCCACTCATGCTGATGCTTTTTGAAGTAGTTTTTTATCTCACTGCTCTTTGACATACGTTTTGCTTCGTCTTCAAAGGGAAGTGTCGCGTCCTCCACATGGAACGCAATTTGATTGCGCGCGTATCGCCGCTCGGCGCGAGAAGCATTGTATAGACTATTCAGTGGTGGAAAAAGGTCGAAGAGCTGGGCAGCGATGAGGAGCACAAGAATAATTTTCAGAACGAGACTGATGTTGGAAAAGAGGGTAAGTGAACTTGTCTTTTTCGTCGAGATAACGGGGCGGACGCGCTTAATATAAATGACGGCGATGCCGAAGGACAACGCTATCATAAGCAGAACAGCCGCGATAAAGAGGAGAAGCAGTTTCAGAAACTCGAGGAAAAGCGCATTCCAGTACGTAACCGTCACGAGCAATGTAGCGAGTGTCGTCACGAGAAGAGTGAGCGCCATCCATCCGTTGAACGGCAGGAACAGCTTAAACGCAATCGCGCTCGTCGATTGGCCGAGCATCTTGCGAATACCGATCTCCTTTGACATTTCTACGACATCCAATGAATAGCTGGCGACGATAATGGCGAACAGTGCGGCAGCGAAAAGATAAATAATCGTATAAGCGGGTCCCGTTTCACTTTCTGCAAAGAGCTGCATGGTTTCGTTGAATTCGTCATAAGGATGGATTCCGCCAAAATACGGATATTCATTCTGCTCATACAGTCGGAGAAGGCGCAACGCCTCCTGTCGCCGCTCAGTCACCAGATGACCTCGAATGGAAGGAAAGTCGCTCTCAGGGCGGCCGGCGAATCGCTCACGCGCCATACTCATCGGACTATAGAGCTGTTTGACCTTCTCTCCGTCGAGTTCTGAGGCTGACAAATCCGTCATTCTCAGAATAGTTCCCTGCTCGTCTTCCGGCGGCCATACGTATGCTCGGGTGGCTGTCCGGCTCCAATCACAGGCTGGATCGCTGTAAAAAAATGGAGGGAGCAACTCCTTCTCATTGGAATGGATATACGTCTGCCCGTAAATCGTCTCGTCCTCAAGTATCGTTGTAACTTGAAGCACAAGATCGCCTTCGACCGCCTCCGTGATTTCCATCAAGTCGTCAAACAACTTCAGCGGCGTCTCCGTATCATAATAATTGATCCAAAGACTGACGGTCTTTTCCGGGGCGAAGCCGGGCATCTCTTTGATTAAGGCTTCGGGGCTAAACTTCTTATGGTGATTTTCTTCGAACATGATGCGGCCTTGTGACACACAGAGGATCGTCAACAGAACGAGGAAGAAAAGAAGAAATAATCGTCTCTTAAGCATATCGATACTCCAAATATGAAGGTGTCATTCTTAGCACACGGCACAAGCATCTCTTTTCGAGATACTCTCTCCTTCATCATTCTTAGGTGAGAAGGAGAGAAACGAATCCTATTTCATTCCGGTAGGAAATGTCTCCCCGTTCTCATCAACCAGAACGAGTGTTCCGTCCCGAATGACAATGTCAAAAAGCTCTCCGACGATAGACGGATACTCCGCCACGCCCCAGTTTTTCATCTGCACTTTCAGCGTGCCGTCTTCTTCTTGGAAAAAGCTGATGACGCCGCGGTTTGGGGCTGGAGAGAAAAGTCCGGCATACTCGAACTGCTCGCCTTCAAAAACAGTCAAAGTGAAGGTAGCGACACCGGAGGTTGGCCCATAGCCGAGGCAACATTTTTCCTCTATCCCGTCGTTGTCGATGTCGACAAAAGCGAGTCCAAATCCACGTTGAAGAAGGTATCCGTTGTCAATGAGCCGGCTAAACAATCTCTCGCATTGGTTATAGATGCTATCCGGCGAGTAGTACGAACTAAACATGTGTGCCAAATAACCCTCGGCAGTCACATTAGGATCGTCGGAAAGAAGATAATGCAAAGATAAATTTGAGCTTTCAGGATCCGGTTGGAATAAGCTTTTCACCAGATATTTGTAATTCCTCGAATACAAGTATTCATCTACACCTTTTGAGTCATAGAATTGCAGCAGAAATGTCGAGCCGTCGTAGCTCAGTTCTTTGACAGTATAGACGCCCCTTTGATAAGCATACATCTGGTAGATTCTCACTTTCGCCTCGCGCCCCGCGGCAGTGCTGTTTTCAAAATCCGCCCATGCCTTCTCGCCTGCAAGCATCGTCTCCCCGTCCATCACCACACAGCCGTCCGCCTCCGCTTCTTCCGCGGAATAATTCTTGCGTATATCCGCCAACGCCGGCCA
>MTKW01007447.1_pt1 | contig 17784 bp, 17 predicted proteins | sample 1042761 | NCBI WGS metagenome assembly MTKW01 (sample SAMN06205366, study PRJNA360243) | anaerobic digester metagenome | biome: Wastewater treatment plant; feature: Anaerobic digester sludge; material: sludge; isolation source: anaerobic digester fed with sludge from wastewater treatment plant ... | reverse complement strand
ACAAAATAGAACTACCACAGCCAACGCTTAGTTACAAGGCGGGGGCGTTTTGACGCTTGCAATTCTTCCGATATTGGGTGTTTTGCAACGTGTGTCGCTAATCCTTCCTTTCTTCTAATATTAACCAAATAGGATAAAACTCCTGCAGGAAACATTAACATGTTGGGGAGCTTTGGCAAGGCGGCGTCATGCATGGTCCCTACACAACTATGGGTGTTTGATGTAGTGTAGAACACGCCGATACCCAGAGACCATAGTGAATCCCAACTATACCAACGATAGGTCTACTTATGTCTCTCACTTATTTACTATTACAGACAGCAATTAGGTTTAAGAGAATCTAGCACTAGAACGAAGGGAGCTAACGACTGGTTGGCCAATTTACCGTGACTTAGCTGAATACCGGTGTTCCTGTATCTGTCTCACATCATCCGGGGCAGTATCGAGCTATCATCAGCTTCGATCGCATTTGCTGTATTGTGCCTGGTGTCCTCCGGACAAATCAAGTATCGCGTTACGTCTTCTCAACCCCATCGAAGAACGCTTCATATAAGCTATGGCATCCTCGATTTCCCGGGGATCGAACTTGTTACCTTTTATGCGCCTAATCTCTCTTATGGTTCTTTTATCATCGTCATCATCTTCCCGCATAGCGGTACCATGCACAAAACTAACAGCGGCCAACAACTCCATTTCTTTGGGTGATCGCCCTGGGAGTTCTCCAATCACATTGTCAATAATAGACATAGAGCCATCTAACTCTTGACAATATTCCCTAATGGGCTCATGGGCATTACTGCCAGGACGGTATTGCGATCCGCTGCTTGGGCTAATGTCTTCTATAACATCACGGATCTTAAGCCATTCGACACGATCAGTTACTTCATAAGAATATGGGCCGTAGTAATGAATACGGTGGTTGATCGCTAAAGGAACACCGCTGACTTTCAAAAAGTACATGAGTCTCTGTAGGGCCGTCCTACTTATGCATTCGCTCATGCGCTCATACCAGTCTTCCACAACATAAGCAATAACAGCGTCCTCAAATTCCCATGCTAAACATTGCATTGATTACCTTCCCCTCTCGAAGAGAGCCAGAGCCAATTGCCTTATCCTCCTAAGTCGTTGAAGCTGAGGAACATCGATGAACCGAACTTCCGAGTCTGATAAACGTATGAATCCATGGACAGCATCACGAATTCTATTGAGGATAAGCATTACTAGGTACTGATAACACGGCTTTTTTTTTGACTTCTCCATAGTAACTGCGGATTTTGAGATTGTCCCTGTTATGCTTGCTTATTCAGCATAATACGAGAGAACACCTACAGGGATACGGCTATTCCCTGTTCAGATCTGTAACCACTTGATAATTTCTTATGTCTATATTCCCTAGTTCACTCAAGACATATTTGCATAAATCCGTCCATGTGCTACCAAGACCGTCTTTGTCCTCAGCCTTATAGAAGGCTATAATCATAGCATGTAATTTGCCGTCTATTGCTTTCAAATGCTCCATGGCATATTTCTCGTATACCGGATAATGCTTTCTTACTTTTGCAACGATATTACATAGTTTTGGAATATGCATTCCTGATAGAAAATAGAAGTTCTCCAATTCAGAAGCAGCTAGCATATCTATTCCATCTTTCATGATAGTTTCAACATAGAGACTGTAATCCGTTCTTTCTCTTATATCTAATTTAGGGGCATAGTTTTCCAGGATACTAATCGCTGCCTTTTGGATATTCTTGAACGTATTGTTTGCATCAAAGATGACCTGTCCGGTTGCATATATTTGCTGAGAAGTCAGATCGCTCTTAAGCCTTTCGTAATACTTCCATTCAGGAGATGCAAAATACTCGAATTCAACACTTCTATAGAATTCTCTTCCCCTCATACTCTTGTTCTCTTGATTCCAAATGAAAAAGATATCGATATCAGAATTCGGTCCCATATTTCCGGCAACATAAGAACCTGTTACCATGGCACCTATCATGCCATAATCCTGTCTCATTTTCTCTACATAATCTTCTACCACTGATTCTAAATCTCTCATTATGTATCACCTCAATTCCTGAATGGAGTTTCCTTAAGTGCGTATTGCGACAAATTCGGTCGTCTGTCCCGATGGGAGCCTACCAGGTGTTACAATAGAATCCGCCACCTGTTCCGACGGGACGTGGCCGTCTGCCGGAGCGAAGCTCGGCCAGGTAACCGGATCATAGCACTTCGGGTCTTGGAATGTAAAGGATGGGTGTTGACTCAGACGGACCTTGTCAGGTTGATGGCTCGCGGGATGCGTCCGAAAGTCCGGGAACATGTATAAATTTCCATAAACCCCCGCCACTTCTGCAGGAATCACACTCAACATGCAGAATAATCGTACGGGGTTATCCATCATCCAAGTAAGATCACAGGCTCATCCAGGTAAGCTCAGAGCCTCATCCAAGTAAAATCACAGATTCATCAGGGTAAGGTCTGAGGCCCATCCACGCAAGCTCACAGGTTGTACCACAGCCGGCCGTAGTAGTGACCTCTCGCCGAATCTGCGCCATTCGTGTGATGACCCCGGAGATTTGTCGGTGTCACTCTTAACTACCTCTCATACTTTGAAGCAATTGCGCGAACCTCTGCTACAACAGCTGTAATCCTGCTCTATACAGCCCCTATCTTCGTGACAGTAGCAGCATCCATCCTCTTTCAAGAACGCTTCACTCGATACAAAGCCCTCTCCCTTGTCATAACCCTGCTCGGTTGTTTTCTCGTGGCAGGCGGCTACAATCCTCGGCAGCTCGTCACAAATCCTATGGGAGTTGCCGCAGGACTCATCGCAGCTATTACCTACGGATCCTACACCATCTTAAGCAAGCGTTCTTTAGCCAGTCACTCATCGTCCACTACAGTGCTGTACGCCCTGGTTTTCGGAAGCATCTTCCTGACCCTCATCTCCATGCCTCGTCTCAATCAGCTTTGGGGCTTGCCGGGCCCTGCGTGGGGGCTCATTGTTGCCTTGGCGCTCGGCCCCACCCTTGGCGCATATGCACTATACGTCAAGGCACTCAGCCACATCGAAGCCAGCCATGCCAGCATTATGTGTATGGCTGAGCCGGCTGCCACGACAGTCCTGGCATATGTGATCCTCGGAGAGAGGATGGAAACGATGCAAACAGTCGGGGCAATCGCAGTGATCGTAGGTGTGCTGGTCCTGCAGATTGGACCTAAGTCCTTAGTTAAGCCGCCCCCTTCCCTCCGAGAGGCGGCGTGACCTGTTTCACACCGTATCCCTCATCCTAGGCCTTGTGGAGACGTTCCTTGTCACATCCCCGCCCGCTTTTATACTTCCCCGGGATTCCGTTGCCTCTATCGCCCTGATACTAGTCTAAGGGTTTCTACTTCGGTCAGTTCCTTACGCCATTATCAGACAAGGGACGAACGAATCGTAATCTACATGACCCTATGTCATCAAATAGGGATATACCATGAATTATACTTAGAAACCCGTCACCTGTCGATTACTTCCGAGCCCTCACTTCTAAGCTCTTACTTAGATTGTGAGTGGCTATCCCTGACGCTTCCCGGTAGACATCTATACTAGAGTACGCCTTGAGAAGCTGCAACTAATCCTTTGTCACTACAATCCGGGAAAAGTTACGGGATAGTCCCTTAACGTAACTTATCTCCCTATGGAAATTGTGATGCTTGTGAATATCAGAGAGCTAAGAGGTGTGAAGGAGAATGACCTTAGGATGAAGAACTGACTGTTGCAGAATGAGATGCAACGAGATACTCTTATCTCGGTTATATAGTAGACCGTGGAGGGTGACATTGAAAACGCAATTGGATCAAATCAAGGAGCTTGAAGAAGAGATTAAGAGGCTCTCTGCCGAGTGTAAGAGGCTGCGGCAGGAAAATGACCGCTTGCGAGCGGAAATCCAGGGTAATCCGGCAAGTACTGTGGCCGAAGCAATGTCTCAGGAGCATACCCCTAACAACACTCGCAAATCCCTACAGACACCACCGATGGAGGGTGCCCCTACTCGCCCACTGCGAGTCACCTCAGCGTCATCCACAGATGATAAGATTGCCCTATTTCGCAAGCTCTTCAGAGGACGCGACGACGTTTACGCGAAACGCTGGGAGAACAAGTCAGGAAGATCCGGCTACTCCCCTGCCTGCAAAAATGAATGGGTGCGCCATATCTGCCGAAAGCCCTGCTCACAGTGTAATAACGCTGATTATTTACCCATTACGGATCAGATTATCAGGGAACACCTTTCAGGGAAGCGCACTATTGGCATATATCCTCTCCTGCTCGATGAGACATGTTGGTTTCTCGCGGCTGACTTTGACGGGGACGATTGGCGCGATGACGCTATTGCATTTCTTGAAGCAGCTGATAAACTTGGAATCCCGGCGTATCTTGAACGCTCCCGTTCAGGTAAGGGCGGACATACATGGATCTTCTTCGACCGCCCACTTGAGGCCTCCATCGCTCGCGATCTCGGAGCAACTATTCTCACCAGGGCAATGGATAGCAGGTCTGAGCTCAGTTTTGACTCATACGATCGCTTCTTTCCGAACCAGAGCACGATGCCCAAAGGTGGATTCGGAAACTTGATTGCCCTTCCTCTTCAGCGTATTCCGCTGTCAGCAGGCAACAGCGCATTTGTCAACAATGACCTTGAGCCATATCCGGATCAATGGGCATATCTGTCGGAAATTCGTCGCATGAGTTCTGAGGGGGCTGTCGCGTTAGTGCAACAAGCCATCGCTGATAATACCATTACGGGAGTGCAAATGAGTTCCGACGGCCAAGATCCTGATGACGAAACCAGTCCTGTCGATCCCTGGACAATTCCCTGGACCCTCCCTCCGTCACGCAAGACACCGGATGAGCCTATCCCGGGCCCGCTCCCTGCTACGGTTCGTCTCGTCCGTGCAAATATGGTCTACATAGAGAAGAAAGGTCTCCCTGCTCAGATGCTGACTCGTCTCCGCCGCCTTGCAGCATTTCAGAACCCTGAGTTCTACAGGGCTCAAAGAATGCGCCTTTCAACATATGACAAGCCTCGCGTGATTTGCTGCGCCGAGAATTACCCGCGCCATCTTGCGCTTCCCAGAGGTTGTCTTGATAAGGCCATTTCGCTCCTCTCCGAACACGGCATCGATCCAGTCATTGAGGATGAAAGGTTCGTAGGGACTCCCGCTGAGTTCGCTTTTCATGGCGAACTCAGCGACATCCAGCAAGAAGCAGTGAGAACACTCATCTCCTTTGATGACGGTGTGTTGAGCGCCCCCACGGGGTTTGGTAAAACGGTCGTAGGGGCCTCGATTATCGCCTCTCGGAAGGTGAATACGTTAGTGTTGGTCCACAGACGCCAACTATTGGATCAGTGGCAGGCCCAACTCGCTGCGTTTCTCGAAGTACCGCCTGAATCCATAGGGCAGATTGGCGGAGGGAAAGTCGCCCCCAATGGCAAATTGGATGTTGGCATGATTCAAAGCCTGAATCGACGAGGAGTGGTCGATGACATAGTGGGCACATACGGTCACGTAATTGTGGACGAGTGTCATCATGTCTCAGCATTCAGCTTCGAGCAAGTTTTAAAACAAGTAAAGGCTAAGCACGTGCTAGGATTAACTGCAACCCCCGTCCGAAAGGACGGCCACCATCCAATTATAATGATGCAATGCGGACCCTTAAGAATGCGGATCGATCCGAGACATGAATCTCTCAGGAAGTTTAAGCATATTGTGCTCCCTCGCAAGACAGCTTTTGGGCTTTCTCCTGGCGCAGAAGGTGCCAACATACATCAGATCTACGCCATGCTTGCTCTTGACGACGACCGTAACGCCATGATCCTTACTGACATCATTAAAGCAGTTCGATCCGGCAGATCCCCGTTAGTTTTGACTGAACGAACCGCACATCTCAAGTTGCTGGCGACTGAACTCCGGAAGCATGTGGGGAACGTCATCGTGCTCCGTGGAGGCCGTACCGAGAAGCAACGCGAGCAAGCCAGAGAGAAGCTTGCCTCAATCCCCGGTTCTGAGGAGCGGGTTATCGTAGCTACCGGCAGGTACATTGGAGAAGGTTTTGATGATGCCCGCCTTGATACTTTATTTCTTACGCTGCCAATCTCATGGAGGGGAACAATCCAGCAATACGCAGGCAGGCTCCACCGGTCATACGAGGGAAAACGCCTGGTTGAGATATACGATTACGTAGATGAAAATGTACCAGTGCTGATGAGAATGTATGGGAGGCGGGTGCGTGGATATAAGTCTATTGGGTACGTCATCCAAGAAGAGAGTAATGTTTCACCGAAGCTACGGGAGTCCCGAATCAAACTGCAGCCATCACCTCGATAAAAGGTGAAACCTAAGCAGCCTAGAAAAGTATTGTGGTTCAAATTGTTTCAACTATCGCCTTCCCGTATGGGACACTGACTATTATTGAACTAAACCTTGAGACCGGGAATGATGCCCGGGGTTAGCCTTAAGATTTCGGAATCCAGCCTCTAATAGGCTGTATAATTCCCTATGTTCCATTACTTCTAATCCTCCAATTGGCAGTTCTTCGACGATATACTGAGTCGCAGATGCCGAACTGCGAAGACTCACCAGAATGGAACGCATACTAATGCCAAACTGATATGCAACCCATTTTACACAGGCCATATACGTAAGTTTCTGCCTTCGTTTCAATTCCGGGTCTTTACCACAAAGATATCCATCGAGGCTTACTTTACACTCGAATAACTGAATTTTCCTGTTAGAGTACTCGATTGCAAAGTCAAGTGCGGGACATCGTCTTCCGCAGATGTGAGTATCTAAGAACTTGAGCTGGCACCTTCGGTGGATATGCGCTTCCGGGTCGGTCGCATGGCAGAATGCGATATCACACATGTCTTCGAAAAGAGCGCCTCTGCGCTGGGTTATGCTTTGCTTGTGGCTATCTTTATAGAAAGCCTGTAGCGCGTTAACCATGCCAGGGTAGTTGGATGCACTAAAACCATTAGTTGAAAAGCAGTTTTTGAAGTTAGCAACAAACGTCTGCTGATCCCAGCATGTAATTATGCAAACTGCAACTACGTGTAGAAGCTGCGGATTGTACCCCAATTCAGTTAGTACGTCAGTGACCTGTGGATCCTTTTTGCTTTCCGTAACGGGATGAAATGATATTGGAAGGCACATTAATATCACCAAAGACTCATACGGTCTTTACATATAGCGGCAACATAAGAGGTGGCAATCCTGCTCTCAGAGTCATCGAGCTGATAAGCTCTCGCACATACGGCCATACATGCAATGGTATATGCATATTAAGAAACTTACTGATTATTTCGTCCGACGGTCGCTCTCCTGACACCATATCATACTGGATTTCGAAGGTGACCCCGAGGAAGGTGACACCCTCCTCCTGGCTTTCACAATCAGCGGGGGCATCGCTACCCTGATTATCGTGGGGGACGTGCTTCCGAAGAGTCAGTTCTACTTCCAGTTGGGCATGGAGTATTCCATTATCATCCATATGATATGCTATCTCATCTGAATTTAAATCAATCGACACGTTGCCTGGAAGAGTAGGCTTCTCGAAAGAAAGAAATTTCAAGTTGATGGCCGACAGACTGACCCTCTGAAGAAAATCCCGATATTGCTCAGAATCAGGAACCATCATTATCAACCACCCCTATGCCGCAAATCCGTCAGATTCGGGCAAGGCCAAAGTAGCCTGACCCCGAGTAATTGTCTTCTTCCCCCAATAGCAGCGAAGCCAAAGGTTTTTCTCCTCCTCCAGAACCTTTGAGATGCTACGCCGAATGATATACGGGAGCTCTGTCACCCACGTAATTGCAGCGTTGAATGTCTCTGCGCTTGGATTGATATGAAACGCTTGCATCGATCCGCAAATAGCATCTTTAGCGCCATTTAGTATCATTTTTCCTCGCCGAGCTACGTTTCCCCAATCAAGTGCCATAACTTGCCTAGAGAAAACCGAACGGAGTTCATCCAGAGGCGCCATAGTCTCGTCAATATAACGAAGGCAATATTCTGCGAAATCCGCCTCTTCAACCATCCCTGTGAGCTTTGAAACGTTCGTAATACGCTCAGCCTCGCACCTTATGCTTGATTCGATTTGATCAATATCCTCCAGAATCTCGTAGAGAACGGGTGCAAAGCGAAATCTAACCTTATCCACAGGCATGAATAGGTCATCACCGGGAAACACACGAGGCAGGCCAGACAATTCGGAAACATTCAGGCCTCCATATGGTTCAGCTTCATAATCGTTGTATGGGACTTTTATTGACTGGTTTACTGTCAATCGTATACACCCCCATGAGGACTCGATTCCAGGTGGCGAACTCCATTCAAGTGTAAAACCACGATCAATGAGATTGCTCACGATACATCCCTCCAGCGTGACAGAAAAATGTCCCGCTGAAGAGGATATGTATTTCGGAGCACAACTATACCATAATGTAACGTATTATTTCCACACTTGGTTCATTTTTCCTTCAGGAAGGCATTAATATAACTCATTAGGCTTACTCCGCGATCCTAATTGATAATCGAAATTCTCAGAAGGCTGAACTGTCTTAGCGGATCATCCCAGCCTACTTACGTTCCTGAAGCCTCCGTTATGCAATCAAACAGCGAAGAGGCATACACACTCGTCTATCCGCCCCCTCACAATGAGAAATGGCTATTGCGGATGCTGCCTTGACACGAGCTTCCAACTTCTAGCTGGGTTCAATATCACTCGATATTCTCCAAAATTTCTTCTCAGACGTTTTCAATAAATCCCCAGGCAGGCGCATGACGAAGTCTCAGAGAATAATCCTTAACCGGGAAGGCAGACAGGGCCATAGGGAGGTTTCAACCTGCACTAAGCAGAATAATACCATATATCGTCTACGCCCAGAACATCTGTACCGCCATAGATGCAATCGGGCTCGGCTCCTGCTACGTGGGGACGGTTCTCAAATGCTTTCGACACCTGCGCGAACTGCTCGAGCTGCTGGCCCGCGCACTCCCCGTAGTTCTGCCGGCGATAGGATACCCACGTGAGCGTTCAGAGCCCCGCAGGAAACTAGAGATAGACGTAGTGGTCCATGATGAGGTCTATCACGAACTGGATGCCAAACAGCTGCTCGAAGCCTTTGATTTAAAATACGACGGCTTTTCACTGGAAGCTACAGAAGAGCGGAAGGCGATTCTGGAAGAAATCTGCAAAACTCTACACAGACAAGAATTCGCAGTTGACTGCCGGGAAAGGCTTAGGGAAGCCGGATATATCAATGCAGCACAATATAGATTCTGCCTGCACTATCGCGCAGACAGGCTGCCCGATGGAAATGAGGACCTTGTACGTGCAACGGAAGAAGTAGGGTTCAATTGGTTCAGGCGCTAGAACTCACTCCCGGAGAAAGACGGCCTGCCATAAACTGAATTTTCCCGCGGATTCGGTATCGCCAAACGCATAAATTCATGAACAGCATCACTGTAAACGCCGCTGGTAAGCCCTGTACCGCCGCCCTAAACCACGTCATGGTTGATGACCGAACACTCGTGTTCCACGGTGCGCTAAGAGGCGAGAAAATCGAGAACATCAAGAAAAACCCTAACGTATCGTTTTTTGTCGTTGGTGCCGCAGAGGTAGTCGCTGACCGGTTCACAACCATCTACACGTCTGCTGTCGCACATGGCACGGCAGTGATTGTAGAGGATAGTGACGAGGACACTGCAGCGGCACCGGTCATTCCTGATTGCGCGGGTTAATGATCATATCAGTAGCCCCGCCGAGTGCCTTTATGAACACGCGATCACACATATGGAGTATGCACTTCATCTGACTGAAGTCATTGCAGCAAGCGTCATCGTGAGAAGACTTCGCGGCACACTTCGTTTAGTATGATTGATGGCCGGCAGGTATACTAGTCTACTCGTGTCTCAATGAATCGCTCAGCCTGTTCAGCTATGACCTTGCATTCCCTGGTAATCTCTCCGCTCTCACTGAGCAACGGCACCATGAGCAGCCTATTTAAGAATCCAACACAGCTCAAGGATTCCAGAAAGAGAATCCTGTGGTATTCATTGAGGTCAGCGATTTTCACTTGGGTCTTGGCGCCAAATAACAGTCTCCTGATTTTGAAAAGGAGAGATCTGGCATTTCTATCGGCCGCCTTATTGTAAGCCGAAGCCAATGCAGGCTCCAACTCCTCAAGAGTCGCAAGCAGATGTGCATCCAGCTTTGAGATTAGTCTGCGTTGCGTTGCGGATAAAGTATTGATTTCCCGTAGTGTATCAATTGCCGTTCTCATAGTCGCCGCAAGGTTCTCAGCCTGACTCAAGTTACTCTTGGCATTCTCCAAGTTCTGCCGTGCCTTTGAGGCAAACACAAATCCGCTTACAGCGAACACCGGCGCAAGTTGAATTCCCCCCAGCACTGCCAGACCGCCTGCAATTCCCTTGCCTCCGGCCGCCAAAGCGCCCCCACCGAGCCACGCCAAAGTAGCATTCTTGGCAGCGATACCTGACAGCGTTCTTCTGTTCATCACTGAAAGCCCTTGTTCAAAGTTTGAACAAGCAGGCATAATATATATGATTTCTCCTGCCTCATGGTAGACCCTTGGTGTAAAAGTCACGAGCATTGCACTTAACCATACTAAATTGAGTTAGAATAGAATAAGAACGCCAGGAGTAAACAGTGGAATACTATTTTATTTATGACCCCGTATCTCTGTTTTTCCAGTGATATTATGCTAATATTGAAAGAGCAGAGGGGGCTACGCTATGAAATATTACGAACAACTATTGGAAAAGGGTTGTTTCACTTGGCATGATGTGTGCGAGTTAGTTGGCAACAGATATAGTGCAAGCAATCTCATACAGGACTATCTAATCAAAGGTTATATCCAAAGGGTTAAGAGAAATCTCTATGTTGCCATCAATCTTGCCGATGGTGAACCTGCGGTCAACCGATATATTATAGCGAGCCATTTGACTGAAAGTGCCTACATATCCCACCATACGGCTTTGGAATATTACGGATGCACTAATCAGGTGTTTTATGATGTGTATGTATCCTCGGATACGAAGTTTACCACATTTGAATTCAACGGTTTAACCTACCGTTACCAAATGTCACGTATCAGAGATGGTATCGTAACAAAGCCAGACAGCACTCGTGTAACTGATCTGGAGCGCACCGTCATAGATAGTATCAACGATTTTGAGAAGATCGGAGGGTTAGAAGAACTGCTCCGAAGCCTTGAAGTAATTCCGTATGTAGATGAGAGAAAACTTCTTCAGTATCTCAACAGCTACAATAAACAATTCCTGTTTCAGAAAACAGGATATATCCTAGAGCATTTCAAGGATTCCCTAAAAATAACCCATGCGTTTTTCGAAGCTTGCGAAGCACAAATCTCAAAAAGCGTACGATACCTGTATCATAGCATAAGGAACGAAAATCCAATCTATAACAATAAGTGGAGACTGTTTGTGCCTGAACAGCTTCTTGCCCTGACATCGGAAGGAAGTAACGCATTTGCCTGATTATGATAAGCGCAAACTTGGAAGACAAGCGCGGGAACTAGGGTTTGTCCGAGATACGCTTGAAAAAGTATTTCGTTTAGCAGAAATACTGAAATATATGAACAACGACCCATTGTTGCATGAAAGCCTTGCTTTAAAAGGTGGAACAGCAATCAATATGACTATCTTCAACCTGCCGAGGTTATCTGTAGACATTGACCTTGATTATACCCACAATAATCCACGGGACGAGATGTTTGAAGAACGCCGAAGAATATCGGACAGCATCCTCAAATACATGGCAATGGGCCAATATGAACCAAGCCCTAAATCGAAATTCTCCTACAGTCTAGACTCGTATGTGTTTTCCTATACAAATGCCGCGGGTGTGAAAGATAACATTAAGCTAGAGATCAACTACTCTATGCGTTCTCATGTTCTGCCTCTGGCGCAACGTTCCATTGAAACATTTGGCATATTGGATTCCTTTAAGGTGAACTCTTTAGCTGCCATTGAGATCTTTGCCAGCAAGATCGTTGCTCTGCTCACAAGAACCGCACCTCGTGATTTGTATGACATTAATAACATGGTATATTTCGGGTTGTTTGATGAAACTGAGCTCTCCTTGCTGAAAAAGTGCATCATATTCTACTATGCCGTCAGCAGCACTGGTGTTTCTGAAAGCTTTGATTTGACAAGGATTGATGAGCTAACAGAACATAGAATCCGAACCGACCCGTACCCTGTAATCCGAAAAAAGGAACGATTTGATCTTGCGGCAGCCAAGCGACGGGTAGCTGACTATCTATCTATTCTTTCTGAACTCAGTGATAACGAAAGAGAGTTTTTGAGGATATTCATGCATGGCCAATATCGTCCCGAACTACTTTTTGAGGACGCACGGATTCTGGAACGAATACGTAATCATCCGATGGCGATATGGAGAACACACAGATAATCTGAACATACATTCAAGTACAGAGTTTGATTGACTTCTTTCGGTCACCTAGGAATCCTTCTATAGTCTATGGAGCACTCACAATTAGCACCTTACTGTCCCGAGAATAGGCGTCCACCAGCCGAGACTGGTCATGCAGTGAGTAAGTCACAGGCGTAAGCCATCGTAATTTTGGTGGACTCAGAGTCTCGTGATAGGCAGTCCTATAGGATATGATCGGAGCAATCATAGATATGAGCAGAGCAAGATCCTCATGGCTAATCCATCAAGTCTCCATTTTGAGGCAATCTGTCGTCATGCAGTAGCTGCCCAACGCCAATCAGCTTTCAACTCCTTAAGCATTGCCTGCCCGATTAGGCCCTAGCCGCACTTATAGTAAAGTCAACCGTCCATCCACTTTCGGCTGGCGCCTTTGCAGAACCGCTATCAGGCAAGTTCCCGGCAACACCGGGTTCCTGTCCCGGAGACTGTGCCACTTCACCGTCGGAATGCCTCAAACCTCGGAACACAGGCAATCCCGGAGAACCCGAATCCTCTGAAACCGAGATCTCCTACCGGCACACTCCGGAACGCCTCCCAATCCTGGGATATCTTCTGGCCCTCGCAGCTGCTGTGATTTGGGGCACTCTCGGCATATTTGCGAGTCTCATCTATAGATACGAAATAGACCCTGTCGTCCTCGTAACTGCACGCGGCGTTATTGCATTTTCAGTACTCCTTGTCATCCTATCTCTTACCGACCGGGCCTCACTACGTATAGACATCAAGGACGTGCCTTTTTTCATCCTATTCGGATTTGTCGGTGTCACTCTCAACTACCTCTCATACTTCGAAGCAATTGCGCGGGCTTCCGCAACCACAGCTGTAATTCTGCTCTATACGGCTCCCATCTTCGTGACAGTGGCAGCATCTCTCCTCTTCAAAGAACGCTTCACCCTCAGCAAAGGCCTGTCTCTTGCTATAACATTGCTCGGCTGTTTTCTCGTGGCAGGCGGCTACAATCCCGAGCAGCTCGTTGCAAATCCTATAGGAATTGCCGCAGGACTCATCGCAGCTATCACCTACGGATCCTATACCCTCTTAAGCAAGCGCTCTTTGGCCAAGTACTCATCATCCACTACAGTGCTGTACGCCCTGGTTTTCGGTAGCCTGTTCCTGGCCATTATCTCCATGCCTCGCCTCAGTCAGCTTTGGGGCTTGCCCGGCCTGGCGTGGGGGCTCGTTGTTGCCCTGGCACTCGGTCCGACCCTTGGCGCATATGCACTTTACGTCAAGGCGCTCAGTCACATCGAAGCCGGCCATGCCAGCATTATCTGTATGGCTGAGCCTGCTGCCACAGCAGTACTGGCATACATAATCCTTGGAGAGAGAATGGAAGCCCTGCAGGTAATCGGTGCGGTGGCAGTCATCGTAGGCGTGCTCGTCTTACAGCTCCAGCCCAAGGCCTTCGCCAAGCCTCCCCCTGCCCGCCGAGGAGTGGCCTGATCCATTCCACGAGGAGGTGTATTTCATGGGCTAGCCATAGATTATGCCTTGCCATTTGACCATGTATAAAACCGATTCGGAGGTGCAAAAAGATGCAAAACCCCTCAAGGTGGCTCCTAATTGCATTCACATGTCTCGTTGTGTGTTCCCTGGCACTACCTGTCAACTGCCAAGATCCCATCAAGATCGGGCTCCATGCTCCCCTCACCGGGTTTGCCGCAGCCGACGGACTCAGTGTCAGACAGTCTGTGGAACTTGCCGCCAAGCAAATCAACGACACCGGCGGCATCAACGGCCGTCCCATCCAGCTCGTGATATACGATGACCGCGCAGACGCAAAAGAAGCAGTGGCAGTTGCAGCCAAGCTTATCGAGCAGGACAAAGTCGCAGCAGTTGTCGGAGGCTCCTATAGCGCGCCCATGAGGGCTGTCGCCCCCATTTACCAGCAAGCCAAGCTGCCCATGGTGGCAGGGTTTGCAGTCCACCCGGATATTACCCGGGCAGGGGACTACGTGTTCCGCGTCGGCATGCTGGGACCCATTGAAGGCGCTGCTGCAGGCGAAGTCGCAGGCAAGCTCCTAGGTGCCAAAACCGCCTGCCAGATGACAATGGACAACGATTTCGGCCGTGCACTTGCGGAAGGATTCCGCGAGCAAGCAGCTGAGCTTGGGATCGAGATAATGTGGGAGACCCTGTACCCCCTCGGGGAGATGGACTTCACCCCGTACGTGGCAAAGCTCCGCCAGCTCAATCCGGATGTAGTGTTCACAAGCGGGTACTACAACGAAGCCGCCCAGTTCTCTAAGCAAGCCAAAGACATGGGCCTCAAATCCCAGATCCTTGGCGAAGAAGGGTTTGACTCACCGAAGTTCATTGAGATCGCAGGCAAGGCAGCTGAAGGCGTAATCATCGTAACCAACCTCAACAGAGACGATCCTCGCCCTGCAGCCAGAGCTTTCATCGACGGGTACAGGGACCTCTATAAGATGGAGCCTGATATGGTGGGCGCATCCAACTACGATGCATTCCTGGTCATTGCGGATGCACTCAAAAAAGCCAAATCCACTGACGCAAAGGCAATACGGGATGCAATTGCCGAAACTCACAACTTTGACGGTGCAACAGGGACATTCACCGGATTCAACGCACTGGGCGAATCCACGAAACCCATACAAGTCCAGATCGTAAAAGACGGCGCGTTCCGGTACTACGGCGAGGTCAGCGACCCGGCAATCATCACACCGCCGGACGAATAGAATCCTTGTGGCAGGCAGCGTCTTACCGCCCCACAACAACGGCCGGTAAAGCGCGGCCTGCCTCTTCGAACCGACTTGACTAGCTTACAGTAAGGAGTGATAGCAATTGCTATGGCAGCAGCTGGCTAACGGCGCAACCATGGGGATGATCTATGCCCTGATAACACTCGGCCTTACCATGGTCTACGGAGTCTTACGGATCCTCCACATATCCCATGCCGGTATCTTCGCATTCGGCGGATACATTGCAGTGGCTGCATCACGCGTAAGTCAGAATCTTGCCTTGGTTGTCGCAGCAGCGATGTTAGGATGCGGGATAATGGGCGTCTTGATGCAAAAGTGGCTCTATAGACCGCTCCTCGCTGAATCCAAAGTCGTATCCCTCATTGCGTCCATCGGCATGTTCATATTCATGGAGGACCTCTTCCGCCTCATGGCAGGCCCTTACGTCCTTCCCCTTCCCGTCCTGGCGCCTCTAGGACTGGACAAATTTGAGACAGCGCATATAACCGGTAATCAGTTGGTAGTCCTCATCGCCTCTATCGCGTTGCTCATCGTTGCATGGTTCCTAATCAACAGGACCCGCCTGGGTTTGGCGTGGCGAGCTACTGAACAGGATTTTGAAACTGCATCCGCCTTCGGCGTCAACATCGATCGAGCCGTAGCGTCCAACTTCTTCCTCGGCTCAGCAGTGGCAGGCGCTGCCGGCGTGCTGGTGGGGTTCTACTACAACTCCGTGTACCCAACCATGGGATCCGTGCCCGCCTATAAGGCAATGGCCATCGCAGTCATGGGCGGCCTCGGTAATGTCTGGGGGACAGTGATCGCATCCCTCATCCTAGGCCTTGTGGAGACATTCCTTGTCACATCCCCGCTGGCGTTTATCCTTCCCCGGGACTCCATCGCCTTTGTCGCCCTAATATTAGTCTTATTGTTCAGGCCCCACGGCCTGTTCGGACGGAGGTGAGCGCACATTGTATTACGCTACGATAGCAATTACAGTCGGGATATTCATGATGCTTACAATGGGCCTTAACATCATTACAGGCTACACAGGCCAGGTGTCCCTAGGGCATGCCGCATTCTTCGGAATAGGCGCGTACACCTCTGCACTTCTATCGGTTAAGGCAGGTGTCCCATTTTGGTTCGCGCTTCCTCTCGCAGGACTCGTCACAGCGGCGATAGGCGCAATCTTAGGTGCGATAAGCACACGGCTCCACGACGACTCCCTGGCAATAACGACAATCGGCATTAACTTCGTCGTAGTCTCTGTATTCCAATATACTCAATTCTTCGGTGGCGCCTTAGGGATAGGAGGGATCCGGTACCCGTCAGTGTTTGGCCATACTCTCACGAAGCCTGAGTACTTAATCGTTGTTGTCCTCTCTATACTGCTGGGGATGTGGTTTGACAGGCGGCTGGTAAGATCCTGGCTGGGCCTGGCCCTTCGTGCAGTGGGACAGAACGAGGAAGCCGCACAGTCCTTGGGAGTCCCCAGCGCACGGTTTAAGATCGCAGCCTTTGCCATAGGAACCGCTTATGCCGGGGTCGCAGGCTCGCTCTACGCCCACTTCATGACCTTCATCAACGCACGTGATTTCGGGTTTCCAACATCTATCAGCATAATCTCAATGGCGGTCTTCGGAGGCCTGGGCACGCTTCGCGGTGCTGTCCTAGGCTCACTTGCCCTGGGCCTTGCACCTGAGATCTTCCGTCCCCTGGTAAACTACAGAAACCTCATGTACGGCGCATTACTCGTTTTGATGATGCGATTCCAACCCAGCGGATTGATTGGTGACGGAAGCTTCATATGGGAGTCGCTTCAATCCGTTAGATTGCGGCTGTACAAGCCCAAGGCTGTATCCGGAGGTGAAGAGCAATGACTGAAACATTGGATATCCTCGTAATTGAACACGTCAGCAAGCAGTTCTACGGGGTACAGGCGCTAAGAGATGTCAGCTTGAGAGTGGGACGGGAGATGATCTTCGGAATCGTAGGGCCGAACGGTGCAGGCAAGACCACGCTCTTTAACATAGTCTCAGGCGCATATCCCCCCACCTCCGGACTCGTGATCTTTGAAGGAAAGGATATAACTCAGCTTCCTGCAGCAGAGACCGCACGCTTAGGGATAGCCCGGACTTTCCAAATCGCCCATTCCTTCCGGAACATGAATGTCTTGGATAACGTGATAGTAGGATGCGGGCACAGAGTGTATGGGAGCATATCACGCCTCGTCGAGAGGTATAAAACCCGCGAGATCCGGGAACAATCCATGGCCTTCCTGGACATGGTAGGCCTAGCTGAACACGCTGATACACTTGCAGGCAAGCTCCCCATAGCCCAACAGCGCCGTATGGAAGTAGCAAGAGCATTAGCCCTGGATCCGAAGCTGCTTCTTTTGGATGAACCATGCGCAGGCCTTACTTACGGAGAAACCGAAAGTCTTATGGATCTGGTACACAAGGTCAGAGAGACTGGCGTCACAGTGGTTATGGTAGAGCATAATATGGGAGTTATCATGAACCTCTGTGATGAAGT
>MTKW01007531.1_pt1 | contig 17816 bp, 14 predicted proteins | sample 1042761 | NCBI WGS metagenome assembly MTKW01 (sample SAMN06205366, study PRJNA360243) | anaerobic digester metagenome | biome: Wastewater treatment plant; feature: Anaerobic digester sludge; material: sludge; isolation source: anaerobic digester fed with sludge from wastewater treatment plant ... | reverse complement strand
ACTTGCTCGCCCTTCTCCGCCGTGGCGAGAGTCGGTGTTCCCCAAACGCCCTCCGGACAGAAACGCAAAATGGATCCGTAGTTCAAATAACCGCGCGGGGCGTCGGGAATGAAATCGCGCGCATGCTCCAAGTGAACGGTATCGGGCGCAATGACGAGCATCTGCGATGTTTCACACTCGCCGGCATGCAGTTCGCCGGGATCTTCAAGAATCCCTTCGTCTTTACAGGCGGAAAAGACCGTCATCACATCGAAGTTGTATACCATGAAATCGGGGTTGTATTTCGCGTTCGCATCACGCACCACAGGGATCATGGTAAAGATGCCTCCGTGTGCCTGGATAATAAGAACCTTACGAAAACCCTGTATTTTGAGCGACATCAGGATATCCGTCATCATGTGGTAAAACGTCGGCGGCTCCATCCAGACGCTCCCCTTCTTCCCCATTTGTTCGCGACACGTGCTGATTGGCAACGCCGGAAGCAGAAAACCTTTCGTGAGCACTTGCACGCGCCGCCCCACTTCGGCACCAATCGCCCAGTCCGTCATGACTGGGAGATGAGGACCATGTTGTTCAATCGATCCGACAGGCAAAATCGCCAAGTCAGGATCTGAAGCCATGATCTCATCAACAGTATTCCAGTACATTTTCCCACTCCTTCCCTTTCGGTTATTCGCCCGAAATATCGGGGAACGCCAACTCTGCGCTTTCGCGGTCGAGATAGAGCGCCGCGCCGGACAGTTTTCTCAGCATACTGGCGGGACAGTCGGTTGTGACGGGTCCGTGTAGGGCGCTGGCGATCGCTTTCGCCTTTCGATCAGTAGGCACAACACAAATGGCTTCCGGCACCGAACGGATGAAGGACAACGTCAATGTTAACGCGTGCGTCGGCACACTTTCCAATGACGAAAAACACCCGTCGTTTACTTGTTGCTGTCGACAAACTTGATCGAGTTCCACAATTTTGAGCATCTTCGGATCATCAAAATCAGCGACGGGCGGATCGTTGAATGCCAGATGGCCGTTTTCTCCAACACCGAGGAAAATCAGGTCGATCGGATACCGCTTCAAAAGCCCTGTATACTCCTCGATTTTCTCCTCAACCTTGGAATTCTCCGTGTAGAGATAGTAAATGTCCTTCATAGTGACCTTGTCGTATAACGCGTCTTTCAGAAAATTACCGAACCCCGCCGGCTCCTCGGCACTGATACCGATGTATTCATCCTGTTGAAAGGCCCGTACCTTCGTCCAATCTATATCGTGTGTCAACAACGCCCAAAAAAGATCATTCTGAGAAGGCGCCGCAGCAAAGACGATGTTTGCAACACCGTTTATCTCAATGATGCGGCTGATTCGTCGAGCCGCGTCTTCAGCAGCGGCGGCACCCATTGCCTCACGAGTCTCGTATGTATAAACGTTCAGTTGTTCAACAATTGAGTGATTTATCAACATAGATTCCTCCTTTTTTATGGATCTTGCGGATCTTCATGGCGGTCGACACCGAGATAGGCGTGCTGAACTTCCTCGTTCTCGAGCAATTCATTTCCGTTGCCCTCCATGACTTTTATTCCGTTTTCAATGACGTATCCGTAATCACACGTACACAATGTTTTCTTTGCGTTCTGCTCAACAAGGATGATGGTAACTCCATCCTCACAGATGCGCTTGATATGTTTGAACACGTCCTCCACGATGACGGGCGCCAACCCAAGCGACGGTTCATCGAGCATAAGGACGCGTGGATGACTCATCAAACCGCGACTGATCGCCAGCATCTGTTGTTCACCGCCGGACAGAGTCCCCGCATCTTGTTTCTTCCGTTCTTCAAGCCTCGGAAACAGTTCATATTGTTGTTCCAAAAGTCCTTGAATTTTCTTTTTGTCACGAACGGTGTATGCGCCGAGTCGTAAGTTCTCTTCGACCGAGAGACCGGGAAAGACCCTCCGCCCCTCGGGCACTTGGACTATTCCCTCGCGCACGACACGGTGAGCCTTCTGCGTGAGCGGTCGCCCCCTGTAAATGACGGTTCCTTCTCGTTTTACAATGCCGGAAATTGCATTGATGATCGTTGTCTTGCCCGCACCGTTCGAGCCAATAATCGCCGTAATCTTTCCCTCGGCGATGTCCATGTCCAATCCGTGAATAGCTTCATGTACGCCGTAATTAATTTTGAGATCGCGAATCTCCAAGATATGGCTCACATTATGCCTCCTCTCCGAGATATGCCTTGATGACCGTCGGATTATTCTGGATCTCCGTCGGATTACCTTTGGCAATCGTCTTGCCGAAATCCTGCACGTAGATGTACTCGCAGATATTCATGACGAGATCCATCCGATGCTCGATGATCATGATAGAGGTCTTTGGGTATTTTTCCCTTATCTCTCTCAGAAAATCGATAAGCTGAAAGACTTCCTCAGGATTCAAGCCTGCGGCCGGCTCGTCAAGCATGAGCAATTTGGGATTCGAGACAAGCGCGCGCGCAATCTCGACGCGCCTTTGAAGTCCATAAGGAAGATTGCCGGGCTGTCTATCGGCGAACTCATCAAGATTCAAAAGCGTGAGACATTCCATGGCAGCGCGTGTCGTTTCCTTCTCGCGCTTCCAACGCCTCGGTAATAGAAACATCGCCTCGAGAAGACTGTAATTCGCCATAGCATCAAGTGCGACCTTGACATTATCTAGGACGCTCAACCCTGAAAACAGACGCACATTCTGAAACGTCCTCGACAGCCCCATCCGTGCCACCTGTATCTGCGATTTGTTCGTGATGTCCTGCCCGTCGAATTCGATTGTCCCTTTATCAGGCTCATAAATCTTTGAGATCAAGTTAAAAATCGTCGTTTTTCCTGCACCATTCGGTCCGATGATGCCCATGAACTCGCCGACATGGACTTCAAGGTTAAACGCTTCGACAGCGACAACGCCGCCGAAATTTTTGTGGAGGTTCTCGATCCTCAGAATGCATTCCTTCATTTGGAACCTCCTTTTTGCGCGGCGCGATTCATTTTTCTTGCCAACTTGCGAATCGGCTTAAAGGATAGTTCCTGCTCACCCATAAGACCTTTCATGCGGAAATTGATAACCAGAAGGATCATAACGCAGTAAATCGTCGTCTTGAAGTCAGTAAGGTTCATTCCAAAAAGCGAGATGCCCTTTAGAAATTCCGGCAAGACCTTAAGTGACGCTGCGGATATGACAGAGCCGGTCAGAGAATTCGTTCCGCCGAAAAAGAGTAGAATCTGCATCTCCGCGGATGCGGACCAATCGAAGGAATCGGGTGCGATAACGCGATTGCGCAAGCCAAAACAGATTCCGCCGACCGCCGCGATAATGGAGGCGACGACATAGATTTTTACTTTCAGGACATACACGTTGATCCCGAAACTGCGCGCGGCGATCTCGTCCGTTTTAAGAGCGATACACATACGTCCGAATCGCGAATATTTCAGATTTCGCACCATGAAAACTATAAGTACCGTAATCCCGAGAATAATCCACACGAGATTATTGACCTTCGGAATTTTCGAGAAACCGACTGCCGCGTTCGTCCACTTTCCGAGCAAGATGACGATCGCGAGAACCATCTCCCCGAAGCCGACTGAGAGAAGCGCGAAATAATCGCGCCTCAGTTTGAGTGCCGGAAGGCTGATGATGAGCGCGACCACACCGCTCGTGACGAGGCCGACGATTGCCGTTACCCAGATAGGAAGATTCAAGTATCGCGCGAGACAGAACGTTAGATAAGCGCTTATTGACATATACGCCGCCTGCCCGAGAGAAAACATGCCCGCCAAACTCGTCATCGCAAAGACACCGCTGACCGTTATTACCGAAATACATGCAAGCATGATTAAAGACAATTGATATGGGCTCATACTGTTCTCCTTACACTTTTTCTTGCGCAAATTTTCCCGCAATGCCGGCAGGGCGAACAGCAAGGAATATGAGCATCAAGCCGAAAGTAACAATAGGTGTCGAAAGGGAGCCGAGATAGTAAGTAATATACATCTCGACCACGCCCAGAAGGATCGCCGCGGCAATCGCACCTCCGAGCGAACCTAAGCCTCCGACGACAGAAGCAACGAAACCCTTGAGCATCATCTGTGAGCCGAGTGTCGGATAGACAGAGAGCTTCATCGCGAGTAGCACACCTGAAATACCGGCAAGAGCTCCGGCGATGGCAAACACGGTCATAATCGTAACATTGGGGTTAATGCCCATCAGCAGGCTCGTCTGAGTATTAATCGCCACAGAACGAATCGCCAGACCGATCCGCGTGCGGTTGATAAGAAGAATAAGAAACGTAAGGATCGCCAACGACACAAACAAGATGAGCGTGTCGATCGATGAGAATCGAATCGATCCAATATAAAACGTTGTGCTTGCGAAAATGGGCGGGAAGGCATAAAGATTTTTCCCGAAGAATATGGACAGCAGGTTAACGATCAATATGGAAATCGTAATCGATGCCAAGAAATAGTAAATAGTGGGTGACTGCTGCTTCCGCAGACGGCGATAGGCGATCGTATCAATGAGAAAAGACAGAGCCACCCCCGCACAGGCGGAGAATAAGAGCGTGATAAAAAACGGAGGCGGGTTTGGGAAAGCGCGCTGAAAGTAGTAACCTATATAGGCACAGGCGCTTATCATGCCGCCGTGTGCGAAATTACTGAACTTCAGCACACTGAACACAACGGCAAAGCCGACAGCCACCAGAGCGTAAACCGCTCCCAATGATATTCCGCTGATGAGTAATTGTAAATCCATGCGGATCACTCCTATCAGATAAAAGGGCGAGCGGTAAGCGCTCGCCCTTTCAAATCGTTCAGCACATGAGGCTTTCAGACGGGCGCTTATTCACCCTTATAGTCCGTCGTCTTGTACACGAGACAGACGATTTCATTGTCTTCAGTATACGTTGCGATGTACATACCGAGATCATTCGTCGGACGATGCGTCGCGGGATCAATGGTGATGAATTTGCCGCCGGAAGACAACACATTCTTAGTATCGTTCTCTAGCAACGCTCTTACCTCTTCGCCGTCCGTTGGATCTTTCGCTTTCTTCATGGCCTCAAAAAGAACCATGGTTGCATCCCATCCAAAACCGACGTTGGAGGTCGGATAATCCGTGCCAGTGTCCTCCATTTGTGTGGCGACCAATTCCGCGATAATGCCCGTTTCCGTATCCTTCAGGTCATAGTTCTGCACAAAATAGCAGCCATAAGGCGGTTTATTCTTGATGAGCGTGTTGAAGGGCGGATACATCGTGTTAGCACCGAGAATGAGTCCTTTATATCCCGCATCGCGGAGATTGTCATACGCTGTGACCATTTGGTTTGCATAGTCGCAGAGAAGAACGGCGTCGGGGTTGAGCGCGGCGATCTTTTGAGCCTGAGCAGAATAATCGGTATCTGTCCATGTGAACGTCTCTTGCGCGAGCACTTCACCGCCATGGTTCTTGATGTATTCCGTGAAAGGTCTCTCGTGCGCGACGGCGTAAGCGTTCGAGATGTTGAACAGTGACGCCACAGACTTGACGTCCAATTCCGTCATCGCGTACTCCGCGAGGATATAACTCTGGACAGAACACGACGGCTCAGCCAAGAACATGTAGGGATACACCTCTCCCGTGTCGGGGTTTGTCGTGCACATCTCATCCATGAAATGGCCGACGATCGGAATTTTATCTTCCGTCGCAAGGTCAACCCACGCCGATGCGGGGTTGGAAAGCGGGGGACCGATGATCGCGCAGACTCCAACTTCATCAACCAATTCGCGATAGTTAGTGACGGCAACTTCCGCATTGTTCTGGCAGTCGCGCGTGTGAAGCTCGATTGGACGTCCGTTCACGCCGCCGTTTTCATTGATCCATTGAACCGCGTATTTGACGCCCCACTCATTCGGTTTTCCCGCGATAGACGCCCCGCCGCTCGTGTCCTGAATACACCCGATGATAATCGGATCCTTGTTGACAGTTACTTCCGGCTCGGTACCGGATGCATCCGGTGCTTCTGTCTTCGATCCGTCCGGGGTCTCGGGAGTCGATGGACCACATGCGACGACACCCATCAGGACAATCAGAGAGAGCAAAATTGCTAAGTACTTTTTCATTTTTTCCTCCTGAACACATGCTTTTTTCGAGCTAAGCTCTGCTGTGAAATTGCACAATATATGCAAAATCGCATTCTCACGCCGTTTACAGTAAACGGTTGCTTGAATACTTTTTGTTTTCCGACTAAAACTCATTTTTTTATCGGAAAAGCACCCTAATTAATGATATATTATCAATTTATTAGTGTATTTACAACAGAATCTCAGGCAAAATGCTAGTAAACGATTTCTCTCTTTGGGACATGAAAACTTTTTCCCTATTTATGATATAGAAAGTTTGATGATTATGCCGTCCAGTTCTATTTGATCATAACGGAGGGGTTCTTACTGATTAATAATTATGGTGAAAAGAGTCACGTTGCTTGGGTGCATCAAGCAACAGGTAAGACACGGCAATCTTTTTTGCTATCGGACGATATGATGATTATCTATGAATCACAAAAGGATTTCCTATGTGATCAACCGGTATTGTCTAGAAAATGTTTTGATTCTCCCTGTACTCACGCCATATGTTTTCAAAAAAATCATCCGTATTTGGTATCGGGCGAACCTTCCGCCATGCTGATATTATTTTGTCCTCATTATATGTAATCTCCATCACCATATCTCGGAGCTTTTGGTCATCTAGTTTAAACTTAAATAGATCGGGCAAATGGGTTGAAGGCAATTCGCCAGACGGGTCCGTGTATAAGGCACTACCACGGCTCTTGCCGCCTCTCCTTACATATTCAGACATCGCCTCAAAATAGACAATCTGCGCAACCAATAGCTCTCGTAAACGAAACAATTGACTTGCTTCATCAGGGTAGTGTGCACCAACATGCACCGAAAAATTATTGATTTCGGACCAGAGCTCCGCTATTGCCTTACGTATACCCTCGACATCACGAATAGCTGCACCTACTAAACTCATTCGATTAACAGCTGCGGTCATTTTACTTTCCACATTGCTGTCTATACGGGCAGCTCGCCGGGGTACTTCAATCGTTTCTGCAATCATGGTTTTTACTGCCGAGAGAAATTGTGCGTTTGACGGCGGATCATTCCTCCTACGAGCAGCAATCATCATAGCGGCACGAGTGGAACCAACTTGTCCAGCATTTAAAGCACTACCTCCAGGGCGATAGACACCGTGGGTTCCGGCTATCTCACCAACTGCAAAAAAACCGTTCAAATTTGTCTGCCACCAACAGTCGACTAAAAGACCGCCATTATTGTGCTGAGCGGATAAGGTAATTTCCAGCTCTTTATTTCTGAGATCAATTCCATGGTCAAGATATAAATCAACTGCTGGCTTATTCATACGAAAAAGTCGCTCGATCGGTGTGCCAAAGCATGCCCCAGCCTTTGACAAATATGTATGCACTTCATCTCTTAATGAAGAAAATTTGATCGGTTCACCACCGGTATTCCTCATAAAATCGAGAAAGACTCGCCGTTTTCTTACGAAACGTTCCCTATAGACAAGCAAATCTATTATAGAGCTTCCATCTCGTATTTTGCGAACATCAAAAGGCCATTGATAACCCTTAAGAAAAATTAATGAATTCATCTCGCTCGAATTATCAAAATACTCTGAAAGGAATTCTCGCTCGTCACTTCCATCATAAGCATATGAGATAAATCGAGGCATTGCTTGCATGTATGTCCCGCTTACATTCCATCTAGGCTTGATAGAAGCGAGACCATACTGCCATTCAGTCAGATTAACTCCCTTTACCCCTGCTTCAAATGCAAGACCGGTTGCACCAAAGTGCCCTTCAGGATATACACTATCTGCATATATTCCCGATGGTCCTCCCGTTGCAAAAACAACGTTGGTACAGTTAAATGCAAAATAGCGTTCGCATTCGGTTTGTGCTTTTGTATTTAGACAAAGCAGACCGAATAGTTCATTGTTATGAACCAATACTTTGATCACCTGCAAATTGTCGTATATATCTATTCCTTTTTCGAGTACTGCCTTTTCAAGACATTCTGTCATGACCTTGGATGTGTATGGCCCAACGCTGGAAGCCCGGCATCGCAAATCATGATCTGTTTTATAGCCGACATATTCGCCATACCGATTGTGCGGGAAAGGAACTCCAAGCTCAACTAAGCGATAGAACGACTGCGCTGACAATGCTGCCTCACATAGTGCTAAGTCACCATCAACGCCATGACCGTTAAAGAGAGTTTCAGCGACCGCGCGAACGCTATCGGAATCATCACCTGACAGAGATATTTTAAAATATGTTTGTTTGTCAGATCCCGTATTTCTCGATGTACCACCCAGACGGTTTTCAGTAACAATAATGATGTTTTTTTGCCCGTATTGATACAATCTGTCAGCAGCATTGTATCCAGCCGCACCTGTTCCGACAATTACAGTATTAGTTCGTACAATGTTTAGAACTTGATTATTAACTTCAATAATATTATCTTCCATAATGCTCGTATGACATCTCAAAATCGCATGATGTGCTGACCACCATCTACATCAAATACAGACCCTGTCGTGTACATAAAATTATCAGAACAAATAGCACTGACTACTCCTGCCACATCTTCAGGTGTCCCCCAGCGTACTAGTGGTACGAGTCCGTTAGCAATTAGCACATCATACTTATCTTTAACGTTGGCAGTCATTTCAGTGTAAATAATACCAGGACGAACTTCATTTACTAAAATCAATTCTTCTGCAAGCCTATCAGCAAAAAGCTTCGTCATCATAGAAATGCTTGCTTTAGAAATACAATATTCGCTTCGATTGACCGAACTAGCGACAGCAGAAATTGACGAGATATTAATAATTACCCCACGTTTTTTACCTTCAATCGGCTGATGTATCATCTGTTTTGCCACGATCTGAGATAAAAATAAAGTTCCCTTTGTGTTAATGTCCATAACGTAGTCATAACTATCTTCAGTCATTTCAAGAAGATCTAGTCTAACTTTTGGCGCAACTCCGGCATTATTCACGAGAACATGCACACCACCGTAAAAATCGAGCGCTTCTTCTAAAAGACGCGTGCGGTCTTTTGCTACAGCTACATTACCCTGTACATAACGAAAATGAATGTTATCTTTGCGAAGTTGTGCGAAAGCACTTTTATATTTATCAGCGCTTTTCGTCCCGAGGATGACCACATTATAGCCGTCTCTTCCTAGTCTTCGTGAAATGGCTAAACCAATACCACGGGCTCCTCCAGTTACTATTGCCGTCTTCTTCATATTACCTCCATCTCAAATCTTCCCGAATCTAGATGCTATCCGATTTCTGAAGCACGCAAAACTATTGTAAATGTGGTTGAGTCTCGTTCTGCCGACTATCTCTTTCTCGCACAATACTCTTTGTATAGAGGGGCATAAACCTTTGGATCACGAACTACGCAACCCGCCATTCCTCCATCTCTCATCAGCTGTGTGCACATACTGCAAGCAATACAGCATCTTTCGGGATTAAGCTTCCCCTTATTAAGTAAGTCTTGCGGTGCACATGGGTATGCAAAAACGCTTCGGCCGAGACCAACAAAACCACAACCTTTCGATGCCAGATTGGCGGCACCAGCATAAGGCCAAAAATGCCTCAGCCATGAGTAGCCGCTACCAACAATTGGAATGTTGTCCGCGCGTTTTTGCATCGCCTTGGTGATTGCAAATAACCTCGAAACACTTTCAAGCGGATGCTCGTCGGGCAGAGACGCTCCAATCACAGGTCGATCCATCGGGCGTGTAACGTATGGATTCTTGTAATAAGGATTACCAGCTGAGCATGCAAGTAATCCGACGCCCTCACTAATTAACAGTTCAACAAGCTTGGCCGGTTCTTCTTCGTCAAATATCATTGGATTGTCTTCCGAAGATCCAAATCCATACGGATATTGATGAGCATCAAATGCATTAAACCGGCACGCTACAACAAAATCCTCACCGCAAGTAATCCGGACCTTACGCACAATATCCAACAACAGCTTCACTCGGTTGAGAAAATCACCTCCATATCTCCCTTTGCGTTCACGTGCAGCTAACAACTCACTTAGAAGATAGCGATGACAGGCTTTGATATCGACACCATCGAAGCCAGCATCTTGAGCCAACTGGGCTGCTCTTACATACAGGGGGACAAGCGATTCCAGATAGTCATCAGAGACAATCACTTCTTGCCTACCCATGCTATTGCCTTGATCAAGAAAAGGATCTCGCTGAACGATCATCTTTTTTGAAAGTACGCCCTCTTGATGAGAATAGCGCCCTGAATGTGTCAATTGCAGGATGTTCAGAGGTGCTTGTTCAAAACGTTGCTCGGCAATTGCTTTCAATTCTTCCAAAAGATTTTGAAATGAATGCATGTTTTCTTTCGTAATTCGCAACTGCCGACTGTTTGCACACCCTTCACTTACAACAGCACATGCTTCCCACCAAATCAAACCATATCCACCATCAGCAATTCGACGATAACGCCTCTTCGTCAACTCTCCCGGTGATCCATCGAGATTGCTGTCACAACCTTCCATCGGTAAGCACGCTAATGCATTCGGAGCAGTTAGATGCCCAACTTTAACTGGCAAAAAAAGTGAAGAAAAATCTCTCGAAAAAGACAAATCCAAATGAAGGCAGTTTACTTTCTCTTCTAGTTCTTCAAGCGTCCGAAAAGCAAATGCTTCATGTAATGCCATATTACTCCTTTTATAGAATCTGTTAAAAATCCCATTTCAACAAAAATAATGCTGTCTCCAATTGTTTTCTAAAAGACCCAATACTATTATGAAAACTTCTCAATAATTTCCTCCGACGTTAACACCATGCCGTATTTATGAGCCACGTTTTCTAAAATGGCCTTTTGCTGAAGTTCACTGAATGAAGAGACACAATCAGAAGCTACAACAGCATTGATACTAAGATGGAATGCATCGTGCACTGTGTCTGCTACACATATTTGAGTTACAGTACCTGCGACAATGATTGTATCGCGCCCCTCACTTGCAAGCACGTCCGCTAAATTCGTATTCCGAAAAGATGAGTAGCCATATTTGTCAATGACGTAATCCGCCGGAAGAATAGGCTTCAGTTCGTCAATAACGTCGGCACATTCTAGCGTTTTATCAATATCAGAATAGTAACGTTTATGATTCCTGCGACAGTTTTTTGAAGCCTCCGTTTCCGGGCTCCAATTCCATAAATGAGTCTGCACCGGTCCGGAAAGAAAACGAGTAAAAACAACAATAATATTATTATCACGAGCAAAGCGGATCAGCTTTTGAATCGGTTCAATAGTAGAAAAAGCCTCATCTACCCTCATCGCACCGTCCTTACGCACAAAATCATTCTGCATGTCAACTATAACGAGTGCCGTCCTATCTTTTTTCAAGTCAAATGTTCTTGCCATTGTCTGTTTGCCTCCTTTGATATTGAAACTATCTTGTCTCAAGTTGCTTAGACTTGTTGTGTCTTGCAGCATAAGCTATGAGAATAACCATAATCACACTGCCTCGAACAATATCCTGAAAGTTTGTGCTCACTCCTAAATGATTCAAGATGTTAAGTAATACTGTGATAACCAACACTGCCAGTGCAGACCCAGCCAGACTGCCTTGTCCTCCCGCCAGCGTACCACCGCCTATCAGTGCATATGCTATCGAGTTCAATGTTAAGCCAGCATCTACTACTGGTTCCGCTGCGCCATTTCTCCCTAATGCGTAATAGCCCGCAATAACACCCATCAGAGATGCAATTACAAAAGCACTCATCTTAATCCTATCTGCCCGAAGACCGAGCCAAGAAGCTCCAATAGCATTTTCACCAACCGCCCGCAGATGACGCCCGAACACTGTCCAGTTAAGTATGACGTAAAAAATAATAAAAACGATGACTGCAATATACAGAATAATCGGCAGTGATAAGAAAGTTCGATTAGCGATGGTTTTCAAAAAACCCGGCGCCGGAGACATTGGCTTCGGCGTCATAATCAGCGCACTACCCTGTAAAATCATTTGAACTGCGAGTGTGGATACAAAAGCATCCACGCGCAAGCGAACCACAAAAATGCCGTTAATTATACCTACTGCTAGTCCAAATACCAACATAACTAGCATGCCTAGCCAAAGCTTATCTGGGAAAGCAAGAAAAAGCTTCATACCTATTATGCTTGAAACCGTCATATTAGCCGAAAGAGATAGATCAATTCCACCGGCCAAAACAACTATCATCTGGCCTATCGTCAAAAACTGATAGATCATACTCTGCCAAATTAAATTGTTCAGATTATTCTTCAATAGGAAAAACTCAGTCGCGATTACTCCGGTAGCAATCAAAAACAACAGTGCCCCTGCCAAGATCCAAGCATTGCTATTACTGGCATAGACGCTTCGTAAACTTTGGCGCAAACTTGGTTCAGTTCTATGCGTCGGCAAGCTTTTTCGTTCCGTGCAAAGATGTAAAATCGTTTCCTCTGTTAACTTGTTCCCAGTGAGTTCTCCTACCACTTTGCCTTCGCTCATAACTAAGACACGATCGGCATACTTTGTAAGCTCCTCCCAATCGGATGAAACCAACACTATTGCTTTACCATCATTTGCAGACTTTTTTATTAAATTGTAGATTTCATCCCTTGCACCAACGTCAACGCCGCGCGTTGGCTCATCGAGCAAAAGAATATCTGAACTCTGCAGTAGAGCTTTGCCAAGATACACCTTTTGCTGATTGCCTCCACTTAACTGACCAACAGGCGTCTCAAGTCTTGTAGAATCCACCAACACATTCTTTACCATTGTCTCTGCTTGACTTTTCTCCAAACTCTGGTCAATAAAGCCAAGCTTAGAGCGACGATCCAACGTACTGGCGGTAATATTTATTGTAGTTGTTTCCGGAAGAAAAAGACCTTCCTTTTTGCGATCCTCGCTAACCATTGCAATGCCATGCTCTATGGCATCCCGTGGATGATTTATCTTTACCTCAGTTTCCTTAATGATTATGTTGCCGTCATCAGGACGATATACACCGTAAAGGCAATTGAGAAGCTCACTGCGTCCAGATCCGACAAGCCCAGCGATACCGAGAATTTCGCCGGCAAAAACATCAAAAGTTATGTCTGAAAAGCATGAAGCAAGTGTAAGACAATTACAGGATAGCATTTTTGCTCCGCGAATCTTACCTTTGGTTCGGACTGCCGTAACGAGATCTTGGCCAACCATATGTTTGACAATCAGATCGCGAGTCATCTCTTCCTTTGTAAGTGTAGCAACTAGCACTCCGTCCCTCAAAATGACAACTCTATCACAAATCTGAAGCACCTCTTCCAATCGATGCGACACATAGATAACGGTCGTGCCTTTTTGAGAGAGATCATTAATCTTGTTAAACAACCATTGAGCCTGATCTTCAGACAATGAAGCAGTAGGTTCATCTAATAGAAGTATGCGAGGATCCTCGTTTATAGCTCTCGCTATTTCGACTATCTGACGATTAGCAACACTTAGATCCTCCATTCGTCCTCGACCCGAAATACTAGGAAGCTCCATTGATTTCAAAAGGAGATCAGCTTCGTTATACATTCGTTTCCAGTCAATCGTTCCAATTTTCGTTTTTAACTCGCTTCCGAGAAATAGATTTTCAGCAACTGTCATATTCGTAAAGACATTCAGTTCCTGATTTATGCTTATGACACCACTTAATTTGGCATCAAAGGCACTTTTCGGCGAATAAACAGAGTTGTCAAGTCGTATCTGTCCGGAGTCCGAATCCAGAATTCCTCCGATTATTTTCAAAAGAGTGCTCTTCCCAGCACCATTTGCCCCGAGCAAACCGAGCACTTCTCCTTCTAGGACATCAAAGCTAACATCATTCAGAGCATGAATGGCTCCGAAAGACTTGGAGATACCTTCAAATGAAAGAACTTTATGTCGCATAATTTGTCCCTAACTGTTATTAGTATCGTTATGTGGAGCTGAACGAAATCAGCTCCACATAACTTCACTCAAATTTAAAAGAAATCGTTTAGCCGTTCGGCAGGAATTTTCGAAAAATACCAATAGTTGTTGGGTGTTGTTGGATCAATTTTAGTCAACGCATCTTCGCCTGTTAATACCTGCGGAAGTAAATGGTTCTCTTTTTCGCAAGGCTTATCATTCAATACATTAAACAAAAGTTCAATGGCATCATAAGATAGCTCTTGAGCGGAGGAACAGCAGATAAAATCCGAAAATTCAAGCTCCACCGCTTTATTAAGGAAGAGATAAGTATCGTCACATGACATCGGAGGAATAGCCTTATTTGCATCATTGAATGCTTCAAGGACTCCAAACCCCATTAAGCCACCGTCACAAATAACTCCATCAACCGAATCGCCCTTGGCGAAGTATCCTTCAAGAATTTGTTTTGACATGGCAGGCGTATACTCAGCATACTCAACACCAAGCGACTTAATATCAGGATAATTAGCAAGAACTTCATCAACTCCAGCTAAAACTGCATTGGAGTAGCCTGACCCTGGATACCCCATAATCACGACAACATTACCTTTTCCTTCGAGGCGTTCGCAAACATACTCAGCATACTTGCTGCCTGTAGCTTTGTGATCACGATCCATATAGCCATCATACACATCTGTGCCGATCGCACCTCCGTATACGATGACTTTGACTCCTTGCTCATGGGCTTTTTCAACAACACTAGCGAGAGCGGTTTCGCTAACAGGCTGCACAAGCAGTGCGTCAATATTCTTCGTCAATAAATCCTCGATGTCAGCTAACTGTTTTTGAGGGTCATAGCCGCACTCAGCAAAATACACATTGCCCGTTTGATCTTTGTAGGCTTCAAGCGCATACTTAAAATGTGCGTATGAGGCGGTCGCCCAGTCATTGTTCGCACCCTGGATGCTCAAGCCAATATTCCACTTTTTGTCAGCTGCACCCGTAGTCTCTGTCTCCACTGGTTTTTTGCTCGTCCCACAGGCAACTAAGACAAGCACAACTACCGAGATAATCGCCAAGACTAACAACAATCTCTTTTTCATTTCCATTCCTCCTGTAAATAATTATATTTTCTGATGCAATCGCATCTGAATACCATTCTATTTTCGGAGTTGGGCTGAAAGGATAACGACAGCTAACAACACAACTCCTCGCAACACATGTTGATATTGGATTTCCAGACCAAAAAGAATGACGATGTTCAGCATTAACGTCATGGCTACAGCTCCACCCAAAGCACCGGAAACAGAGGCTCTGCCTCCACTGAGCAAATTACCCCCTAAAACTGCGGCAACAAGAGAGCTCATTTCCATTCCATTACCGATTGAAGTCTGATCCGCAAAACCCAGATAACCTATTGATACAATACCGGCGATCATTGCGGCAAAAGCGCTGATACAGTAACTGGCGATAACAACTCTTGTCGTCCTAATTCCACTAAACATAGCTGCCGCTGAATTCGTTCCAACCATCATGGTCTGCCGTCCGAAGACAGTTTTGTTCAACACGATATAAGAAATAACGGTAGCGAATAAGAGCCATAAATTACTGTAGGAAAGGATGGAACCGCCTTTAACAAGATCAATAATAATTTTCGGAGGCGTTCCGAGCGGAGTAACACCCGTCGCAACTTTCCTGACACCTGTAATGATTGCACCAATAAACAGTGTTGAAAGAAATGGTTGGACGTAAAATTTTGCGACAATCAAACCGTTAATCAAACCAATTGCAAAAGTTACAACCAAGCTGAGCAATAAACCAACAATTAGCAATCCTTCTCCATAACTCTTTACGACAACCATGAGCATTGCGATTGACATTTGCATAGTTGCTGTGAGAGAAAGATCGACGCAGCCGCACGATATTACAAAAACATGCCCGAGGGTAAGGATTCCAAGTGCCGCTGTCTGACGCAACATAAGATTAATATTTTCGATCCGGAAAAATCTTGGTGAATATAGGAAGGCACTCAAGCACAAGACAACCAGAACCAAGTATATGCTGTTATGCTGATTAAATTTAATGCGTCTATCTCTTGCCATGATTCTTCTATTCTTTTCTTTCTCTAAACGTCATACATCGTAGATATCCTGCCTACGGGATGCCAGATAATTCGTATTTTTTATCCATCGATCCCTCATTGAGAAATCAAGTGGAGCCTTGATGACCATTTCTCCTATTCCCGCAACAGCGAGCGGTTTCCCGCTTGGCGCGATAATGGACGAATGCCCCATTCCTCTTACTTTCCCTCCCCAAGGAGCATTTTCTTCACCTGTACGGCAAGCCATAACGACAAAGACACTGTTCTCAAGCGCACGTGTTTTAGCTAGAGATACAATAGTCTGTGGCTCAAAACCATGTTTCTCGGAAAAAATATCAGCAAACCAAAAAGTCGAGTTCAGAATAATTTCTGCACCTTGAAGTGCAAGCATCCGCACTATTTCGGGAAAAATAAAATCAAAGCATATCGTCATCCCGACTTTACCCAATTCTGTCTCCACGACCACTGGCGTATCACCCATAACAAGACGACCGCGTTCATCTCCAAACGGATGTATTTTTCGGTATTTGGCTACAAGGCCTTTCTGCGGCGAAATCATTACTGAAGTGTTTGAGATTCGTTCGCCGACCAGTTCGCTGGTGCCGCCTGATATCCAAATATTATGTGCCGAAGCGATTTTTTCCAGTCCTTCTGTTGTCTCGCCGGGCACAGGTCTTGCTATCGCAAGCTGATCCGTGCAGTAACCTCCTGTCCCATACTCACAGAAGACTGCCATTCGAACATCCGGATCATTAATTGAACCGATCATCTCATCAATTTTCACAAGATTCGCTTCGGTATCACCAAGAACGGAATCTATTTGAAGTACAGCGATTTTTTTCATAACAACCTCCCATAACGTCCAAATTATTATTTGAATTCAGATACAGCAATCACGTTGCCATAACGCAAAATACCAAAGAAATGATGCAGCAAATAACGTATCAAGCACCTTTTTCTGGGACGGAGCAGAAATAAAGACGCTATTGAAAAGTTCCTTGTTATTCAACAACTTCGGCATCTGCGGCATCTGCGAAACGATCGTGCTGCTACAAGTTTCTTCCAAAAGTTCATGGTTTCCCGCAATCTTATTTGTTGTTTCGTCTACTTTCAGTTTTTTCACTTATATCTCTCATTCAAAAAACACTCTTAAGGTTATTAACTCAACTACAACTGAATCGTTTTTAGTAAACGTTTTCTTAGTGGCGATATTTTCATCCAGCAAACTGCACAAGTATATTGTATATTTGCATGCATTATACTATCATTAGAAATGAATGACAAGCAAATTTCGGCGGCATCGGTATGAAAACAAAACAGTAAACGCTTTCTAAGCTTTTCATGAAACGTTTGCTTTTTGCTTGACAAAAAATATACGGCACGCCCTTTTCATAGACATACCGACGTATTGATCAATCTCTTCTCTGCCAGCCGAAAAACAAGAAACTGTCGATCAAGAGGCCTACATACACTTTCTGTTTACGACACTCTTCGTACAGATTATTGTGCTATGATGGGCTGGTCGGGTCGGTCGGCCGTGCGAAATAGTGTTTTCTATAAATCGGGCTTATGGCGAAATACTGTTGCATATATAGTAGAAAGTACCTGATCAATGCACCTATCTGATTTCATCTTCTTTATCGCAGTCATCGCGCTCGGATACGCAAGCGCTGTGTTTCGTTTGCTGGCGAAGGGAACGGAAGATGC
>MTKW01006380.1_pt1 | contig 17831 bp, 18 predicted proteins | sample 1042761 | NCBI WGS metagenome assembly MTKW01 (sample SAMN06205366, study PRJNA360243) | anaerobic digester metagenome | biome: Wastewater treatment plant; feature: Anaerobic digester sludge; material: sludge; isolation source: anaerobic digester fed with sludge from wastewater treatment plant ... | reverse complement strand
GCATGAGTATATACAACATCGTTGCAAGTACTGACGAAGCAACGGTTGTTGCTGAATATGTACCTGATTATAGTAATCGTCCCCAGAAATATCAGAGCGAGAAAGAACTTGAAGAAGAATTTATAAAGCAGCTCATTTCGCAAGGATACGAATACATTTCCATAGAAAATGAAGAGGCCTTAATAACAAATCTTCGAAAACAATTAGAAAAACTCAACGGCTTTACCTTTACGGATAATGAATGGAATACTTTTTTCTTTGAATGCATTGCGAATGTTAATGAAGGAATCGTTGAGAAAACTAGAAAAATGCAAGATGATTATATTCAAATATTAAGGCGGGAAGATGGAACAATAAAAAATGTTTATCTTCTAGATAAGAAGAATATTCATAACAATCATTTACAGGTAATTAACCAATATGGAGAAACAACTGGTAAACATAAAACTCGCTATGATGTTACCATACTTGTAAATGGCTTGCCTCTCGTTCACGTGGAGCTAAAAAGACGTGGAGTCGCTATTAGGGAAGCCTTTAATCAAATAAATCGATATCAACGCGATAGTTTTTGGGCATCATCTGGATTATATGAATATGTGCATATTTTTGTAATATCAAATGGAACTCACACAAAATATTACAGTAACACCACAAGAAACGCTCATATCAAAGAACAACGAAAAAGCGAAAGTCGTAGAACCCCTAAAACAAGTAACAGTTTCAAATTCACTAGTTATTGGGCTGATGCGAACAATAAAATCATTCCCGATCTTGTTGATTTCACAAAGACGTTTTTTGCGAAACACACCATTTTGAATATCATTACAAAATACTGTGTTCTTACTACCGACAACATGCTTTTGGTGATGCGCCCCTATCAAATAGCGGCTGCGGAGAAGATATTATCCCGCATTATAATATCAACAAATTATAAAAAAATGGGGACGCTCGCAGCCGGGGGTTATATTTGGCATACAACCGGCTCGGGGAAAACCTTAACCAGTTTTAAGACAGCGATACTTGCTTCGGCTTTACCTTTTATTGATAAAGTGTTGTTTGTTGTTGACCGTAAGGATTTGGACTATCAAACGATGAAGGAATATGATCGTTTTGAAAAAGGCGCGGCCAACGGCAATACTTCCACGCGGATACTCCAAAGGCAATTGGAAGACCGGGATGAAAAAGGCAACCCTCATAAATATAAAATTATTGTAACAACCATACAAAAGTTAGATAGGTTTATCCGCACAAACAAACAACACGACATATACAAAAAGCATGTCGTGTTGATTTTTGATGAGTGTCATCGATCGCAGTTTGGAGAAATGCATAAAGCCATCACGAGAAGTTTTAAGAATTATCATATTTTTGGTTTCACAGGAACGCCAATTTTTGCTGTAAATGCGGTTTCGGGAGGAAACCCTTTGCTTAAGACTACGGAACAGGCTTTCGGTGAACGACTCCACACCTATACTATCGTTGATGCCATCAATGACGATAACGTATTGCCTTTCCGAATTGATTTTATTAATACTATTAAAATGCCGGATCATATCAAGGATAAGAAAGTTTACGCCATTGACCGAGAAAAAGCCTTNNTCTGGCTGGTTTCAATTCCATTTTCGCCACTTCTTCAATCCCGATGGCGATAAAATATTATAAGGAATTTAAAAAACAGATTGCGGAAACCAATCGCGATCTTATCATCGCCACCATATTCAGTTTTAGTCCCAACGAGGAAGAGCCGGAAGGACTTCTGCCGGATGAGGATTTTAACGCGGCCAATCTTGACCGGAGTCATCGTGATTTTCTTGAAGAAGCGATAAAGGATTATAATGCTGTATTCAGCACGAATTTTGATACGTCAGCGGATAAGTTTCAAAATTATTATAAAGATATATCGCAGCGTGTAAAAAACAGGGAAATCGATATATTGATCGTCGTGAACATGTTTTTGACGGGTTTTGACGCTACCACTCTTAACACGCTTTGGGTAGATAAAAATTTAAGACAGCACGGTTTGATCCAGGCTTTCTCGCGGACAAACCGGATACTCAACAGCGTGAAAACCTTCGGTAACATTGTTTGTTTTCGTGATTTGAAGGAAGAAACAGACAAAGCTATTGCCCTTTTCGGTAATAAAGATGCCGGCGGTATTGTACTGCTAAAAACTTACGACGAATATTACAACGGTTACGAGGAAAAAGGCGAACACAAACCGGGTTATAAAGAATTAATCGAATCGCTTCTAACGCAATTTCCTCTTGGACAATTTATTCTCGGGGAAAGCGCGAAAAGAGAATTTATTAAATTGTTTGGCGCAATTCTTCGGATCAGAAACATCCTCACTTGTTTTGATGAATTTTTAGGGAATGAAATTTTATCGGAAAGAGATTTTCAAGATTACCAAAGCGTCTATATTGACTTATATCAAGAATTCCGGGAAAGAATTGGCGCCGACAAAGAAATCATTAACGAAGACTTGATCTTCGAGATTGAACTAATCAAGCAGATCGAAGTCAATATTGATTATATCTTAATGCTGGTTGCTAAATATCAAAAATCTTATTGCAAAGATAAAACCATTCTTACAACTATCGACAAGGCTATTAACTCCAGTCTTGAACTTCGCAGCAAAAAGGAACTTATCGAGCGTTTTATTGAGCAAGTCAATGTTACTACCATAATAGACGCGGAATGGCGAACATTTTTGAATACCAGTAAGGAAGATGAACTTGATGGCATTATTGAAGAAGAAAACCTGAAGCCGGAAGCAACCAGGCGTTTAATCGATAATGCTTTCCGGGATGGCATTTTAAAAACTACAGGAACGGCGATCGACAAGATTATGCCTCCCATGTCCCGATTTACCGACAACCGGGTCGCCCGGAAACAAAAAATAATTGAGAAGTTGTTGGTATTCTTTGAGAAGTATTTGGGCTTGGTATAGTTTTATAGTAGTCTTTAAAGCAAAATAAAAGATCATTCACATCGGATATTAACGAAAATGTGAATGGTCTTTTTTTGTCTTATTTGCGCTATTTAAATATTTCCAATACTACCGGGCAGTGATCGCTGCCGTAGATTTCGTCCCTAATGATGCTGTTTTTCATTTTAGAAGCCAAACGTTCGGAGAGAATAAAGTAATCGATCCGCCAGCCGACATTGTTGGCTCGGGCGTTAAACATGTAACTCCACCAAGTATATTGGACTTTGTCTGGGTAAAGATAGCGGAACGAATCGATAAAGCCGCTTTCCATCAGTTTTTGGAANNTGGGTTCTTTCCTCTATCGTGTACCCTGCGTTTCTTTCGTTCGACGCGGGGTTTCTGATATCGATCGGGTTGTGGGCGACGTTGAAGTCGCCGCAGGCGATAACCGGCTTCTTCTCGTCGAGACGCTTCAAATAATTCCTGAAGTTCTCGTCAAATTCCATTCGGTATGAAAGTCGGGTTAATCCTCTTTGGGAATTGGGGACATAGACGTTAACAAAATAAAAATCATCAAACTCAAGCGTGATAATCCGCCCTTCGTCGAGATAATATTGGTTATCAATCCCGTATACTATCTCCAGCGGTTCAAGTTTACTGTATATTAACGTGCCCGAATATCCTTTTTTCTCGGCGCTGTTCCAAATCTCTTTATAGCCGTCAAAGGCGAAACTTTTTTGTTCTTCCTGCATTTTTGTTTCCTGAATAGCAAAAATATCGGCATTTATATCATTGAAAAAATCGGCGAATCCCTTATTCATGCATGCTCTTAGTCCGTTAACGTTCCACGATACAAATTTCATTTCTTGCTCCTTCACCGATTTGAGTATATTATATCATAATATTTGCCCGCCCGCCGCTATTTTTTTACAAATTTCCTAATGAAAAAATATTATCATAGGTAGCGAGAGGACAAGTATATGAATAAATACATTAATATAATAATAATCAGTTTTTTCTCCGTATTGACCTGCAAGTATAAAATCGGGTTTACAGTCTTTGTCCCGATAGCTTGTTTTTTAGCTTTTCATAACGGGAAAAATATTTTGTTGATAATTCCTTCCTCTTTATTGGGGCTTCTTTGGTTCGGAAGAGAAAATATTTACTATCTGGCCGGGCTCTTGGCGGTTATTTTAATCTATATGCTGATAACTCATGGCCAGAATCATTACATTAATTTGCTTTTCATTTTTGTCGCGAGTTTTTTGTCGGCAATAATGCCTGAACCGGGTTTTGAGTTTGTCTTCACAATATTTTTCGCGTTGGTCAGCACCGTTATTTACGCGTATTTTTGCTATAACATTCAGGGGCCGCTATCTAATCAAAATAAAACGCGGAACTTTGCTTATAACGAAACGATTATGGCGATCGCCGCGGTAACTGGGGCGACTACCATTATCGCGACTATACCCGTCGCTCTTTTCGTCGCCGTCTATTTCGCGATGTACCTGTCGCAGAATCGTTATTATTTTCATTCGGTTTTTTTCAGTTTATCCACAATGTTTTTCCTGCGTTTTGTCTTTTCTGTCGAAGAAAGCGTCCTGATTCCTTTTGCGAGCGCTTTTTATATCTTGCCTTCGATTTACGCCCCGCTTTCTTTAATATCTTTTTGCCTTTTGGGTTGGTTATCCGCGACGCCGCATTTCGCCCCCCTTACCCTGCAGATCGTAATCGGTTTCGCCATTGCTTTTGAAGTAATAAAGCGCATGGTTATAAATATTTACGAGGGGGATGACTTGGCCGTGGGCGTTTACCAAAGGTCGTTGGAAAACATTAATCACGAGGTAATCGCCTTCGCGAGTTTTCTTGATCTGTTTTCCCGGAGCTTCGCGACCCCGAAGGAGTATAATCAAAAGTTGAGCGAGGGAATTAATAACCTGACGCATTTCTATTGCGAGTCTTGTTATGTTCGTAACGAATGCTATTCAAAGAACAAGGGAAAACTTTACACTTATTTTAAAAATTTGATCCTTTACGCAAAAAGAAGCAATCACGAATATAACGATCTTGAGGAACTCGCCTTTATTAAGAACTGCCCTTATATTGTCGAGATGAGAAAGAGCAGCATCTTAATTAACGAAAAACTAAATCTCTCCGCGACGTCGAGCAAGTCCAACGCTTTGATTGCGCAAATCAACGGTATTTCGAATGTTTTGAGACAATACAGCGTCGATAATTCCTTGAAAAACGAAATCAATATCAGTGTTTTCGAAAAAATCTATCAAGGACTGTGCGATTACGGCTTTAACGTTTGTTATTTTCAACCGAAGAAAATGCTGATCAACGATTTTTTAATCGAGGTCGGGATCAAGGGCGAGCAATATAACAATATCAAATTAATTATTGAGATGATTTGCAATAATTACATAGATCAAAGCGCAAGCTGTCTTTTTAAAAACGTTGCCCGCGGGAAGACATACGTTAATATCGTCCCGAAAATAAATTACGAGGTTGAGTACGGGTACGGCTCGATCGCCCAGGAAGGGAACAGCGTCTGCGGGGATAATTACTTAATCAAAAATCTAAGCAATACTAAATTAATTGCCGCCATTAGCGACGGCATGGGGAAAGGTTTCGTGGCCAATCAGGAAAGTTCCTCGACGCTGAAACTTGTTGACGAGATTACAAATACGGAAATATCGACGGAAACTGCCCTGCAAATTTTAAACACGTTTTTTTATATCCAGGATTATTTAGAGAAATACAGCACGCTCGATTTCCTGCAATTGGATCGGGCGCAGGGAAGCGTATTGTTTTATAAAATGGGCGCGGCCTCAAGTTATATTTTTCATAAGGACGGGAGTTTTGAACGGATAATAAACGAGGGGTTGCCTTTCGGCATTGAGGAGATTATCGAAGCGCAAAAGCGGGAAGTAATGGACGAGGACGTTATCGTTATGGCGAGCGACGGAGTGTTCGGGAGCGTCGTTGACGAGAAGGATTTCGAGACTTTTGTATCGGGGATCATGCATCTCTCGCCGCAAAAAATCACTTACGAGATATTGAATTACGCGCGCAAGCGAAAATCAAAAAAAAGCGACGATATGAGCGTGATTGTTTTAAAAATCATCGCCGCTTAACTGAAACAACGGTCTTTTTCCAACGGGCCTTTCCAATTGTCGATCCCGCCCGTGACGTTGACGACATTGTAGTTTTGCTTTGATAATTTCGCGACCGCCTCCGCGCTTTTCGTCCCGTTATTACAAATTATATAATAGGTAAAATAGGGATTCAGGTAAAGCATCGGCTTGTTAATAAGCGTCTCCGCGGGGATATTGAGCGAACCGGGAATATGACCGCGCGCGTATTCGAGCGGGGACCTGATATCGACGATAATGCAATTGCTGAAATTTGCTATAAGGAGTAANNTTATGACAAGATAATTTTCCCTTAACAACTCACGGCAATAATGTTATAATATTAATAGAATTTCGAAAGGAGAAAGCGGTTCTGTTACCTAGAGGACAAACGAGCTGCGGCGGTTTTTCCATAGAAAATGAAAAATTACCTGTTTAATAACGGCTATTACCCGCTCAATAATCGCTACTACCGGTTTATATTAATCAATTTTAAAGAAACCAACAACCATCACAATTTCCTAAACACATTATCCGATGCTCTCGACGCGAAAGATTCGTTTGTTATCGGCGATGATTATTTGCTCTTTTACTTTGACCAAGATCAAGACGTAATTAAAGAGATGTTTTTATCATTGAGTATTGATTACGGCATTATCGCCAAAGCTTTCGACAGCGGAAAAATCGATAGCCGACGAGTTGAGGATTTTCATGGTCTTTATGATTTTTACCGGGATTTTTTAGCGAAAAAAACATACGCGTTCGCCAACGTCAACGATCTGATTCTCGAAGTAATTAAAACCGACATAAAAAAGATTAAGAATCTAAGACGCCCCGTTCTTAAAGATATCTGCGACAACTCGCAAATTGAAAAATTGATTCTTTCCTTTCTGCGCAACAATCTGAACGTGACCAAAACCGCCAAAGAAGTTTACATGCATCGCAACACGGTGATAAACAAGCTGGAATACATTAAAAACGCCACGGGCCTGAATATCCAAAACTTTCACGACGCGCTATGTATGTACTGGCTGATAACGATTAAGTAAATTATTGTGCAAAGTGCACATTGCATAAAGGCATAAACAATAGTATAATTGAGTTAATAAAAATGAAAGGGAGATTATACTATGGCAACTGTTACAATGAAAAACCTGAATAAAGTCTTTGACGGAAATGTCCATGCCGTTGCCGACTTTAACCTGCACATCAAGGATAAAGAATTTATCGTTTTGGTCGGTCCTTCGGGCTGCGGGAAAACGACAACCTTGCGAATGGTCGCCGGGCTCGAAGACGTTACGTCGGGTGAATTAAGAATCGACGACGAAATCGTCAACGACGTCGCGCCGAAAGACCGCAACATCGCGATGGTTTTCCAAAGCTACGCCCTTTATCCGCACATGTCAGTTTATGATAACATGGCGTTCGGGTTGAAATTAAGAAAATTCTCGCGCGACGAGATTGACCGGCGCGTGCAAAACGCCGCCGATATACTGGGTCTCAAACCCTATCTCGATAGAAAACCGAAAGCCTTGTCCGGCGGACAAAGACAAAGGGTCGCGCTCGGAAGAGCGATCGTCCGCGACGCAAAGGTGTTCTTGATGGACGAGCCGTTATCAAACCTTGACGCCAAGTTAAGGGTGCAGATGCGCTCGGAAATTATCAAGATTACGGAAAGACTTGGAATCACAACGATTTACGTTACTCACGACCAGGTGGAAGCCATGACCATGGCAACCCGGATCGTCGTCATGAAAGACGGCTATATCCAACAAGTCGGGGCCCCGAAAGATATTTACGATTTCCCCGACAACAGATTTGTCGGCGGCTTTATCGGAACGCCCCCGATGAACTTTGTCGAAGGTAAAGTCACTGAAGACGGTTATTTCCAGATGGGGAATCACAAACTCGGTTACTGCCGCCTGAAGGTTCCTGAAAGCAAGATGGAATATTTGAAAGAACAAAAATATATTGAAAAACCCATTCTTTTAGGAATCAGGCCCGAGGATATTTACGACACTCCCGACAAACTGGAGCAATTCGCCGAATCGAAGGCAAAAGTAAAAGTTGACGTTGCGGAATTGTTGGGTGCGGAGACATTGGTTTACTCAATTATGTTCGGTCAAGAAATGGTTGCGAAGATCGGCGCGAGAATTGACATTCATATGGGCGACGAATTAGAGCTCGCTTTGGATATGAACAAATGTCACTTCTTCGATCCCGAAACCGAGCTTAGAATCAAGAAATACTAATTGAAACGGAGCCACCCAATGGGTGGCTTTTTTTATGAATAAAAACACCCTTTATTTTTACGAACTTGAAACCGGAATATTGGAAATCAATGTCGATTATCAAAAAACGCACCGGCTTACCGCCCGGCAAATCTTTAATAATCTTTTGCTTCGGGAGTTAACGACGCTAAAGGGGCGTCTTGACGCTTTGAAGGAACTCTTTTCATTTTCCTATAACGTCCCGGTATACATTAATTCCGGGATGATATTTTTCAAAGTTTTCGGGAAAGATAAAATATGGGTTAACGGGGCCAATGTTCTCGATATCAAAAACCGCGGCAATCAAGGAATAATAATATTTAAATGCGGAATATTATTGGAAACGGGCAAAAATTTTCGCGCCTTGAAAAACGCGTATAATAAAATATTATTAATTACCGATTATAAAAACGGTTTATTTTTCGAGTAAAACCTATACTTTTAGCGGGAAAAGTGGTATACTTGTATAAAAAAGATTATATTTTTTATAGATAAGGAGATAGATATGAGTAAAAAAACCATCAAAGATGTCGATTTGAAGAATAAGACAGTCTTGATTAGGGTGGATTTCAACGTTCCCATGAAGGACGGGAAAATCATCGATGACAATCGGATCGTTCAGGCCTTGCCGACAATCCGGTACGTGTTGGACCAAAACGCCAGGATCGTTTTATTTTCACATCTAGGGCGGATAAAGTCGGAAGAAGACAAGCGGAAAAATTCTTTGCGTCCGGTGGCTGAAAGATTAAGCGAGCTTTTGGAACGACCGGTCGCTTTCGTTGACGAGACGAGAGGCGCGAAACTGGAAAACGCCATTAAGAACATGAAAGAGAAAGATATAATCGTGGTCGAGAACACCCGCTTTGAAGACCTGAACAATAAAGCGGAATCGGGCAATGATCCCGAATTGGGCAAGTATTGGGCGTCTCTCGGCGAGGTTTTCGTAAACGACGCCTTCGGCACCGCGCATCGCGCCCATGCTTCCAACGTCGGTATCGCTTCGAACAGCAAGGTCGCCGTCGCCGGGTTTTTGCTTGAAAAAGAAATCAAATTTATCGGCGAAGCCGTTGATAACCCGAGGCGCCCGTTTTACGCGATTTTAGGCGGCGCGAAAGTCAGCGACAAAATTTCGGTAATTGAAAATCTCTTAACCAAAGCCGATAAAATATTGATTTGCGGGGCGATGGCCTACACGTTCTTTAAAGCCCTGGGATATGAAATCGGGACATCCAAATGCGAGCCCGACTATGTTGACTACGCGAAATCTCTTTTGGATAAAGGCAAAGGGAAAATCATTCTGCCTATCGATAATGTAGTGACGAATGAGTTTTCCGAAGACGCCGAAGCCGTTACCGTTAATTCCAATGAAATTCCCGCGGATATGATGGGAATGGATATTGGTCCCCAAACTATCGAATTGTTCAGAAAAGAACTTTCGGACGCGAAAACCGTCGTCTGGAACGGCCCGGCCGGCGTTTTTGAATTTGATCAATTCGCCAACGGGACCAAAGAAATTTGCAAGATTATCGCCGGATTGCAAGACGCGATTACAATCGTCGGCGGCGGCGACAGCGCGGCTGCGGCGATCGGCATGGGGTTTGAAAAAAACTTCACCCATATTTCCACCGGCGGCGGCGCTAGCCTTGAATTGTTAGAAGGAAAAGAATTGCCGGGAATAGCAGCGATTGACGATAAATGCTGCTGTTGCTGCGATTAGGTGAGCTCATGAGAAAACCGATTATCGCCGGCAACTGGAAAATGTTTAAAACCCGTGACGAGGCCTTGCAGTTTGTATACGCGGTCGCCAATAAAGTTCCCGCGATCGAAAAAATCGACAGCGTCGTTTGCGCTCAGTTTACCGTTTTGCGTTGTCTTGTGAAAAGACAGGGTCCGAATTTGCGGGTCGGCGCGCAAAACATGCATTTTGCGGACGAGGGGGCTTTCACGGGCGAAGTGTCGGCGTCGATGCTAAAGTCGATTGACGTAAGTTATGTTATTATCGGCCACAGCGAAAGACGGGCGATGTTTAACGAAACGGACGAGGCTATAAACAAAAAACTTCATAAAGCCTTTGAAAATGATCTGGTCCCGATTTTATGCGTGGGCGAATCGCTCGCCGATAGGGAAGCGGGCCGTACCGAAGAGGTTATCAAACGGCAGTTAGAACTTGATTTGGCCGGGCTTTCCGCGGAAGACGTTAAGAATCTCGTTATCGCCTACGAACCCATTTGGGCGATCGGGACTGGCCGGACCGCGACTAGCGAAGTCGCGAACGAGACGTGCGGGTTTATTCGCCGTTATATCGCCGAGGCATACGGCGACGATATCGCCGATTCTATTCGGATTCAATACGGCGGCAGCGTCAACGTGAAAAATATCGGCGAGTTGATGAGCATGCCGCATATCGACGGCGCGTTAATCGGCGGCGCCAGCTTAAAGAGCGAAGATTTTCTGCAGATGATTAATATTGCGTTGACAACCAAAAACGCTTGACATTTGTTTAAAAAAGAGTATAATAATTGAGTATCTACAAGCAGCGCTTGAATGAACGAAATTAACAGATGATTCCTGTAGAGGGGTTAGTAGCTTGCTGCTTTAGCGAAAGCCGTCTATCAATCTGTTGTTTTGTTTGATTCAGGTCCTCTGTAAATATAATATATTAAAAAGGAGGAAAGCAATGTCTCGTTATACCGGCCCTAGTTGGAAGATTTCTCGCCGGTTAAAATACTCGACTTTAGAAAGCGGGAAAGAATTAAGAAAACGCGCTTATCCCCCGGGGCAGCACGGCACAAGACGCTCCAAATTATCCGAATACGCGTTGCAGTTGCAGGAAAAGCAAAAAGTGCGCTTCACCTACGGGATGAGCGAAAAGCAATTTAAAAAGTTTTTTACCCTTGCCCGGAAAATGAAAGGAAAACAAGGCTACAACTTTTTAATTTTGCTTGAATCGCGGTTGGACAATATGGTATACCGGATGGGTCTTGCCGTTACGCGGCGCCAGGCGCGTCAATTGGTTACGCACGGCCACATAACCGTCGACGGCAAAAAAAACAATATCCCGTCTTATATCGTAAAACCCGGGCAAACGATTGGCGTCAAGGAATCTTCCCGTAATTTGACGATTATTCGGGAAGCGCTCGAGTCGTTGGAGCACAAGAGACCATATGTGACATTTGACGAGTCGACGATGACCGGGCAGTATGTCAGGTATCCCGAACGCGAAGAGTTTTTACCGGAAATTAAAGAGAATCTAATCGTTGAGTTTTACAACAGATAAAAAAAANNATTTTGACGCCGCGGGCGATGATAACCGTTATTTGTTCCAAAAAGCGTCGGTCAACGGTTGAAAAACGGTTAAACATTTTACTGTCCAAATCGAGAACGCCATAGATCTCGTCGTCAATAAAAATTGGAATGACTATTTCTGAATTAGTCGCCTCGTCGCAGGGGATATGTCCCTCAAACTCATGGACATTGCCGACAACAATCGTTGCCCGGGCTTCCACGCATTTCCCGCACACGCCCGAACCCACCCTGATGGGGTTACATGCCAATTTTCCTTGAAACGGTCCCAGTATCAACAACTCATTCTTTAGAAGATAAAACCCGGCCCAATTTATGTTTTTTACGAATGTTTTTATTAGGGCCGCGCAATTCGCCAGTATTGATAATTCGTTATGTTCCGTTTCAAGCAAGTTTTCGACGGCGTTTATTAAACTGAGATAACTGGTTTTTTTGTTTATGTCAATCTCCTCCTCGACCGTAATCAATTACTGTTTATTTTATCGTATTGTTGGGGAAATAGCAAGGTTTAAATATAGTTTTAATTCTTTGATAAAAGATAAAATTATAGTATAATATATAATTGATAATATTGAAGAAAACAGGTGCGAAAATGATATATTTGGATTACGCGGCAACGACCCCGGTGGACGAAGACGTTTTGGATACATATGCGCGCATACAAAAAGAGTTTTACGCCAACACCAACTCCTTGCATCTATTAGGACAAAGAAGCAATTACTTATTTGAAAAAATCAAACAAGAAACCGCGGGGTTATTAGGAATAAACGGGCATAACCTGGTTTTTACCGGGAGCGCGTCGGAAGCAAACAATATCGCGATTCTCGGGATTGCCCGCAAATACCCGCGGGGAAAAATTATCACAACCAAGATTGAACATCCTTCCGTTTACGCCGCGTACCGGCAATTGGAGCGCGAGGGTTTGACGGTTAAATATCTCGATGTTGATTCCGCTGGCGTAATCGACACCAAGCAATTGGCGGGGTATTTAGACAGCGACGTCGTTTTGGTTTCAATAATGTGGGTAAATAACATCGTTGGCGCTGTTCAGCCGATTAAAGAAGCGGCGGAGTTAATAAAACTTTACCCGAAGGCAAAATTGCATGTCGACGCCGCCCAGGGCTTATGCAAGATCGAACCCGAATTTGCCTTGGGCGATATTGATCTGTTGACGTTTAGTAGTCATAAAATATACGGACCGAAGGGAGTCGGTCTTTTGGCGTTCAAGAAAAATATCGAGTTTGAGAAGATAATGCACGGTTCCGACGCCCAATATAACGTCCGTCCCGGCACGGTCGACCTGGCCGGCGCGGCCGCCTTCTGTAAAGCCGTGAAAAAATTCTATCCCGAGACTTCCCGCAATTATAAAGCCGTGAAGCGACTCAACCGGCGCCTTCGAGAAAAGCTTGGCGGTCTTCCGGGCGTCATAATAAACGGCGGAAGCGACGCCAGCCCGTACATCTTCAATATTTCCATTCCGGGACGCAACGGCGAGACGATCGTTCACGGACTTGAAAAAGACGCCATATTTGTTTCCACCGGTTCGGCTTGCTCGTCGAAATTAAAGGAGCCCGAGCGGACGATATTGAATATGACCGGATCCAAGGATATCGCCTTGTCTTCGGTAAGAATCAGTTTGTCTCACCGGACAAGCGATGACGATTTAGATAAATTAACGGAATCTTTACGACGGGTGATAAACAATGTATGATTTAATTATGGTTAGATACGGGGAAATGACGCTGAAGAAAAAGAATTACCGTCATTTTCTCAAGCAAATTAATAATAATATCAAATCCAAATTAAAAGATTTTCCTAACTTAAGAGTTGAAAACACAAATTTTCGCTCTTATATATATTTAAACGGCGAAGACCACGTCCCGGTTATCGATAAACTGAATACCGTTTTCGGGCTTTCTTCCTACAGTCTTTGCGTGAAAACGGAGCCCGATTACGATCATATTGCCGATAAGGCCGTCGAGTTAATCAAAGCGGAAAAAAAGAAGGCGATATGCACCTTTAAGGTTGAGACCAAACGCGGCGATAAGACTTTTCCGGCAACGTCGCCGATAATAACCAAAGAAATAGCCGCCCGCGTTTTGCCGCGNNATTTACGTAAACAGCGTCAAGGGTCTGGGAGGCTTGCCGGCCGCGATATCGGGGAAAGGCTTATTGCTAATTTCCGGCGGTATCGACAGCCCGGTCGCCGGTTTTTTGGCTTTGAAGAAAGGAATTGACCTCGTCGCGCTCCATTTCGCGTCGCCGCCGTTCACCAGCGACATGGCGTTGCAGAAAGTGATTGATTTGCTTCAGGAAATAGCCAAGTTCACGGCGACCGGGAAAATCACGCTTTTGGTCTGCCCGTTTACGGAAATTCAGGACGCTATCCGCAAAAATGTCGATAACATCTATAATATAACGATTATGCGCCGACACATGTACAGAATTGCGGACGCGGTATGCCGCGAACGCGATCTTGGTTTAATCGTCAGCGGGGAAAGCATCGGCCAGGTGGCCTCGCAAACGGTCGAAAGCCTGAAGGTGATAAACGAAGTTACCAATTTGCCCGTGATAAGACCTCTCGCCACTTATGATAAAGTGGAAATTATCAAAACCGCGCGGGAAATCGGCACCTATGATATTTCGATTCGCCCATATGAGGACTGTTGCACGATTTTTGTTCCCGAGCACCCGGTGATAAAACCGGACGCGCGAAAGGTCGAATTTCAAGAAAGCAAATTTGATTTTTCTGAATTAATAAAAAAAGCGCTGCAAAACATGGAAAGTTACGAGTTAGATTCCAAAACAAAATTTTCAATATTTGAAAAAATGAAAATCCCTGGTAATTACGAAATTTAAGTATAAAAAATTCTTTTCATCTCACAATAATAATGCTTTTAAAGCGTTAACTTTAATGGCAACAATTGCTGGATAAAAAATTGGTTATTTTGATGAATAATGCTAATAATAAAGATGACAGGAGGTGAAAAGAATGAATACTTCATCTTTTAATCCCGGAGCTGCAGGAAAGAGCAGCAAAAACAAATTGGTTGTTCCTGGGGCGCAGAATGCGATTGATCAAATGAAATATGAAATTGCAAGTGAATTCGGTGTTAATTTAGGACCGGACGCCACCGCGCGTCAGAATGGTTCGGTAGGTGGAGAGATTACCCGTCGTTTGGTTAAACTTGCTCAATCTAACTTAGGTTCTACGACAAACAGATAATTAACCGAATAAAAGAGTGCTTTAAAAAGCACTTTTTATTTTTGTGTGGAAATATAATTTTGATTATGTTATCATATACTATGTGAGATAAAGGAGATGCCGATATGAACAAACAAGAAAATGAAATCATCAGCGAGGAAAACCAAAAAGACAAAGATATAAACCTCGAAATTTATGAAATCGATATCCGTTGCCAGGAAATCGAGGTTATTATAGAAAACTATGAATTCGAGCTTTCCGAAAAAGGCAACGAGCTGCTCACGGAAGAGGAACATCAAAACTTATTGGCCGAATATAAGGAATTGAAAAAGAAAAGGCGGGTTCTTTTGAAAATGAATCGTCCGAAAACCGTGTGGGAGGAAATCCCGCTTTGGATGGTGATATATATCATTTTTCAGATTATTTTCTCCTTCTACTATGTGCAGGCCTTGTTAAGCGTTCATTTCGCAAAATTTCTTTTGGATTTATTCTCGTCCGCCAGCGCGACTCTTTTTAATATTTTTAACTTTATTTTGCCGACATTAAGCGTTCTCGCCTCTTTCGTAATCTGGTTGTTGCTGAAAAACAAAAAGCAGAAAAAATTTTTCCTAATCTTTTGCTTTATTCAATTAGCGGAGACTTTGATAACCGTCGGGCTAATGCTTTGGATAATATTATCATGAAAAAAATCGCTTCGGTTAACAATTCATTTATAAAAGAGTTGCGGAAACTGCAATTAAAAAAATATCGCGACCAAGCGGAAAAATTCTTAATTGAGGGTTATCATTTGGTTTCGGAAGCGGCGTCGAGCGGCTTGCTCGAGACTGTCTTGATATGCGATGAGAAAGACGAAATCCGCGGGATCGAGAACGTGCTGGTGACGGAAGAGATAATCGGCAAGTTGGCGCAATCGCAGGCCCCGCAAAAAATTATCGGCGTTTGCCGTTTTTTACCCCGCGGGCCGCTTGCGGGGAAGCGGTTTTTATTGCTTGACGGGATTAGCGACCCGGGGAACATGGGAACTTTAATTCGGAGCGCTTTGGGGTTCGGCGTCGACTGTGTGATCGCAAGCCCGGATTCGGTTGATATTTATAATGATAAAGTACTCCGCGCGACCCAAGGAGCGATCTTTAAAATCAAAATATTGAAAGAGGAATTGACCGGCGTCATCGCTCGCCTGAAAGCGGATGGCGTCATCGTTTACGGCGCCTTGCCCAAAGGCGGCGTCCCGTTGCGGGACCTGTCACGGGCGGAAAAACACGCGCTCGTTTTGGGAAACGAAAGCCGCGGCATACGCGACGATATCGCCATTCTTTGCGACGAAAATATTACTATCGAAACGCAAACCCGGTTGGAATCGCTTAACGTCTCCGTCGCCGGGAGCGTCATAATGTATTTTTTAAGCCAAAAAAAGAATCATTGATTTGATTCTTTTTTTAACTCTTGCCGGCGCGCGCAAACAAACATTAATAATATCCGCACGATAAGGGCAAAATAAAAATCGCAAACTATCCGCGAAGGATGTTATTCATGGAAAATAAAACGCCGAACCGGCTTGAGAACGAAAAATCGCTGTACTTGCGTCAGCACATATATAATTTGGTTTACTGGTACCCCTGGGGCGAAGAAGCCTTCGAGCTCGCGGCGGCGGAAAACAAACCGGTGTTTCTCTCGATTGGCTACAGCAGTTGCCATTGGTGTCACGTTATGGCGCTGGAATGCTTTGAAAATCAAAAAATCGCCGACTATTTAAACGAGTTCTTCATTTCGGTAAAAGTTGACCGCGAGGAACGCCCCGATATCGACCGGATTTACATGAGCGCCTGCCAGGCGGTGACGGGCGCGGGCGGCTGGCCGTTATCAGTTTTTATCAATCATGATAAAAAACCTTTTTACGCCGGAACTTATTTTTCGCCCTGGGTTTTTCTCCAGATTTTAAAAAATATCAACCGCCTATGGCAAAAAAACCGGGAAAGTTTAATGACAAACAGCGAGATTATCATCGAAAAAATAAAACCGACCGTGTTTAATCCGGAAAAAATAAGCTATACGGTCGTGGAAGAAGGATATTTGCGGTTAAAGTATTATTTTGACCGGGAATACGGGGGCTTTTCCCGGGAACCGAAGTTTCCCCTTCCACATTACATTTGGTTTTTATTAAAGCATTATCAATGTTACCGGAAGGAAGAAGCGCTGTTCATGGCGCGAAAAACACTGGACGAAATGCGCATGGGCGGGATTTATGATCATGTCGGGTTTGGTTTTTATCGTTATTCGACCGACAGGCAATGGACGGTGCCGCACTTTGAGAAGATGCTATCGGACAATGCCTTGCTGATGTATGTTTACACCGAGGCGTATCGCGCGACGCGGAATAAAAAGTACCGAAAAACAGTCTATGAAATCGCCCGTTATCTTTCGAGTCGCCTTAAGAGCGACGCCGGCGGGTTTTACTCGGCCGAAGACGCCGACTCCGAAGGCGAGGAAGGTAAGCACTATATTTTTTCTTATGTTGACATAACGGCCGCGCTTGGAGATAAAGCCGACCTTTTTTCGCGGTACTTCGCCGTGACNNCGGAAAAGGTTCCTCCCTTGGTCGATAATAAAATCCTCGTTTCATTAAACGGGCTGGCTATCGCCGCGTTTGCCTATGCCGGGAAAGTTTTCGGTGATGATGGTTTTATCAAAACGGCGGAGGACGCCGCTCGCTTTATTGACGAGAATATGATTATAAACGGAAAACTTCACGCCCGCTATTGCGAGGGCGAGGTAAAATACCCGGCATACGCCGATGATTACGCCTCGTTATTGTTCGGTCTTATCGAATTGTATCAGGCGACGTTTTCGGAAAGATATCTGGAAAAGGCGATATTATTAAATAATTTCTTTTACGAGAGGTTTTATGATATAATAAATGGCGGATACTATTTTACCGATTGCGAAAGCGAGACGGTCTTGTTTCGCGATAAGGAATTCTACGACGGCGC
>MTKW01014672.1_pt1 | contig 17850 bp, 16 predicted proteins | sample 1042761 | NCBI WGS metagenome assembly MTKW01 (sample SAMN06205366, study PRJNA360243) | anaerobic digester metagenome | biome: Wastewater treatment plant; feature: Anaerobic digester sludge; material: sludge; isolation source: anaerobic digester fed with sludge from wastewater treatment plant ... | reverse complement strand
TGCTCCCCGCAGATGCCCAGTTTGATCTGCGGCCGGGTGCGGCGCCCCCGGGTGATCCCTTCCTTCACCAGCTGTCCCACCCCCTCCCGATCTATCTCCACAAAGGGGTTTGCTTTCAGGATATTCTCCTGCAGGTAGAAGGGCAGGAATTTTCCTTCGGCATCATCGCGGCTGAAGCCAAAGGTGGTCTGGGTGAGATCATTGGTGCCGAATGAGAAAAATTCGGCGCTCCCGGCAAGCTCATCCGCGACCAGGCAGGCCCGTGGCAGCTCGATCATGGTGCCGGTGAGATAGGAAAGTTTCCGGCCCGATCCATCCAGCAGCTCTGCAGCTGCCTCCGCAACCACTCTCTTCATCCGCTCCATTTCGCCGGCGTGACCCACAAGGGGAATCATGATCTCCAGCTGAACCTGCTCCGCAGGGAGCCCCTCTTCCAGCAGCTCCAGGGCGGCCAGAATTATAGCCCGCACCTGCATGCGATAAATATCGGGATAGACCAGCCCCAGGCGGCAGCCGCGGTGGCCCAGCATGGGGTTCAGTTCGGCCAGCGAACTTACTTTTTGCAGCAGCTCTTCCCTTTGCCGCAGCAGCTGCCCGCCGCCTCCTTCCCGGCGCAGGCGGTCCACTTCAAGCAGCAGCTCCTCCCGGTTGGGCAGAAATTCATGCAGCGGCGGGTCAAGGAGCCGGATGGTCACCGGATAGCCGGCCATCTCTCGCAAGATCCCCTTGAAATCCTCTTTCTGCACCGGCAGAAGCTGATCGAGCGCTTCCTTGCGTTCGGTGTCGCTGCCCGCCAGGATCATCTGCCGCACCAGCGGCAGCCGTCCTTTCTCCATAAACATATGCTCTGTCCGGCAGAGGCCGATGCCCTCTGCTCCCAGTTCCAGGGCGCGGCGGGCATCGCCCGGAGTATCGGCATTGGCGCGCACGCGCAGGCGCCGGGTTTCATCGGCCCAGGAGAGGAGCTCCCTGAACTCCGGCGTGGGCTGCGGATCAATGAGCGGCGCCCGCCCCAGGATGACCTCTCCGGTAGCACCGTCGATGGAGAAGACCGTTCCCTCGGGATAGACCGTCTCATCAACAACCATCCTGCGGCTTTCCAGGTCAATTTTAAGCTCCTCGCAGCCGCAGACGCAGGGCTTGCCCGCCCCCCGGGCCACGACCGCCGCATGGCTGGTCATCCCACCGCGGCTGGTGAGCACGCCCCGGGCGGCGTAGATGCCGTGAATATCATCGGGAGTGGTTTCGGGGCGCACCAGAAGCACTTTCTCTCCGGCTTCGGCGCTCTCCTGGGCTTTGTCGGCGTCGAATATGATTTTGCCCGATGCAGCCCCCGGTGAAGCCGGCAGGCCGCAGGCGATCACATCAAGGGAGGCGCCGGGATCAAAACGCGGATGAAGCAGTTGATCAAGTTCGGAGGGATCGACTCGCTGCAGCGCCTCCTCCTTGCTGAGCATCCCCTCCTTGACCAGGTCAACGGCGATCTTCACCGCAGCAGCCGCCGTCCGTTTGCCCGAGCGGGTCTGCAACAGATACAGCTTCCCCCGCTCGATGGTAAATTCAATATCCTGCATGTCGCGGTAATGCGATTCAAGGGTGCCGCACAGTTCGATGAACTGCCGGTAGATCCCGGGCATCTCCGCGTCAAGCTCTTCAAGAGGACGGGGGGTGCGGATGCCGGCAACAACATCCTCTCCCTGGGCGTTGAGCAGGTATTCGCCGAAGACTCTTGCCTCTCCCGTGGCCGGGTTCCTGGTAAAGGCGACGCCGGTACCGCTGTCGTCGCCCAGGTTGCCGAAAACCATGGCCTGCACATTCACCGCTGTACCCAGATGGTCGGGAATCTTGTTGGCTTTCCGGTAAACAGCGGCCCGCGGAGTGTTCCAGGAATCGAAGACCGCTTCAATGGCCAGGAAGAGTTGCTCCCGCGGATCTGTGGGAAATTCTTTTCCAGAAGCGCGACGAACAGCATCCAGAAAAGCGGCAATCACACCTTCCAGTTCCGCCTCGTTCAGCCCGGCGTCGTTCTTGACCCCGCGCTTCTGCCTGGCTCCGGCCAGGATCTCTTCAAAAAGGTCGTGATCGACCTTCAAGACCACATCGCTGAACATCTGGATAAAACGGCGATAGCAGTCCAGGGCGAAGCGGCTGTCAGCAGCCTCGGAGGCCAGGGAAGCCGTTGTTCGCTCGTTCAAGCCGAGATTGAGAATTGTATCCATCATTCCCGGCATGGACATGACCGCACCGGAGCGGACCGACAGGAGCAAAGGTCTCTCTCCGCCGAAACGGCGGCCGGTGAGTTCCTCGAGGCGCTGAAGCTCGCCCAGGATCTCATTTTTCAGTTCCGGCCAGATCGTCCGGCCCGCAGCGAAAAAACTGTTGCACGCCTCCGTGGTGATCACAAAACCCGGCGGCACCGGCAGCCCGATTCGCGTCATCTCCGCCAGATTGGCCCCTTTACCGCCAAGTAAACTCCTCATCTCTGCGCTGCCCTGGGAAAACCGAAAAACCATTTGCTCACTCAATGCTGTTAACCTCCCTTGACCACCTGCATGATTTGATTGGCCACCTCTTCCACGGCCTTGTTCGATACATCAAAAACGGTGCAGCCGATCTGCTCCATGATCCGGCGGGCATAATCAAGCTCCGCCACAATACGCTCTATGGAAGCATAGCTGGCCTGCGCGTCAAGCCCCAGGCTGTTCAAACGCTCCTGCCGTATGGAGCGCAGCTGCTCGGGGGCGATCATGAGACCGACTATTTTTCCCGGTGGGACCCAGCAGAGCTCTTCCGGGGGCTCCACTTCGGGTATGAGGGGCAGATTGGCCACCATGAGGCGCCTGTGCGCCAGGTACATGCTTAACGGGGTTTTCGAAGTGCGGGAAACCCCGATCAAAACAACCTCGGCCAGCCGCAAGCCGCGGGGATCCTTGCCGTCATCGTATTTCACGGCAAATTCAACGGCGGCTATGCGCCGAAAATAATCTTCATCGAGACGGCGAACCCGCCCCGGCTCCAGGTGGGGTTCTTTTTCCATGATCCTGGCGAAAGCGCGCATCGCCGGACCCATGATATCGGCTGAGGGGATGCCGCGCTCCGCCGCTTCTTGCTCCACCACCCGGCGCAGCTCCGGAAGGACCAGGGTGTAGGCGATCATACTGTTGAACTGGGAGGCCTCCTCCATCACCTCCACTACCCTGGCGGCGTCGCTGACAAAGGGAACCCGCCTCACCTCGATATCCTCCGAGTCATACTGGCTGGCCGCCGCCTTGACCACGAATTCGGCGGTTTCACCAATGGAATCTGAGATAATGTAGACCACCGGTTTCCGAGAAACCAACCTGTTCACCTTCCTCTCCCTAACTGCTCAACTCCGCCAGCAACCGGGCCAGCGTTGTTTTGGTAACCTTGCCCAGAATCTTGAATTTGCCCGGCTCCGCTTCCCTGATTACCGGAAGCGCGTCGATCTGATAATCAACTATTTTTTTTGCCGCCGTCACCACGTCAAGATCGGGGTCTGCGGTAACAATGTGCGGCATCCGGGTCATGATCACTGTCACCGGAACACGCAGGAGATCGCTCCCCCCGATTGCAGTTTTCAACAGATCCTTGCGTGAAACAACACCCTGCAGGTATCCCTCTTCATCGACTACAAATAGGGTGCCCACATCTTCCACAAAGAGAGTGACGATAGCATCATATGCCGAGGTTTCTTCCCGCACCACGGCGGGTACAGCCTTGACTTCGCCCACGGTGAAGCGCCTCAGGTAATCGGCAAAAAGATTTTTGGCATCCTTGCCGGCATAGGTATAGCCCACCCGCGGGCGCGCCTCGAGCAAGCCGGACATGGTTAAAATCGCGAGACAGGGGCGCAGGGCAGCGCGTGAGACATTGAGCCGGGAGGCGATCTCCTCGCCGGATATGGGGCCGGAGCTCTTTACAATCTCCAATATTTTTTTCTGCCTCTGGCTTAGATCTATCTTCTCCACCTCCCAAAGCAGGCATACAGGCTACCCTGTTTTAAAGAAATCAAATAAATAGTATATACGGTACAAGCTGCCAGATTCCTGCCGGTCCTTTCAATCCGCAAGCTGCAGCAGGGAAAAATCGGCAAATCGATTGAAAAGCCCCTTCACCGCCGCCAGCAGATCAAGGCGATTCCGGCGCAGCTCCTCATTCTCGGACATGACCAGAACCTCGTCGAAAAACAGGTCCACCGGCCCCCTGAGGGAGGCAAGCAGCTCCAGGCAGGCGCCGTAGTCCTGCCGCTGCAGAGCCTGATTCACCCCGGGCTCAATTTCTGCCAGGCGCAGGTACAGCTCCTTTTCGGAGGACTCGGCAAGCAGGCCCCGCTTGACCTGCCCGCCGCCGGCGCGGCGGGCCAGATTGGCTACGCGGATGTAGGCGGCGTTCAAGTCCCGAAGCAGGGGAGCGCGCAGGCGCTCCTCCAGAGCAAAGGCTCTCCGTTGAAGTTCGGCCAGGGAGCGGTAGGGCACGGCGAGAACCGCATCAACGACATCATAGCTCAGCCCTTTCCCCTGCAGGGCGAAGCGGAGCCGCTGCGCCATGAATTCATGCAGGGCGCTGCGCAGCGTGCCCAGGGTTCCCGCTGAAAGGGACAGTGCCTCACCATGCTGCCGCAGTGCCGTCTCCAGAAGCTCTGCCGGCGTGATCTCGAATTCATGTTCCAGCAGGATGGAGATGATACCCTGTGCCTGGCGCCGCAGGGCATAGGGGTCCTCCGATCCGGTGGGCTGCAGCCCCACGGCAAATGAACCGCTCAGCGTATCGGCGCGATCAACCAGCGAGAGCAGGGCTCCCTCGATGCTGCCGGGCAACTCATCCCCGGCGTGGCGGGGCAGGTAGTGCTCGTAAATGGCCCGGGCTGTTTCGGCTTCCTCACCGCTGCGCAGGGCGTACTCGCGCCCCATGACACCCTGCAGTTCGGGGAGCTCGCGAACCATGGAGGTTACAAGATCGGCCTTGCAAAGCCCGGCGGCCCGCTCCGCTCTAGCAAGACGGTTCCCGGAAAGGCCGAGGCGCTCCCCTGCGACGCGGATCAGCTTTAGCAATCGCTCCTGCTTTTCCGCCAGGCTGCCCAACTCTTCCTGGAAAACCACTCCCGAAAGACGCCCGGCATATGCCGCCAGGGGCTCCTTGAGATCCTCTTCATAGAAGAAGCGGGCATCGGCCAGGCGGGCGCCGAGCACCTTTTCATAACCCCTTCTGATATTTTCATGGTAACGATTATTGCTGATCCCGATAAAATTGGGCAGCAGGGAGCCGTCCTCCTTGCTGATGACCGGGAAATAGCGCTGGTGAACCTGCATGGTTGTAATCAGCACCTCCCGGGGCAGTTCAAGGTAATCCGCGGCAAAGGAACCGCCCACAGCCGCGGGATATTCCACCAGGAAATTGACCTCCTCCAGAAGTTCCCCGTCAATGAGGGGCTCGCCGCCCAGGGAGGCGGCACACTCCATGAGCTGCCGTTCAATAACGGTGCGGCGCCGCTTCTGATCCAGCAGCACATGGTTCTCTTCAAGACAGCGGAGATAGGCGGCGGGATTTTCCACGGTAATGGGGCCGGGGGAGAGAAAGCGATGGCCAAAGGTGCACCGGCCCGAAGCAACCCCCGCGAAGGTAAAGTGCAGCGGCCTGTCACCGTAAAGGGCGAGCAGGTTCCGGATGGGGCGGGCAAAGCGGTTCTCCTTGTTTTCCCAGTACATGGGCCGGGGAAAACTGATCCGGCGGAGCAGCCGGGGCAGCAGCCGGGGCAGAAGATCTTCCGCCGCCTCTCCCGGCAGCTGCTGCAGTGCAAAGACAAAATCGGTCTCCTTCACCTTCTCCACGATCAGCTCATCAGGCAAGAGGCCCTTGCTGCGGGCGAAACCGAGCAGCGCCCTGGTGGGCGCTCCGGCGGAATCATAGGCCCGCTCCAGGGCAGGCCCCTTTATTTTCTGCAGCAGGTCCGGCTGGCGGGAAGCGAGGCCTTTGACCAGCAGCACCAACCTGCGGGGAGTGCCCCAGGATGCGCTGCTTTCAAAGCTGAGCCGGTTCTCTTTGAAAAGCAGGACCGCTTCTTCCTCCAGGCGGAGCAGTGCTCCCGGTATGAGGCGGGAGGGGAGCTCCTCGCAACCAATTTCCAAAAGCAGCTCGTTTTTCTGGATAGGCGCCATCGGTTAAACCTCCTCCCCGGGAGCCAGCAGGGGATAACCCGATTCCCTGCGCTGCTTCAGAAAGGCCCCGGCGCATTCACGCGAAAGGCGGCGGACCCGCGCGATATAGCCCGTTCTCTCGGTAACGCTGATGGCGCCCCGGGCCTCCAACAGGTTAAATGTATGCGAGCATTTCAAAATATAGTCATATGCAGGCAGGACCAGGCCTGATTTCAGAATCCGCTCCGCCTCGGCCTCGTAGAGATCGAACATTTTGAACAGAAGCTCCCTGTCGGCCTTTTCAAAACTGTAAGTTGAGTGCTCATATTCCGCCTTCTGAAAGAGATCACCGTAGCGAATCCGTTCACTCCAGTTCAGATCATAGACGCTGTCCCGATCCTGAATGTACATGGCGATGCGCTCCAGCCCGTATGTCAACTCCACCGGTACCGTCTCCACATCCATTCCGCCCACCTGCTGAAAATAGGTGAACTGGGTGATCTCCATCCCGTCGAGCCAGACCTCCCAGCCCAATCCCCAGGCGCCGAGCGTGGGTGACTCCCAGTTGTCCTCGACAAAACGGATGTCGTGCTCCAGCGGAGCCAGATCAAGCGAAACAAGGCTTTCCAGGTACAGATCCTGGATGTCCGCCGGCGCCGGTTTGATCAGCACCTGGTACTGCAGGTGCTGGTACAGCCGGTTGGGGTTTTCCCCGTAGCGGCCGTCGGTGGGGCGGCGTGAAGGTTCAACATAGGCCGCCGCCCAGGGCTCGGGCCCCAGGGCTCTCAGGAAGGTGGCCGGATTCATCGTCCCTGCTCCCTTTTCGACGTCATAGGGCTGCCAGATGAGGCAGCCTTTCCCGGCCCAGTATGATTGAAGCCTGAACATAATTGTTTGCAGATCCATCGCCGGATTCATCTCCTTTCCCCTACAGCTAAAAAATATCCCGTCCCCGATAGGGACGGGAGGTCAGCTCCCGCGGTTCCACCCTACTTGGTTCACCGCCATGTGAACCCGCTTCATTGAAGATACGCTCAGGAACGCCCTTCGCCGGGAGTCCTGCCGGGCTTGCACCCTCCCCGGCTCGCTAAATAAAACTGCACCGGCTACTCCTTTCCATCATTGCGCCTGGACTTGTTTGGTTGATCCGATCCTAAACCAGGACCCGCTTTTTTGTCAAGATTTTCTTGATCAAACCACTCTCCCCGCGCATCAGCGCCGCCCTTGCGTCCCCCTACCTCGATGGATCCCTCGCTGAAAAGCATCCCCGCAAGCCCCAGCGCGGCGATCTTGGGAAAAAGGGCCACACCCAGAGCGCCGTATGTGGCCGGCAGATCCACGAGGGTGTTTTCCCTGATCTTGACGCGAAGCCTGGTCCGGTGCAGCTCCGAAGCAATGCTGCGCAGGCGCTGTGAAATGTCATGGCCCCAGCTCGAAAATCTGTGAGCACCCTTTCCGCCGCCCTCTTCGATGTAAATCAGCGCCTCCACGAGATCGCCCTCCGCCTCCTCAAGAACGGTTTTTGCCTCAAGATAGCCGATGCCGGCGCGGCGGCGCAGCTCGTCGATCTTTTCCAGGGGAATTTGCATCCCCATCAACCCCCTTTGCCCTAGTTTAACGATCCGGCGCATTTTTATCCATGATCAAAAGGGAGACAACGGCGCAATTCAATCGCCGGGGTTCAGCATCCTGATCATTTTGAGCGAGCGCAGCTCGCCCGGATCAAGATGATAGCGGCGGAATGCCTCGGCCATGCTCGAAAGCTCACGCATCTGAAGGGCAAGGGGGCGGAGTATTTTTACTCTGTCCAGGGGAGCTTCCAGCAGGCGCCGGGCCAGGGCCACCGTCCCGGCGTTCAACTTGACCGCACCGCCGCCGGTGCAGCTGCGGCAGAGCAGCCCGCCCTGACGGGGGCTGAAATAATGTGCTTCCACGGCGCCGCAAAGCAGGCAGCCCTTGAGGTAGGGGCAGAAACCGGTTAATTCCATCAGCTTCAGCTCGAAAGCGCGGCAGAAGAGCATCCTGCACCGGGGAGCTGTTTCACCGAGCAGGCGCCAACCTTTCAGAAGCAGCGAGCAGGGTCCGGGCGAGGGCTCCTCGCTGCGGATGAGCCGGCCGGTGAGCTCGGTAAGGAAAAGGCCGTACGGATAAAGAGCCGCATCTTCGCGAAAGGCGGTAAAGTGTTCCTTCACCGCCTGGCCGGTGATCAGATCGAGGGTGCGCCCCAGGTGCAGCTGGTAGTGCCCGTAAGTGAAAAGGTCCACCCCCGCAGCCAGCCTGCTTTTCACTTTTCGGGCGCCGCGGGCAACGGCGGTGATTTTCCCCCGCTCCCAGGTGAGCAGATCAACAAGGCGATCGGCCTCGCCCAGGGGGCGGCTGAAAAGGACCAGGGCATCGGTTTTGTAGGTGCGCTCCGCCAAGGGTGCCTCCTTTTACTGCTCCTTGTATCCGAGTTCCCTTAACAGGCGCTCGCGGTTTCGCCAGTCGCGCTTGGCCTTGACCCGCAGATCAAGATAAACCTGCCGCCCGAAAAGGGCCTCTATCTCACGCCGGGCTGCGCTGCCGGCCTCCTTGAGCAGCCGGCCGCCCTTGCCGATGATAATCCCCACCTGGGAGTCACGTTCCACATAGATCTCGGCACGCAGATCGAGCAGATCCCGCCCCTGCCGGGGAGAGATCTCTTCGATAACGACGGCAATGGCATGGGGAATCTCTTCCCGGGTAAGGTGAATGATCTTTTCGCGAATTATTTCAGCAGCGATGAAGCGTTCCGGCTGATCCGTCACCATATCCGGGGGATAGTAGCGGGGCCCCTCGGGCAATCGGGCGGCAGCAGCCTCCAGCAGCGGTTCCAGCCCCTCTTTGTGCAGTGCCGAAAGGGCAAAGCTGCCGGCAAAGGGAAAGAGCCTGCGGTAAAGGGCGCCGTGCAGATCAAGCTGCTCCGGTGAAACCAGATCGGTCTTGTTGATCACCAGGAAAACAGGCCCGGCGGCCCGGTCCAGCGAAGCGGCAATATGGCGATCCCCGGGGCCGGGTTTGAAAGATGCTTCTACGATAAAGCAGACCAGATCAGTCTGTTGGAGCGCAGCCTGCGCCGTCCGGACCATGGTGCGGCCCAGCCGGTGCTTCGGACGATGCAGTCCGGGAGTGTCGATAAAGATGATCTGGAAATCCTCACGGGTGAGCACGGCCCGGACAGCGGTGCGGGTTGTCTGCGGCCTGGGCGAGACGATGGCGATCTTTTCACCCACAATTGAATTGAGCAGCGTCGATTTTCCCACATTGGGCCTGCCCACCAGGGCCGCGAAACCGGAGCGGTGCTTCCTGGAATCACTATGGTTCAACTGTCACCAGATCCTGCCCTTTCTTTGATTGTATTGTGCCTTCTTGCAGGGGGGTGAATACCGGAATTCGGAACCCCTGCGAAGACAAAGCCCGCCCCTAGCCGGTAACGCTGCGGGAAATGACTGTTTTCAGATCGAGGACCGGGGTGCCGTCAACGAGATCCAGACCACGTACCCTCAAAAGAGGACCGCGCCGCTCGAGCAGCTCCACCTCGGTCATGCTGATGGGGTTGGGCCGGCGAGGGGTGCGGCTGGCAAAAAGTCCGTACACTTCGCCGCCCCGGCCGCGGCGCCCGGCTTTAAGTTCGTACCCCCCGGCGCGGTGCAGGTAACCGATGACGATGATCCTTGGTTCCTCGTCGATGCGGTAGAGTCCTTCCTCGAGATCGGGTTCGAGGACCACCTCCGAAACAAGGGTTTTGTAATTGTCGGGCACGGCGCCCGGATGGGGGAAAGCGCTGCGGACCCGTCCAATGGGCTGCAGGGTCAGCGGCAGTCGCCAGAGGCTTTCATGGGCGGCGGAAGGTAAAGAAGTATCCGCAGTCGCTCCCAGGCAGCGGCTGCCGAAGGGCCCGGGCAGCAGTTCGCTCAGGCGACGCCTGACGATCTCGCCCTGCAGGTTGCCCATGACAATTTCGATGTCGCCGGCCAGTTCGGATATGACCTGGCGGCAGGCGCCGCAGGGCGGCGGGGGAGGCGAACAGTCGGCCACCAGGGCCATACGGCTGAAATGTTCGCGGCCGGCCTGGCGCGCACTCCAGAGCGCCACCCGTTCGGCGCAGACGGTAAGCCCAAAGGAGGCGTTTTCCATATTGGCTCCGGTAAAAACAGCCCTCCCGCCTGCCAGCAGCGCTGCGCCGACGGGGAAACGGGAATAGGGTGCATAGGCCCTGGTCCGGGCCGCCGCGGCGATAGCCAGCAACGTTGAATCGCGCATTCGATCCTTCCTTTACCTGTCGGCCTGATTGGCGCCTGCCTTTGGCGCCGGTGAATAGTTTATTCCCCCGTCCGCGAATAGGCGGGCAGCTTGAGTTGCGAGCCCCGCTCGATCTCTACCCGAACCCCCCGGCTTACCTCCAGATTGGTTTTGATGATATCCAGGCCGCTGATCAGAAGATCGGGATCGCCCACAGCCTGAATGATGACGGGATTGACCGTGATCAGCCTGTCATTGACCTTGATCAGGGAGCCGCTGCAGCGCACCGCCGAGGTGACAATGATGCGCTGGCCGCCGAGGCTGACCCCTTTTGCTCCCGAGCCGAACAGCTCGTTGATCACATCCCGGATATCGGTATCATGAATAATAGAACTGGAGCTGGTGGCCCCGAATTCATCAAAAAGCTTCACCGTGATCCCCGCTCCCGTCATCTCCGCCAGGCCCGCCTCAACTCTCAGTTCATGCATTTTCAACCCGGCGGCGCGGAGTTCCTCGCTCAGCGTCTCCAGCTGCTCCTCGGGATTGTAGGGGGCCAGGCGGGCCGTGCCGGCGGCAACTTCGATTTCCAGCCGGTTCGTGGTAAAGCGATCCCGGGGAATAAGCCCCGCTATCTTTACCATCGCATCCCCGGAGAGCACAGCGGCGGGGACAGTGTATATATCCTCGTCGGAGAAGCGCAGCGAAAAATGGAACCCCTCTTCCGTCTTCCGGATCTGTTCATCGCTGTTTATCGCAGCCAGGATCTGATCCATGAGCATAAGGTTGGCTTCGCGCAGGATGGTCTCCTGCAGCTTGCGACCCTGTTCCAGGATCACCTTGGTCAGCTCATCATCCCTGGAAACCTCGATGTCGTAGTTGAACCCCGCCAGGGCTCCTTTTACCTCTTCCCGCTCCAGCACCCCGAGCTCCCCGGCAAGGCGGAGATTGTAGGCGGCCAGATCGCGTGCCACCTCCTGCTTGGAACTGCGCCGGGCGGAGGCTGTGGGGAAAGAGGTGCGGAAGATGTAGTAAACCCCGCCGACAAGCAGCGTGTTCACAACAAGCAAAACCAGCAGCGCCCATAAAAAATAGCCCTTGTAATAATCCTTCTCAAAAATTCTCACGGGCAAGACTACCCCCAATTATATCTTTTACATCTCTATTATAGGAAGTTGTGGGAAAACCCTATTACCAAATTATGAAGATTGTTAAAAAATGCTTAATTTATCAAGGGCTTCCCAGAGACGCGGCCCCAGGATAAGTATCCCCACAATGATGGCATAAAAGGTAGTGAGCAGAACAGCCCCGGCGGCTGCATCCTTGGCGATATGAGCCAATTTTTGCCGCTCTTTCGTGGCCAGGTCAACGGTTTTCTCTATGGCCGTATTGATCGCCTCCACAATGATCACGGCGAATACGGCTGTCAGGATGAAGAAGAATTCCCATCGCGCCACATGCAGCAGTCGAGACAGCAGCATAACGGCCGCCCCGGCTGCGGCATGAATAACCATGTTCCGCTGTGTAGCAAGGCAATATGCCAGGCCGGCAAAAGCATCACGGAAACTGCGAATCAGGCGTTGCATCGTCCCGTTCTCACCCGGTATGCCCTTCCACCAGGTGAAGAGTTTCGACCTCCTTTTGCTGCATCGCCGCAGCAGCGCCGCTGCAGTCATGATCATGGCCCAGCAGGTGCAAAAGCCCGTGTATGGCCAGGATCAGCGTTTCCCGCTCCCAGGAATGACCGGCGGCGGAAGCCTGTTCATGCGCCCGCTCCAGCGAAATATAGACATCGCCGATCATTGTCTCCCCGCCCTCCCCCGCCGCAAGTTTCTCCCGGTCCTCTTTTTCCAGCATGGGGAAGGCGAGCACATCCGTGGGGCAGTCAAACCCGCGGTAGCGCAGATTCAGCGCCTGCAGCATATTATTGTCGGCCAGAACAATGGCGGCGTCGCCGCCTTCCAGACCCTCCCCCCCCAGCAGGATTTGCGCAGCGGTAATCAAGTTTTTCTGCAAAGCCTCCGGCAGCGGGCCGCCGCCGACGCGGTGTACAGATATGGTCAGCGCAGGGCACTCCTCTCGATCTCGGCTCTTAAATCTTTTTCCGGATATTCAATGCGGCTGTGATAGATCCCCGCCATGATCTTGACAAAGGCATCACCGATCTGATCAAATTCTTTCAGCGTAAGATCACTCTCATCCATCTGGCCGCTGTTCAGCTTCTCCTTGATGATCCGCCTGATCAGGGCTTCCACCCTGTTGGCAACAGGGTTGGGGAGGGAGCGGACGCCCGCTTCAATGGAATCGGCAAGCATGATGATGGCCGCTTCCTTTGTTTGCGGCAGCGGGCCCTCGTAGCGGAATTTTTCGGCGGAAACCTGCCCCTCATCACCGCTGCTTTCCAGCGCCTGCTGGTAGAAATAGAATATGAGGCCTGTCCCGTGATGCTGCCGGATTATATCCTCGATGACGGTGGGGAGACGGTATTTGCGGGCCAGCTCCACCCCGTCCTTGACATGAAGGCGGATGATCATTGCACTCAGGTTGGGCGACAGTTTGTCATGCGGATTTTGTCCCGAAAGCTGGTTCTCGGTAAAAAAGTAAGGCCTTTTCAGCTTGCCGATATCATGATAGTAGGCGCCCACACGGGTCAGAAGGGGGTCCGCGTTCACCGCCTCTGCAGCGGCTTCGGCCAGGTTGCAGACCATCATGCTGTGGTAGTAGGTGCCCGGCGCAGTTGTCTGAAGGCGCCGCAGCAGGGGGTGATTGGGGTTGGACAGCTCCAGCAGGGTGATTGCCGTGGTCACCCCGAAGGCGCTCTCCAGGTAAGGAAGCAGCCCGATGGCGATGATTGAAGACAGCAGGCCGCTGCCGGCACCGGCAGCCAGGGCGTAACCCAGCTCCTTGAGGATCCCGCCCTCCAGGCTCAGGTTCCCCAGAAACAGAAACTGGGCTGCAATGGTCACCATATTGGTTCCGGCCACGTAGAGCCCGGCCCTGGCCAGATCGCTGCGCTGGCTGACGCGGGAAACAGCATAGACTGCGGCCAGCCCCCCGGTCAGGGATACGAGCACATAGCTGATTTCGCCGCCCGTTACAAAACCGGCCAGCAGGGCGAAAACAAGGGTCATAAGCACGGCGAGACGGTAACCAAAAATCACGGTGATCAGGATCACTCCCATGGCCACGGGTATCCAGTAACCTGAGAAGTAGGCGGCCAGAACGGTCGCCAGGAGAGTCAAAATAGCCACCAGACCCAGGAGCAGCAGCAATTTTGGGTTCATATAGGCATTATTCACAAATTTGTACAGGTATATGCCCACAAGGCCGAAGATTATTGACAAAAGGAGAAATAGTCCGATCATTCCCGGGTAATCAGCGTGCTTGCCCCGCAAAAGGCCCAGATTCTCAAGCTGGGCCATCTGCTTCTCCGTAGCCAGTTCACCTGCGCTGATGATCAGGGTGTTGCGCTGCAGGATCACGGGCTCCACCGCCTTGCCTGCCGCTTCGCGATTACGGGCCGTGGCCTCGGGATTGGCAATCATGTTCGGTTTCAGCAGCGGCCCGGCCAGGATCTCGGTCACCTGCTTCAGCTCGGCGCTGACAGGGAAAAGGGCCGCCTCGCTGTTGAACTGGCGGCGCGCCGTCTCCACGCCGTTCGCCTTGATTCCCTGGTCGAATATTTCGGTCAGGACTGAAGAGATGCGTCTCTCCAGATCGGCCAGGACAGTTTTTTCGCTGTTGAGCGCCTTGACCGTGGCAAGAGGGACCTCCGCATCAAAAAGCGCCTGAAAGGCTTCCAGCTTTTCCGCCGGCACTCTCTCCCCATCATCACGGATCAGGGCCACGCGGCCGAAAAAATCCTTAACGGCCGCCAGAGCCTCTTCTTCAACGGAAGCATCGTAGTCAAATGCTTCCGGCACCTCCGCTGCAGCGGCCAGGCGGAGCTGCTCCGTGGTGTATTCATCGATGGTCTCCCGGGGCGCATATATTGTCTTCGGACTGGGCCGGCCCAGCTCCACGTATACTCTGGCGGGCATGCAAGCAAAGACCAGGATCAGATAGATAACGATAAATAAAACCGCCCCCAGCGTCAGCCTCCGGGTGCGCTGATCCCATTTTGGCGGGAAGTAGCCATCCATGATCCCTTTTATTTTTGGACTTATCTTCACGGTTCATCCACCTTGCCGGCCTCGTACGCCTCGTAGGCCTTGATAATATTCTGCACCAGGGGATGCCTGACCACGTCTTTCTCGGTCAGGTAGACGAGAGCGATCCCTTCCACATCGGCAAGAATGCGCGGCGCCTCGGCCAGGCCCGATTCGCGCTCGCGGGGGAGGTCAATCTGGGTAATATCCCCCGTCACCACCGCCTTCGACCCGAAGCCGAGCCTGGTGAGAAACATTTTCATCTGCTCGGAGGTGGCGTTCTGCCCCTCGTCCAGAATAACGAAGGAATCGTCAAGGGTGCGCCCCCGCATATATGCAAGGGGCGCCACCTCTATTATACCGCGATCACGGTATTTTTGAAAGAGCTCCACCCCCAGGAGATCGTAGAGCCCGTCATATATGGGCCTCAGGTAAGGATCCACTTTTTCCTGAAAATCACCGGGCAGGAAACCCAGGTGTTCTCCCGCCTCCACCGCGGGGCGGGCCAGGATCAAACGCTGCACTTGCTTTTTTTTGAGGGCATCTATGGCCACGGCCAGGGCCAGATAGGTCTTTCCCGTTCCCGCCGGGCCGATGCAGAGAACAATATCTTTCTGCCGCATCGCCTCGAGATAGCACTTCTGACCGATGGTTTTTGGACGGATCTGCTTGCCGCGGGGAGTTACCAGCAGCAGCTCGCTGAAAAGTTCACGTACGCTTTTGGCATGTCCCTCCCGGGTCAACTTCAAGGCATATTCAAATTCACGGACCGATAGAAAGTGCCCCTTGCGGATACTGCGCAAAAGCTCCTGAAACATCTGATAAAGCGGCTCCACCTCGGTTTCAGGGCCCTCGATGACCAGTTCGAAATCCTTCGGGAGCAGGCGAACATTGAAATTATCTTCAACAAGATCGAAATTGCGGTCGTGCTTTCCAAAAAGCTGCAAAGCCTCTTCGCCGCTCTCCAGCAAGACCGTACGGCTGACAACCTTTTCCGCCAAAGAAGTCCCCACCCTTTTATGACAGATCAGGGCCGGCGCAGCTTCACCATGCCGATATCTTCCCTGGTCTCGGCCACCGCACGGACCCACTCCGCCCCGTTTTCCATGTACTCCTGATAATAGTACTGTTCAAAAAGTATCCCTTCGGGAACCAGACCCCGCAGCTTTTTCCGGGCTTCCTTCTGCGCCAGCTGCAACGCCTCATCGCGCGGGATCTTTTTTCGCTCCGCAGTTTGCTCCAGATAAGCAATCCTTAGTACTTCGACGGGGAAAGAAATATTCCTCCATCTCCAACAGGTGGTCCGGACCTCCTCTCTGGCAAAACTGTACGGGCTGGCGGTCGGACCCCACAACCGCAGCTGTTTCTCCCGCCACCTCACATAACAGCTGCTGCGGGACGCTCCGGTCAGCTTTATGGAGGTTTCTTCGAGTTTGAGCGGTTCCGCGGCTTCGTACCAGACCCGGGCCTCCACCGTTCCCCGCGCCCTGACCTCCCGCTCCGGGGGCTGCAGCTCCTCGGAATCAAGAACGCTGTTTCCAAAGTCGGCCGTTCCCTCGATGAGCAAATCGCCTTCGGATACGGTATCACCCGCTTCGACTGCGGCCTTCCCCTCGATCACCACGATCCTCTCGATCAAGCCATCCTTGGAGGCAACGATATCCGCAGGCCGGCGATCGGGGATGATGCCGGGAAGATGTTCCACAATTTCAATTTCAAGCACGATGCCACGCAGCTCGAATCCGGCCCAGGCGATGCCGCTGTGGCGCCGGGGCAGCTCCTCGCCCAGTTCGGAGAGGTCCAGCCGCCGCTTCCAGACCCCGGGGCGAACCCCCATCTCATCAACAATGGCCAGCACCTCGGCCTTTTCCAGTCGCGCAGTGCCGCTGATCCGGACATACCAGACCACCGAAGTGGCCAGATAGAGCGACGCGATGAAAAGAAGGACCCCTGCAGCCAGACCCCGGCGGCGGCGCAGCCGGTAACCGATGAAGGGGAGGCCCACCTTGCGGTGAATATGCAGCCGGCAGCGTGCCTTCCTGAGCAGGGGCCGCAGTTCCCTGAAAGAGGCAAGACTCAGGGAGAGAAGGGCTTTCTCCCTCTTCTTCTGCAGATCCCAGAAACTGATCCCCCGCACCACCGCCAGGTTCAACAGTCTCTCCACTCCCCGCCCCTCCAGGGAGATGACCACAAAGCCGCGCAGATATCTCCACCATCTTATTATAAACAACGGCTTTTCCTCCTATACCGCAGCTATATCTCGTAAGAAAGGCCTTTGATCAGGCCTTTGATCAACAGCTCTTCTTCAAGCAAATTCTTGATGTGGAGCCCTTCTCCGCTGACAACAATTTCACCGCTCTTTACCGCCAGGCGAACCTCGTTTTCATCGTAAGCGATAACGCCGCGGTGGTTTTCAATATACAGCTGGACATTGCCTACAAGGGTGATGCGGGGCAGATCAAGGACAACCTCATGGGGGAGTTCAAAAAAATCGGCAACGACCTCTTTGAAACTGCCTTTCTTTCTTCTCCGGCGCATGCTCGGGGCATCCCCCTTTTCGATAATAGATCATAAAGGACAGCGGTATTTAAATTTATGCGCCGGACCGAAAAAATAGTTCTCCCCCTCCCGTGGGGCCAGGTTTTGAAATGTTACTTTCGCCCCCAATTTTGGATTTCTATGAAATTGCCTTCCGGATCTTGGGCGTACAGGGCGGTCAAAAAGCCCAAATCCCCGTAATCCTGCTGAATAATATCGCCCAGAATTTTGCCGCCCTGCGCCGCCAGCTTCCGGGCAGCCCCTTCCACGTCATCAACATGGAAGGCAATATGGCCAAATCCCTGCCGGTTGATGGCCGGGTTTGGCCGATGGAGCCCCGGATCGTACTGGAAGATCTCCAATGTGGGCCCATCAACATAGCCGGGCAATGTCAAGTGCATCCCCCTGATCCTGGCGCCGTCGATCCCTGTCAGGCGGTCCACCCATTCACCCGAAAGGTCCCGTTCCGGGTACTGCGGCTTGCAGGCAAAAACATCAATGTAGAAGCGAGCCAGCTTTCGCCAATCCTTTGCAACGATGTTGGCATGCACAAACTTGATCCCCATTTTTAACGGCCTCCTGCAGCGGCGCTCCCCCACCGGCCGCAAATAACCGTGAAGCGATCCGCCCTGTTTTTCTGTACATTATACGCAAGCTGCCTGAATTTACAATATTGTGCAGAACATTATTGCCGCCCGCCAAACATGGAATCATAATCCGCGCTTCTTGCAAATATGTTATAACGGTGAATT
>MTKW01004097.1_pt1 | contig 17863 bp, 12 predicted proteins | sample 1042761 | NCBI WGS metagenome assembly MTKW01 (sample SAMN06205366, study PRJNA360243) | anaerobic digester metagenome | biome: Wastewater treatment plant; feature: Anaerobic digester sludge; material: sludge; isolation source: anaerobic digester fed with sludge from wastewater treatment plant ... | reverse complement strand
CGCATGAAGAAGATGAAAGAATGGAAAACATGGAAGGCACTTCACAAAGAACTACGCCGAAGGGGCTATAGGGGCTCGTTTGAGAAAATATCCATGACTACATGGAGAAACTCAGCTAGTCCACTAATAAGCATGGCCTTACCGAATGCGTGGTTTGATGAACTTGGACTAATAAATCTGGAGAAATATAAAGTCGGCATTTTGCATAACTACAGATAGTAGTTACTGAGATTTATCAGGAGCCGTATACGAGGCCCGTACGTACGGTTCTGTGAGAAGGATAAAGCCGAAGCAAATTACTTCGGCTTTACCTTACTCGATTTCAGCATCAAGGCCATCTGTTCGGGGCAGACTAGCAGCAGATGGTAGCTGCAAAGGAGAGGATGGCCTGCTGTGCGTTCCTATACTTCTTTAGTCCGACATGAGGGAAATCGTGAGTTGTTCTTTTTTGCTGAACTCGCCGTTATCGGCCTTTCCGCTGGCATACCTATACATCTGCATGTGGAAGGGCTTAGGGGGACGGGAAAGACCACTATTTTGCGAGCTGTCCGCTTCATATTACCCCAATTGGTTCGAATAAAGGGCTGCCAGTTCAATTGCCACCCGGACACTCCTTATTGTCCCACGCATAGCCTGTTAACTAAGGAACAAGTGAATGCTCTGGAGTCTGAACAGATCCCTGTTCCATATCTTGAGATATCACATTCGGCGAAGATAGGAACAGTGGTGGGAACTTTGGATCTAACCCGGTTAACAAATACGGATCGACCTGAGGCTACCATGCTTCCAGGAACACTACCCCAGGCTCATAGGGGTATAGTACTGGTAGATGAAGTAAACCGCCTGGCCGATACCGCTCCGGAGCTTACGGACATACTCCTCGATGCCATGGGGACCAAGCCCGGGCGGGTACAGATCGAAGAAAACGGTTTACCCACGCTGGCACTTCCTTTGCAGTTGAGTGTGTGGGCCAGTTCTAACCCGGATGAAGATCCCGGTTCATTAGCCGATATTAGGCGGCAACTTTGCGACCGCTTCGATTTCATGATTCAAATGGGTCGTCCCAGGGAGGTCGAATCCTTATTGGCTATTTTAAGTCTTAACCCAGAATTTGGTCCAGTAGCGGAACAGAGACCAAAAGCTGATGTCCAATTGGGCCAGATCCTGGTCGAGAAAGCAAGAAGGGTTGAGGATATAGAGATTCCAGCCGCAATCCTGGAGTCTTTAGCAGAAATCTATCTTAAACATCATTTGGAAAGTCTACGATCTTTGGAAGCTATCAAGACCGGGTCTGTGTTGGCTCGAGCTTGGCGGGGCGGGTATGAGGTTACGTGGGACGATGTACTGACAGTTACACCGGCTGCTTTGAGGCACCGGCTCAATCCGGAACAATTAGCGGCTGTGCTTCAAGAGCTGCAGCGCGCGCGCGGGATAATAGCCAGCCCGGCTGTTGCAGCCGGCAGTGGCCTGACTTCTGTATCCACCGAGACACAAAAGGTAGCCCAGGCTAATGAGGGGAGAGAACAATCAAAACAGCCGCTTAGATGGTGGAGTAGGGTTGTGGCTTGGTGCCGGCGGTTGCTGCGTCGACGCGACCGTTACCAGGGGAGTGAAAGAGGTGCAGCAACCAAAGCCAATAATAACCCGGCTGCTGCCGGGCGAGGATCACCTTCCGCACAAAGCAATCCATTGGATATGCCGCTGGTGGCTCCTCCCTTGACTGCGCGACCATTGTGGGAACTGGATATGGACGATGCCATCGCCAGGGGAGAAATGACCAATGATCCAACCGAATGAAAGAGGACGATTGGGGCAGCAGTTGGTTTCGGCATTAGCGAGTACCGAAGGTGTACGCTTGGGAGAAAGCACGGTGATTAGCCGCCGTGTCCATGTGGTGGCCGTAGACAAACCGGAAGAGGTGCGAATCGTTGGGGCTGATGCCGGGCGGGTGTTTTATGGACGAGGCGTGGATGGTACCGTCTATCACATTGACGTTTTTCATCAAGTGGGCTGTGTTGACCATCGAGCTGTTGCTCGAGTAATAACGGATGTGATGAGAACCGAGATGCCTGATGTTGCCGCTGCATTTTTAGATCGAATGGATATTCAGACCGCTACCGGCGGGGGCCGGCTTACCGGGAGCTTAACTTTTGGTCGCAAAGAATCACTACGGCGGGCTCATGCTAACCATGTCCACATAGCATCAGAACTAGAGTCCGATCGGCTACCGCTGTTAGTGCCGGTGGTTGCTGCAGTAGAGGCAGAAATAATTAGGCAGGGCTTGGAAATTCGCAAAGTGGAAAAGGTCATCTTGGATTTACGAGGACATAAAGGATCTGAGTTGGATATGTCTGCCTATATGTCTGAGAGCGATTCATTTTTGCGAGAAGAGAAGCTCTCCTCAGACATTACTCGAAAGACCACTGACAGTACCATAGAAGAAGCCCATTGTCTGGTCACTGAGACCTTACCGCCGGCCGAACTCCTACAGTTGTTGCGCTCATTTCCTTTTCGTCCTAACGATGAACATCGACAGCGCTGGGGAGATCTGGATCATACGCTGGAGACTTTACGAAGCAAAGGCCATATCGCCCGGAAACGAGGCGTATGGACATTAACAGTCAAGGGTCAAACATTGCTTGATGCGGTCAACTTGTACTTACCGGAGTTGGAAAGCAGGCTGCGTCGGTTCTTGCGTCGCCTTCCGGCCCGAAAGAGTTGTTTGCGTTCGGCGGTAACCACGAAACCGGGAGTCGGCCGCCAAAGGTTACGAGAGAAATCGGAAGTAACCCTTAATAACCAGGGGGGTCAACTCAATTTGGCAGCTACTGCTACCCAAGCGGCTTGCCGCTGGATTTCAGGTCAGAGCCAACCAGGTTGCATCCACCATGAGACTTGGCGTTACAGTCGACTGGAAAGGCACCAGACTGTAAACATAATTTTATTAGTGGACAGTAGCGCTTCTATGGCTGGGGACCGATTGCGTGCTGCTCGTCTCCTGGCTCAACATCTGGTTCTGTCTACGCGAGACAGAGTGGCGGTAATTGCTTTCCAGGGTGAAAGTGTGCTGGTTCCAACTAATTTCAGCAGCTCTTTGGTTAAGATCCAAGCCCAGTTATTGGCGCTGAAGGCAGTTGGTCTTACCCCTTTGGCCCATGCTCTGCAAGAGACAATTCTGTTCGTGCGTCAGCACCGAGTCTACAGACCTTTGGTAGTGCTGATCACTGACGGTATCCCCACAGTGGCACTGGCCGGCGGCGATCCCAGTGCAGATGCCTTAACTCTGGCGACGCACTTTCGATCGTTACCGTTAGAGTTTGCGTGCATCGGTCTTAATCCCAATCAATCGTTTCTGGAAAAACTGAGCCAAAGGAGCGGTGGACAGTTATATGTTGTGGAAGAACTGGACACGTCTGTTTTGGCCCAATTGGTACATAAAGAACTGCAGCGGCGGCGGGCCCATTAGCAGGAATAATTCTGTTCAGTGACGAATAAAACCCTCACCGGAGCAATAAGGGAGGGTTTTTAGATGTTGACCTTGGTATTGGCGCTTATCTGTGCCTTACTGGTGGCTGTTTTCGCCGTTCAAAATGCTAAGCCGGTGGCCGTGACTTTTTTAGCCTGGCATTTCGAAATATCCTTAGTTTTAATTATTCTTGGTGCAGCGGCATTAGGGGCGGTGGCTGCATTCTTGTTGGGAACCATAAGACTGGTTAGACAGGGGCGAACAGTAAGAGAAGCGACCCAGCGAGCTCAGCGCCTGGAGTCAGAGTTGGAGCGGCTGCAACGCGCGGCTGAGTCAAAAGAGAGAAAGGAACTACCGGTTCAGAACGGAGAAACTAGCCAGTGAGGCGGTGGGAGTTAGCGGCACCGCCTCTAAGTGAGCAGGTTGAAGCTCTGAGTTTAAAGCTGAGTATTTCTAAGTTGCTGGCGGCTGTGTTAGTGCAACGTGGCTACACAACAGAGCAGGCGGCGCGACAATTTTTGTCTCCAGATCTGTCCCACCTTCAGACGCCTTTTGCTTTAGGCGGCATGACTTCTGCCGTGGAACGAATACGACTGGCGCAGCAACGACGGGAGCAAGTAGGGGTTTTCGGGGACTACGATGTGGACGGCATTGTAAGTACGGCCATCTTAGTGCTGGCCCTGAAGGAGCTGGGACTGGACGTTATCTACCGTCTGCCGGAACGCTTGACGGAAGGTTATGGCTTAAGCCAAGCTGGGCTGATGGATTTGGCCCAACAGGGTGCCAGCTTGATTATTACGGTGGATTGCGGTATCTCTAGCCTGTCGGAACTACATTGGGCTCAGGAGCAAGGGCTGGATGTAATTATTTGTGACCACCATCTTCCGCCTCCGATTTTGCCCCCAGCTGTAGCTATTCTTAACCCGAAAGTGGTGCCTAATGATGGTCTGTTTATCGATCTATCTGGGGCAGGGGTAGCCTTTAAGTTCGCTTGGGCCCTCCATCAAGATGTGGATCAGCGCTGGTTAGAATTGGCTGCTTTAGGCACAGTGGCTGATGTGGTGCCTTTGGTGGATGAAAACCGGGTTATGGTAGCTCACGGACTAAAAGCCATGAGCTCCAGTGCTTTTCCTGGTTTGCAGGCTTTGGCAGAATTAGCTGGGGTGGATTTAACCGCTCTGAAAGCAGGATCTGTCAGTTTTAGATTGGCGCCCCGACTGAATGCAGCCGGCCGGTTAGGAAGCGCTGTTCCCGGAGTAGAGCTTTTCCTTACTGATGATGAAACGAAAGCCTACGAAATTGCCCAGCAGCTGGATCACGAGAACCGAGAACGCCAACAGATCGAAGCCGAAGTTCTGGCCCAGGCCATGGATCAGGTGGAGCGGGATGCTGATCTTGGGCTGGAAACGGCTCTAGTGGTGGCCGGCGAGGGTTGGCACCCAGGGGTGTTGGGTATAGTCGCATCCCGCTTAGTTGACAAATGGCAACGCCCGTCTCTGGTAATATCGTTATCGGATGATATCGGTAAGGGATCCGGCCGCAGCATACCGTGCTTTTCTTTGTATGACGGACTGAAGGCTTGCAGCTCGTACTTAACAGCTTTTGGTGGGCATCGTTTAGCCGCTGGCTTCAGTCTAGATAAGAAGCAACTTACAGCTTTTCGTCAGGCTTTCACAGCAGTTGCCAACAGCCGCTTAACTCCGAAAGACTGCGTTGCTTATTCCCGGGTTGACAGCGAGATAACATTGAGAGAGCTTGATTTTTCCGTGGTCCGGGAGCTGGAATTGCTGGCACCGTTTGGTTATGGAAATCCCGAACCGGTTTTTCTGCTTCGGGATGTCGGAACCGAGCGGATCCGTCAACTAGGAACTGACGGTGCCCATCTACGGCTGGATCTGAATCAATTTGGAGAGGCGCTGCCGGCAGTAGGATTTGGGTTGGGGGATAGGGCCAAGGAGTTGACAAGCGCGAACAAGGCGGATGTTATTGGACATCTGGCAGTGACGCAGTGGCAGGGGTTGCTTGGCTTAGAATTTCGTCTTCAAGATATTCGAACCCAAAGCTATCCGGTTGAAATATGTTGCCGGCCGAGTGATTCGACTGCTCCCAGGCTGGTGGATTGGCGAGAGACTGGCCCTGCGTTTGCCGACCGAGAAATCGCCGCCCTAATTTCTGATTACGATCTTATTCTTAGTACACCGCCGGCCCAGCTAAGTGAGCTACGACTGCATCTCGGCAAGGTCCCGCCGCAGGGACGAATCTGCTTACACTTTCGTGCGGACGAGGTAGCTGCAGCTCAAGACAATATTAGAGAAAGATACTTGGATCATGACTTTGTCGCTAAGGCATACTTATTGATTAAACAGGCCGGATCCACAGGAATTTCTAAGGCGGAGATGGCCGAGACACTTGGCAGCAGACAGGAAGAGACAGAAGGTAGAATTCAGCTAGCATTAACAGTTTTGGCAGAATTGGGTTTGGTCGAAGAACAGCTACCAAATGGCATACCCTACTTTCGCCTGATACGCGGAACGGGTAAGAAACGAGTTGATCTAAGTGTTTCACCGACCATAAAAAGGCTCGCCCACGAAAAAGCCCAGGCAATGGAGCTACTGGCCTTTTTTGCTGAAGCCCCGCCTGCTATACTAGCCGAAGCGTTAGGACGTCTGTGGAGAGAGTGCCAAACAATGGCAGAAGATGGCCTGATATGTTAGACTTAGTCTAGTGACTGTTCTATGGGAAGAGGGACAGAACGTGAAACTGGAGGAACTGTGTGAGAAAGTAAAAAGCTACAATCCTAGCGCCGATCTGGCACTGGTAGCTAAAGCGTATGATTTTGCTGCCATAGCTCATGCTGGCCAATTTCGCATTTCCGGTGATCCTTATATTCAGCATCCCCTAGGGGTGGCCCATATCCTGACCGAACTCGAATTGGACGCCATTACCATTGCTGCTAGTCTGCTGCATGACGTGGTGGAAGATACTAAAATCACGCTGCAAGATATCCAAGAGGAATTCAATAAGGAAATCGCCTTGTTAGTAGACGGGGTGACAAAACTCAGCCGAATTGAGTACAAATCAAAGGAAGAACAGCAAGTAGAGAACCTGCGTAAGATGTTCTTTGCCATGGCCAAAGACATCCGCGTTATTCTAATCAAGTTAGCCGACCGTTTGCATAATCTCCGTACCTTGAAGTACCTACCAGTTAGAAAGCAGAAAAAGATTGCTCAGGAGACACTGGATGTATACGCACCTTTGGCTCACCGGCTGGGGATCTTTCGGATCAAATGGGAGTTGGAGGACACAGCCTTTCGCTATTTGGAGCCGGAAAAGTATTATGATCTGGTGGAAAAGGTTGCCAAGAAACGTCCGGAACGAGAATCCTATATCAACCAAGTTATCGGTATTTTAGAGCCCAAACTAGAAGAGGTTGGTATACAAGCTGAAATCCAGGGCCGGCCGAAGCATTTGTACAGTATATATCAAAAGATGGCTCAGCAAAATATAGACTTTCGAGAAATCTATGATCTGACGGCTATCCGAGTTATTGTAGACACCATCAAAGACTGTTATGGTGTTTTGGGTGTAGTCCATACTTTGTGGAAGCCTGTGCCGGGACGTTTTAAAGACTACATTGCCATGCCTAAAATCAATATGTATCAGTCACTGCATACCACTGTGATCGGCCCGCAAGGTGAACCGCTGGAGATCCAGATTCGCACTTGGGAGATGCACAGGACGGCAGAGTATGGCATTGCGGCTCACTGGCGTTACAAAGAAGGGAGCAAAGACAGCGACGAATTTGATAAGAAGCTACTGTGGTTGCGGCAGCTATTGGAGTGGCAGCACGACTTGCGCGATGCGCGTGAGTTCATGGAAACACTGAAAATTGATCTGTTTGCCGATGAAGTCTTTGTGTTTACACCCCGAGGGGACGTGATTGACTTACCGGCTGGATCGTGCCCCATTGATTTCGCTTACCGCATTCATACCGATATTGGGCATCGGTGCATAGGAGCCAAGGTAAACGGGCACCTGGTACCATTGGATTATAAGCTGCAAAACGGTGATATTGTCGAGATTGTAACCAGCAAATTAGCTGCTGGACCAAGTCGAGACTGGCTTAAATTGGTACGGACTCCGCAGGCCAAAGCTAAGATCCGACAGTGGTTCAAGAAAGAACGGAAAGAAGAGAGTGTAGCCCGCGGACGGGAAACACTAGAAAAGGAAATCCGTAAGTTGGGCTACGAGCCGCATGAGTTACTGGCTGATGGCCCCCTGGAAGCTGTACTGGAAAGGCTTTCTTTTTCAACTACGGAAGATTTGCTTGCTTCCGTGGGTTACGGTGGCCTGTCAGTAAACCAGGTAATTACACGCTTACGAGAAGAGTATCGGCGCTTGAATCCAGAAATTGAAGCCCAGATGGCAGTACCGGATCTAAAGCCGCGTCCACAAACTACTGATGTCAGCCGTGGAGTCAAGGTAAAAGGCGTCGATAATTTGCTGATTCGGCTCTCCCATTGTTGCAACCCTGTTCCCGGGGACCCTATTATTGGCTATATTACCAGGGGACGCGGTGTGTCTGTGCATCGGGTGAATTGTCCTAACGTGGCGTTTTTAAGCGATCCGGAGCGGTTGATTGAAGTTAGTTGGGATCAGGACCAAGCAGCTTCTTTTGCAGCCGACGTGGAACTAGCTGCAATGGACAGACCTGAGCTCCTTAGCGATGTCATGAATGTACTCAGTGATATGCGAACCCGTATCAGTGCCGTAAATGCCCGCACTACTCGAGATATGATTGCCATTATTAGCTTACGCCTGGAAATCAGAAATCTGGAAGAGCTAAAAGCCATTATTAACCGGCTGAGCTCTATTCGAGATGTTTTCAGTGTGGAGCGGGTGTCGCCTGCTTAAAGGAGGAACGAAGAGTGCGCGCTGTAATCCAACGGGCGAAAAAGGCTCAAGTGACTGTTGAAGGGCGAGTCGTAGGGACTATAGGTCCGGGGTTAGTGGTATTGTTGGGGGTTGCTGTAGGGGATATAGAGAAAGATGCGATTTACTTGGTTGATAAGATAATCAATCTGCGCATCTTTGAAGACGAAGCAGGGAAAATGAATCACTCCTTGCTTGACACAGGCGGTGAACTGCTGGTTGTTTCTCAGTTCACTCTGCTGGGCGATTGTCAGAAGGGTCGTCGACCTAGCTTTGTGAAGGCAGCCCCTCCAGAAGAAGCTGAACCATTGTACGAGATTTTTGTCAACGCGGCCAGGGCTGCTGGAGTGAAGGTTGGTACAGGTGAGTTTCGTACCGAGATGCTGGTAGAGATTCATAACCACGGGCCAGTGACATTAACCTTGGAAAGTCGGAGGGAAGAATAGGATGGCCATTGAAGTAGAACGCCTATCGGTGGGAATTATCTTGACCAATTGTTATCTAGTCCGTTGTTCGGCTGATGGGGAGACGGTAGTAATTGATCCTGGAGCGGAGGGAGAAAAAATACTGGCGGTGGCTGAGAAAAAGAAGCTAAGACTGCGTTACATAATAAATACTCACGGCCATGGGGATCATATTGGTGCTAACCGTTATATGAAGGAACAAACGGGAGCCGAAATATTGATCCATGCTGCCGATGCGCCCCTGTTATTGTCGGCCCGCGACAATCTTTCGACTTGGATCCCGGGCGGGATCACCAGTCCACCGGCGGATAGGTTACTTACTGATGGGGACACTATTGTTTGTGGTGAAACCGTGTTTAGAGTGCTTAGTACCCCGGGGCATACGCCCGGCAGCATTTCGTTGGTTACTCCTGGTTTGGCGTTCACCGGCGATGCTCTGTTTAAGGAGTCCATCGGACGTACGGACTTTCCCGGTGGTTCCTTGATTGATCTTCTCACCGGCATCAGAGAAAACCTATTCACTTTACCGGAAGATACTGTGGTTTATCCTGGACACGGTCCAGCCACTACCATTGGTCACGAACAACTCTATAACACTTTCTTTAATAGAGATAATTAACTTTACTTTAGGAAGTGACCATTGTAGGCAGGAGTTTGAAAACTCTTGTAGAATTAATAATACCGCGGGCAGAATTTGCCTTGAATTGCCAAGATAAAAAGTAAGGGGGATTAGAGTATGATCATTGGTATTCCAAAGGAAATCAAAGATAATGAATACCGTGTAGGCATGACACCGGCTGGAGTAGCCGCCCTGAAAGGGGCCGGCCATCGTGTGGTGGTAGAAAAAGCGGCCGGACTGGGCAGCGGGATCACTGACGAGGAGTTTATCCAGGCCGGAGGAGAGATTGTACCTGGAGCAGCTGATGTTTATAGTGCTGCCGATATGATAATCAAAGTAAAGGAACCTCTCCCGGGTGAATATGATCTAATGAAAGAAGGCCAAATAGTATTTGCGTATCTTCATCTAGCGCCCGAAAAAGAGTTAACACAAGTTTTGCTACGTAAGAAGGTTGTGGGCGTGGCCTTTGAGACCGTGCAGCTGGCCAATCGGGGTTTACCGTTGCTGGTGCCTATGAGCGTAATTGCCGGACGCATGTCAATTCAGATTGGCATTCATTACTTAGAGAAACAAAACGGGGGCAAAGGCATTCTTATCTCCGGCGTTCCTGGGGTTCTTCCGGGCAAGGTGGCGGTAATCGGCGGTGGGACTGTGGGTTATAATGCAGCTCGTCAAGCCTCCGGTCTTGGGGCCGATGTCACCATTGTTGATATTGTACCCCAGCGGTTGGTACAGCTAGATGACCTGTTCCAAGGTCGAGTGAAGACCTTAATGTCCAACGCTTTTAATATTGCCAATCTGGTGAAAGAGGCTGATCTTGTTATCGGCGCGGTTTTGATTCCGGGTGCTCGTACTCCGGTGCTGGTAACAGAAGAGATGGTCAAAACCATGAAGCCGGGATCGGTTATTGTGGATGTGGCTATCGACCAGGGTGGTTCTGTGCAGACAATGGATCGGATTACCAGCCACAGCGATCCCACGTTTGTCAAGTATGGAGTGGTACATTATTCGGTACCCAACATTCCTGGTGCTGTGCCGCGTACAGCTACATTTGCCCTAGCTAATGCGACTTTGCCCTACGCTTTGCAGTTGGCTAACAAGGGCTGGAAAAAAGCACTGCAGGATGACCCTGTTTTGGCCAAAGGCCTGAACGTGGCCGACGGGAAGGTGACATTTAAGGCAGTAGCTGACGAACAGGGACTAGAATATACACCGCCGGAAGAACTCCTAAAATAACATCAGAAGAGCCCGGATCAGCCAGATCCGGGCCACGGCACAATCGTAATTAACTGAAAAGTAAGGGAGGTGATCATTAGGTAGAATAGATGGAAAGTTACGGTAAGTGTGAGAAACGGGACTAGGCACAATCGCTAACTTTCTGAAGAAGAAAGGAGATGGGTGATGGAAGCTTTAATGGCGTTAAACTCAAAGGTGAACTCTTTTGTTTGGGGTCCTCCTATGCTTATTCTGCTAGTTGGAACTGGTATTTACCTTACCATAAGGCAGAATTGGCTACAGGTGAACAAGTTTGGCTATTCCCTTAAAATGACTCTCGGACGGTTAAGGGAAAAAGGAGAAGGCGTAGGCGGCGAGGTTACGCCATTCCAGGCTCTGGCCACGGCCATGGCCGGTACAATCGGTGTGGGCAACATTGCTGGGGTGGCCACCGCCATTGCTAGTGGCGGACCGGGGGCTGTATTTTGGATGTGGGTGTCGGCTTTCTTTGGTATGGTCACCAAGTATTCGGAAGCGGTCTTGGCTGTGCATTCTCGTGATGTCCTGCCCGATGGTACTGTCATCGGCGGACCGTTTAAGTATATTGAGAAAGAACTTAACGCTAAATGGCTGGCTTCGATTTTCGCTCTCTTTGGGGCCCTAGCAGCTTTCGGCATTGGCAATATGACCCAGTCCAATGCAATTGCTCAAGTGTTAAATACGTATTTTAATGTACCGCATCTGGCAACCGGGATTGCTCTGGCTGTGCTGGTAGGCGCAGTGGTTATTGGAGGTTTAAAAAGCATTGTTAAGGTTACTGAAATCCTGGTACCCTTTATGTGCATCCTCTACTTTTTTGCTGGTATCGTTATAATAATTATGAATATAGGCAAAGTGCCAGCTGCTTTGGGACTTATAGTAAATAACGCCTTTACCGGGACAGCAGCTGTGGGTGGGTTTGCCGGAACTACTGTCATGATGGCCATGAACAAAGGCGTAGCCCGCGGCGTATTTAGCAACGAAGCCGGCCTTGGTAGCGCTCCCATCGTGCACGCTGCTGCCAGGGTGAAACATCCGGTCGAACAGGGATTCTGGGGCATATTCGAAGTGTTTGCCGATACGCTTGTTATTTGCTCAATAACGGCTCTGTCTATCATTCTCACCGGCGTTTGGCAGACCGGTGAAACCGGTGCCGGCTTAACAGCCTTGGCCTTTGGTCAGGCGCTTCCGGGAATTGGCCCTTACTTGGTTACTGTCGGTGTAGTACTCTTTGCCTACTCCACTATGCTCAGCTGGGAATACTACGGCGAAAAATGTCTAGAATACTTGGCTGGGCCAAGCATCCGCCTGGGTTATAGAATACTGTTCATTCCATTCCTTATCGTTGGGGCTGTTGGGGCTCTTGAGGCCATCTGGGATCTAGCCGACACTCTAAATGGGCTGATGGCTATTCCCAACTTGATCGGTCTGCTCGGTTGCTCCCCCATTATATTCAAGCTCACCAAGGAGTATTTTACTGAAGTAAGAAACTCTAAGTAAAGTAAAGTAGACAAGATTCAAACTGAAGGCTGCCCTAGCGGGCAGCTTTCAGTTTGAATACCAAGTTCAAGATTGGAACGGTAAAGGAGTTTTGTCTCCTTAGAGCGAATTATATCACGTATACCACGAAAACATTTGCGGTGGGAGGTATTATTCATGACACTTCGTCCAACTTGGGTCGAGGTGGATCTAAAGGGGATACAATCCAATCTCAGAGCTATCAAGGAGTTGGTGGGACCTAAAGTCAAGGTGATGGCAGTAGTAAAAGCCAATGCCTACGGTCATGGAGCAGAGGAAGTGGCGCAGGCGGTTACTGAGGCAGGAGCCGACTCATTAGCTGTGGCCACTTTAGATGAAGCGGTGGCCTTGCGGGAAGCGGGACTGAAGTCAGCGATCCTAGTGCTGGGGACAAGCATCCCTGGCGGTGGAGCCGAGGCAGCTGTTCGTTACTGCATTACCCAAGCTTTATGTACAGTGGAATTGGCCCAAGCTTTGTCGGAAGCGGCCGGACAGCTGAGACAACCTGCTTCAGTACATCTAAAGATTGATACCGGGATGGGTCGAATTGGGGTAAGACCCGATGATGCAGCCGAGTTCATGGACCAGGTGGCTAAGCTGCCTAGGTTGCAGGTAGACGGTGTTTTTAGCCACTTTGCCGCTGCTGACGAAGCCGACAAGGAATACACCCATTTACAGCTAAGTCGCTTTCAGACGGCTTTGGACAACTTGAGCCAAAGGGGCTATACGTTTGCTTGGCGGCACTTGGCCAACAGTGCCGGCATCTTAGATTGTCCGGGAGCTTACTTCGATATAGTTCGACCAGGCTGCATTCTGTATGGTTGCTGGCCCGGCCCGGATACTGGGCGCCCAATAACACTTCATCCAACCCTGGCCTTCAAGACCCGCGTAGTGTATCTGAAAACTGTCCTAGCCGGAACCTCAATCAGCTATGGCCGAACTTATACTGCTTCTTCCCAACAAGTACTGGCGACGCTTCCGGTAGGCTATGCCGACGGCTATCCACGTGTGTTGTCTAACAAAGGATACGTTCTAATTAGGGGTCAGCGTTGCCCGGTGGTAGGGCGTGTATGTATGGACCAGTGCATAGTAGACGTAACCGATGTACCAGCGGTAAGCTTGGGAGATGAAGTGGTACTCATCGGTAGCCAAGACAAGGAGACGATAACTCCGGCCGACCTGGGTTCCTTGGCCGGAACCATAGACTTAGAGATCCTCTGTGGTCTTGGGGCTCGAGTGCCGCGAGTCTATCTTTAGCTGATGTGGAGCGGGGCCAAGTCGCTGCTGATTGACATCAGCTTCTGAAAGGGCTAGAATAAAGGACGACATGAGCATAAGGCTAAAGCGTAGATGGGAACAGTAGGTCGAAAGCGGATGTTCAGGGAGCCTGTGCCGTGACTGTAAGCGCAGGCCATCGTCGCGCGCCGAAGAACATCCCAGAGTGGCAAACTGAACCAAAGTAAGTTCGCCCGGTTTATTCCGTTATGATTTAAGTGGGGCGCTATGCCCAAACAGGGTGGTACCGCGGGAATCCTCCCGTCCCTGGCAGGCTTTGGGCCGGGGAGGGGGGATTTTTCTGCATATTGAAAAAGGAGGGATTAAATGCTGACTACAGCGCCGCGAGGAACACGCGATATTTTGCCGGAAGAAGCAGTCCGGTGGCAGTATGTTGAGCAAGTTATTCGTGAGTGCTGCAATCTGTATGGTTACGGGGAAATACGCCCACCGCTGTTTGAACATACAGAGCTATTTCAGCGCAGCGTCGGGGAAGCAACGGATATTGTGGAGAAGGAAATGTATACGTTTAAGGATCGTGGGGGAAGAAGCATTACCCTACGGCCTGAGGCTACTGCCTCCACTGTCCGTGCTTACTTAGAACACAATCTTAACGCCGGCCCGCAACCGGTCAAAATGTACTATTTAGGTCCGATGTTTCGCTATGATCGCCCCCAGGCTGGACGCTACCGGCAGTTTTCCCAATTTGGGATTGAGGCCATTGGAGCTCAGGACCCTACTGTCGATGCCGAGGTTATTGCAGTTGCCTTGGGTTTGTGTTCCCGTTTGGGGCTCACAGAATTAGAAGTGGAACTAAACAGTATTGGTTGTCCTCAGTGCCGGCAGGATTATCGCCAGGCTTTGTTATCGTATCTTGGCGAACACAAGGACAACCTATGTACAACCTGCCTCAACCGGATGGATCGTAATCCGCTGCGAGTCTTGGACTGTAAGGAAGAAAGTTGCCGTGAAGTAACGGCTAAAGCTCCTCGGATGTTAGAGTATCTGTGCCCTGAGTGTGCCGAGCACTTTAAGACTGTCCAAGGGTGCTTACAAGGGATAGGTGCCAAGCATGTTCTCAACCCAACATTGGTAAGAGGGTTGGACTACTACACTAAGACAGTGTTTGAAATAACGTGGTCCGGATTAGGAGCACAGACCGCTATTTGCGGTGGCGGTCGCTACGACGGCTTGGTTGAAGAATGTGGCGGACCTTCAACTCCGGGCGTAGGGTTTGCCATGGGGTTAGACCGCTTATTGTTAGCCATAGAGGAGACAGGTATAACCCTACCGAGTCAAAACCAACCGGTAGCATACGTGGTGGCAGTATCTAAAGCTGATAACCAAGAAGCATTTACTATCTTGACCCGTTTGCGCCGCGCTGGCATTGCCAGCGACAAGGATTACCGTGAAACCAGCTTACGAGCACAACTCAAAGCAGCCAATCGCTGCGGAGCACGATTTACTGTTCTAGTGGGCGGTGTGGAACGAACCCGAGGAGCGGTGGCTGTACGCCATATGGTTACCGGTGAGCAGCAGGAGGTACCATTGAGTCAGTTGACAACTTTCTTGCAGGAGGGCATGTAACTTTGGCACAGCAACAAGAAGATTGGCAGCGCACCCATGTGTGCAGCCAGTTGCCAGAACTTGTAGGACGGGAAGTTATTCTGAACGGCTGGGTTCAGCGCCGGCGGGATCACGGTGGTCTTATCTTTGTAGATCTCAGAGATCGTTCCGGTGTGGTTCAGGTTGTATTTAGCCCTGATACAGCTCCGGCCTGTTTTTCCCTGGCGGAGGAAATTCGCAGCGAATATGTGTTAGCTGTAAAGGGAAGTGTTCACCCGCGTCCGCTGGGAACTGAAAATCCCCGTCTCAAGACCGGGTCCATTGAAGTACAGGCCCAAAATGCCTGGATTTTGAACACTGCTAGAACGCCACCGTTTTACATCGAAGACAATATCGATGTGGATGAGACGGTGCGACTAAAATACAGATATTTGGATCTTCGCCGGCCAGAGCTACAGCGTAATATGGTTTTTCGCCACCGTGCAGCTAAGGCAGTGCGCGATTTTCTCGATGCACATGGTTTTTTGGAGATCGAGACACCGATGCTTACCTTGAGTACGCCGGAAGGCGCCCGGGATTTCCTGGTACCCAGCCGGCTGAATCCAGGGCGGTTTTATGCCTTGCCTCAGTCGCCGCAATTGTTTAAACAACTTCTCATGGTGGCTGGTCTGGAACGGTATTTCCAGTTGGCACGCTGTTTTCGTGACGAAGATCTGAGAGCCGATCGGCAACCTGAATTTACTCAGATTGATATTGAAATGTCATTCATTACCGCCAGTGATATTCAGGCTCTTATGGAAGAAATGATGGTTACCATTATGCGGGAGGTATTAGGCCGTAGTATCACTGCCCCCTTTCCCCGTATCAGTTATCAAGAAGCCATGGCACGTTATGGCAGCGATAAACCGGATTTAAGGTTCGGCCTGCCACTAGTGGATGCCAGCACGGCATTTGCCGGTACAAACATTCAAGTTTTCCGGCAGGTGCTAGGCAAAGGAGGTTGTATCCGAGGCTTGAAAGCTCCCGGCTGTGCCGGTTTCAGCCGTCGAGAAATTGACGAATTGACCGCTGTGGTAACTCAACTGGGTGCGAAAGGGTTAGCCTGGATTGCTTTGAAACCGCAGGGTAAGGTGCGGTCTCCCTTGGCCAGAGCCTTGACTGAGGAGGAGCTGGCTCAACTGCAAAGTCTATTTAGGGCCGAGGAAGGCGATTTGTTACTTTTGGTTGCAGCCGATGAGCACGTTGCTGCTATGGCCATGGGTCAGTTGCGCCTCTATCTGGGGCACAAACTCAACCTTATTGATGAAGACTCGATGGTTTTTGTCTGGGTTACCGACTTCCCTCTGCTTGAGTGGGACAACGAGGAAGAACGATACGTAGCTGTGCATCATCCGTTCACATCCCCGGTGGACGAGGACTTACCGTATCTGGAAAGCGATCCTGGTAAGGTGCGTGCCAAGGCCTACGATTTAGTCCTAAACGGAGTAGAGATCGGTGGCGGCAGTATCCGCATTCACAAGCGTGAAGTACAAGAAAAGCTGTTTGGTGCTTTGGGCTTCTCGGCCGAGGAAGCGAAACGGAAGTTTGGCTTCTTATTAGAGGCATTTGAATATGGTACGCCGCCTCACGGAGGCATAGCTTTTGGTTTTGACCGCTTGGTAATGCTCCTCACCCAGGAAGAGAGTATCCGAGATGTCATTGCTTTTCCCAAGACGGCTTCAGGCACCTGTCTTCTTACTGGAGCACCAGGAATGGTGGAACCGCAACAGTTGACAGAAATCAACCTAAAGTTACCAGCTCAGGCAGGGATTTCAAAGTCTATCAAACCCAGATAGATCAATGCTTTCACTTGAAAATTAGTTTTGGTTGTGCTAAGATAAAGCTAACCAAGAGATCCCTGCTGTGTACGTGGTGAGTCGGCTAGTTTTGAGCCAACACCTTTGAAGAGGGAGCTACGGCTCTGACAGTTACGTACATGCCCCTTAGGGGACGTACAACCCTGTCAGGCGGGCACCCACCTGCTTGAGAGAGCAGCTTCAAAAACGGCCGACCCACGGCATGGTGGGGTATTTTTTTAGGAGTGGCGAAGTTGCAGGAAGAGTTTAGTCGCACGGTTTTGCTCATTGGCGAGGAAGGACTAGACAAGCTGTCCCGGGTTACAGTAGCTGTATTTGGCATTGGCGGCGTGGGAGCTTTTGCAGTGGAGGCCCTGGCGCGAGCTGGTATTGGTAAGCTGGTACTGGTCGATCCGGACCGGGTGGAACGAAGCAATATCAATCGTCAACTTCATGCTACCCAAAGCACCATTGGTTGTCCCAAAGTCTTAGCAATGAAAGAACGGGTAGCGAATATTATTCCGTCGGCGCAAGTTGAGATCAAAATGCAGCGTTATGCACTGGAAACAGCTTCCACGTTGCTGCGGTCGGATTACAGCTACGTCCTTGATGCTATGGACGATGTCTTAGCCAAGGTGGATCTCATTATGAGAGCACGACAGCTTGGTGTTCCCATTATCTCTAGCATGGGGGCAGGCAACCGCTTAAGTGCTGCTCATTTTCGGGTGGCCGACATATCCGGGACCAGAGGCTGCCCGTTGGCCCGAAAAGTCCGGTGCAATCTAAGGGATGTTGGCATTACCTCTGGGGTTAAGGTGGTGTTTTCACCGGAGCCGGCACTTAAGCCTACATACAGAGCACGGGAGCTAGGAAGCAGACGGCACGTACCAGGTAGCATTTCCTTTGTGCCTTCAGTGGTCGGTTTACTGATGGC
>MTKW01003375.1_pt1 | contig 17864 bp, 17 predicted proteins | sample 1042761 | NCBI WGS metagenome assembly MTKW01 (sample SAMN06205366, study PRJNA360243) | anaerobic digester metagenome | biome: Wastewater treatment plant; feature: Anaerobic digester sludge; material: sludge; isolation source: anaerobic digester fed with sludge from wastewater treatment plant ... | reverse complement strand
GGAAATCACAAAGCCTACATCGAAGCTCACATCAAGTTTAACTCTGTCATAATTGGTGCCAGCCGGAGCAAGCGGATAGCTCAGTTCATGGATACTCTTTCCAGTCAGCTTCGATGTCTGCGCGGCGTGAGTCTAGCTACCATAGGACGTCAGGAAGAATCCTGGAAAGAACATGTTCAGATAGTAGATGCATTATTGGCACGAGACGCGGCAACAGCAGAGGCATTAGCCAGACAACACGTCGCTAACGCTAGATTGGCGTTTCTGGCACAATGGAAACCCGGCAGTTAAAACTAACTGCAACAAAGGGTGCGATCCTCAGTCACGCAATCTTCGAACTGAAGAAATCTCCTTAACCAAGATTGGTAGATAGTGCCAATGCTTCCCGTGCCGGGCATCCGTTTATCACTTTCCGTAAAATCCACGAGCAGATCAAGACCGGAAATTCCTTGAATTGCTTCTAACCTTCTCGGACAAATAGGTGCATTATACTTTCAGCCAAATGTGTTTATCTCCGGCGTTTCCAATAGCGCAAATAGTCACATCTTGGGGTTACTCAAGGGTTTTGCGACAGGACTGGAGAAAGATCAGCGTATACAACCTGCTGGCTAGTAATCTGAATACAGGAGGTCTTCACAACATGAAGGAATGTCGACACACAAAAGAAGAATTCAGGCTGGAATGCCTCTCACGGCACAGATTCGAAAAACAGCAATTCGACAAAGCTATCCTGGTCACCGGTGCCACTGAAAATCATGCATACCACCTGCCAATGGGTACTGATACCTTTGCCGCATATGGAGTGGCACAAGAGGTTGCCAGAAAAACACCTGGCGCTCTCCTTCTGCCCCCTATTCACTTTGGTGTTAGCGACGGCCTGATGCCGTATCCGTTCACCATAACCCTTACTGCNNCTTTGCCCTCCTGGCGTATTCGGCGAGGATTTCGGAATAGGCCACGCAGGTGAAGCAGAAACGTCCACGGCCCTCTACCTGGTTCCCAAACTTGTGAACATGGACATAGCCGAGGGTGAATGGCCGGAATCACCGCCGGAGATCAAACTCTTTACCAGAATTCCGGAAATCTCAAGAACAGGTGCCACAGGCGACCCAAAAAGCGCAACTGCCGAGAAGGGCCAACTCATCGTAGAATACTTGTCAGACTACCTTAGCAGATTTCTTATCGAAATGGACACCACTGGTTGGAATTTCGCTCGCAGTAACTGGCATCAACTGCTATAGTAAGCTTACCAAGGCCCAGCCGCCGAGTTCCCGAAAAACATAACATAGAGGCAGGGACTCCCCACAAAGGTAAGTGCCCTGCCTCTTCACTGCCAGTTTCGCAAACCAGTTAGAGTGGCAGCCCGGACATGTCATATCACTCCGCTATAGATGGAAACACCCTAACGCCCTCTAATTGCCGGCCTGTAGACAATCTCTCTTGTATAGATGGATTAAGTGGGTACTCTGAACCGTCAAACCTTAGAGCCACCCAACCGGATTGGGCTCCTCCACCTGATACACACACGTAAATTTCTTTCCAGCCATTGCAGGTAATCTCGCCTACAACAATCGGAGGATTTATGAGCGTAGTCCTTGAGACGAACTCAAAGGGAGTGTATAGTTCGAACCCGCCTTGCCTCTTCTGCTCCGCCTCAAATACAAGCAGTGTGCCTCCACCGGATCCCGACCAACTGGGCCCGCCAAGAAGCACCAGGCCATCTTTCAGGCCATCGTTGTTAAGGTCGATGAGAGCATAAAAAGCCAGCGTTTCATCTGAAGAGGACTGCTCAGTCCTTAGCCAATCAGCCATGGCAAATTTCAACTGTGACTCTTGAATCAGAGGCAGGGCAGCAGTGGCAAACTCGTCCGAAAGAACATTGCCCAGCAATGTCAACGGAATCCTGAATTCCGGAAATCCAAAAGCGTATGGGGTGTATTCGTACAGGTCAAAAAACACAACCAGGTTATCATCTTGAATATAGAAATTCGGATCCGGGCCAATGGTTTCAAACGGAGAAAGAAGTAACTCGGTCATGCCCATTTGATCAATCTGCCTCTTGATCTCATCGTTTATGATGTCCACATAATCGGATCCGGCCTTGAACAAATCCTTGAACTCATAGACCCGGCCTGTTTCGGCGTTAACGGTGACTCCGGTACGGAAGGTCATTCCGTGTGCACCGCCAGTGTAAATGTAATCACTCAGCAAAATGCTGACTATCCCGGACTCATTGCTCATAACCCTATACCCTGCGACTACCTCTGCCCTTTTGTCCTTGATTCCCGCAGAAGCCAGATCCTCTCCTGCCTGTCGCCCTTCCTCAAGCAGTGGCGATAGCCTATCTCTAAAATACCTGTTTATAGATTCGCCCGGTTCAGACGGCAGCCCCGAAATGTGTGGCCACTGAAGTTCGCCTTGAAGACTCGCAGTGCTAATCTCTTCCTGGCATGTGGTTACGGAAATGCTTGCATTCCCTTCAATAGGAGTCAAAACGACGCCCAGTTCTCTTGAAACCCAATGAACCCGGTAGCCCATGTTTTCAAGCAAAACTCTTATGGGGACAAGTATTCTTCCATCTTCCTGGCGAGGCTCAGGATAAGTCCAGATTTTGCAGCCATTGAAAAGAATAGAGCCTTCACCGGGAATCACTGTTACCTTACTGCCTCTGCCTGTAACCTCGGCCTGGCCTCCTTCTCTTTCAAGATCAAACCCAAGAGCATCACACAGGGTTATTAGATCCACCATGGTAGTGTTCCGTTCCAGAACCGCAAAGACAGAGGACATAAGTTCACCGTTCATCCATAGACTGATCTGATTGCCACTTGCCCTAACCGAAGGTGGGGTGACAGAGACAGCCGACAAAAAAACAACTGTAGCAACTAGCAAAATTGAAGTGCGTTTTGACAACGAATCACATCCTTGATAGTTTATTTAATGCTGCAGTAGGCCTCAGATGGCATAGAATAGCCTTGATGGCAAAAGATCTTCCAGCATGTGTCTGAGGTTCTCTTTTTGCTGGTTACAGGCCGTTTGCCCAGTTCCACTCTACTTATTATGACACACAAGGTGTGAACTTTGTTCCCGAATTCACAAATAGATAGGCTTTATGGATTACTTCTTTACTCTGGCAAGGGATTAACACGGCCGCCTCCAGGTAGAATGTTACGACGTACTGTCTTTGTCTATTTCATACCATCCCTGCCACGGCCCCAAAATATCATCATACAACCAGCATCCACGGCGTACAGGAATATCTTCGGCCTTCAAGGGATTCATGGCCAGTTGCCTGCAGATTGCCTGTCGAAGTCCTTCTCTTTCCCTGATTGTAGACGCGTAGGCCATGAGCAGCCTATCAGTGACAACATTAGGGTATTGATTGCCAGGCTCTCCGGACCTGACTACTTGAATCGGGTACCTGGCCAGCTTTGCGACGAACAACTCGCCGGAATGCATCGCCAGATTACAAGCTAATCCAAAAAGAGAGTCAGATGTATCAAGAGGGATCAAGGAGCTGCTGAAATCGCTATGATTATTTGAATCACCGTGTGAAGGTTCACAACGGTATGAAGGCATATAATCGAGGACATTTTCAAAAGCCCATGTAGGGTCAAGACGAGATACAGACTCCAAAAACCAGGGGCTCTGGCTCCATACCTCGATTTTCCAGCAATTGAGGCATTCCGGCACTTCAGATACCGGCATACTCCGCTGTAATATCTTCTCACGACAATTGCTGCACTTATCCTGCCAAAACTTGCTGGGGTACCCGAAATATGTCCAAACCGCATCTTCTACAGTTCTCAAAATTTGCACTCACCCGCTGCTCTTGTGAAAATAACAGGGCTACAAGAATATATGCAGCAGTTATCCAGGATTACCCGGTCTGGATCCTGTAAGAAACGGTAACCCCGGTAAGATTTTGGCAAGCAAGAGATGGTCGTGACAACCATGGTTCCGTAGATCCACAGGAACCCATTGATTCTATTAATAGAGTGGTGCCGGGGGCGGGATTTGAACCCGCACGGGCCCAGGGCCCAGGGGATTTTAAGTCCCCATTGTCTACCGATTCCAACACCCCGGCTCTTTCTAGAGCTCCCGGCGCGATCCGCGTCCTCCACGCTTAGAATCTGCGTTTTTTCTAAGATCAGCTTGACGTTCATCGCTTTCTTTCATAAAGCGCGCAAGCTTGTCTTCAAAACTTGCCCTTGAACGGCGGGAATCAGGAGCGGACCTTGGACGGTAGGTCGGGCTGGCTTTTTTTATGCTCAGTCCGATCTTGCCTGAAGGGTCCACAGAAAGAACCTTAACCCTTACCCTGTCGTTCCTCTTTACATAATCATTAATGTCCTTAACATACGCGTCAGCGATCTCAGAGATGTGAACCAAGCCTGTTTTGCCATTAGGCAAGCTCACAAAGGCACCGAAATTTGTAACTCCAGTAACGACTCCCTCTATAATCGCTCCTACTTCGAGGGCCATACCTCCGACATTCCTCCCGGCATCTTTTGATAAATCCGGCAAACTGATTATAGGTGATGGATAATTTAAGTGTCAAGAATTGCAGGCGATCCAGTCACTGTCATTACTCAAACGTGACTCAATCGCCAGTTTTCAGGGAACTAGCAGTGCTTTCCTCACACCAATACCCTGCATCACCTCATACAATATTACTGTATCTCTTTTCGCTTGATTATGCCACCCACCAAAATCCAATTGTCATATATTACTACGCTCAGCATATTTAGGATACTGAATGAAGACATACAGGCTCAACATGGAGGTGTGTAGCATTGGATCAGTACCAACTTGATGATAAAACCCATAGGGTTGAAATTCTGCAAAGAGAGTCAGTTCGCCTTACAGGAATCCTTCACGTTGAAAGTTTTGATGAAAGACAGGTAGTCGTTGAAACAGATATGGGTATGCTTGCTTTACTGGGTGAAGGCTTTCATATTACAAGTCTTGATCTGGACAAAGGGCTGATGGTCCTTGAGGGCTCGGTCATGTCGCTGGAATATTCGCATTTAGATCGTATGAGAGGAAGGCAAAAAGAAGGCAGCTTCTTGAAGAGAATTTTCCGTTAGCCATGCACACTCCCGTGGAACTTCAGCTATGGAGAGTCTCGATCCTGTGCTTGTCAGGGATCGTTTTCAATATATTGTTCCGGGCCTATACAGCTTTAAGAGCGGTTGTCTCACCCGGAAAGATCACCCGTCATATATTCGATACCCTTATGGCTGCATTGGTGTTATCAGTCCTTGCATGTGTGGTATTCATTGCAAATTACGGAGAAATGAGNNGGAAACGGCACTGATGGCAACAAAAATTCCAGGTGAACCGGAATTACCTCAGTAGTTTAGATTCAAACCAGACGAATTCGTATGATTCAATGCAGGAGATCTGATTTTAGTGTAGAATAAGCTTGTACTAAATTTGTCCACAATCTGTGGATAATTTGTGGATAACCAGGGGATAAACTGTGCAAATCGAAATCCGGGGAGCAGAAAGACTGAGCTTTCGGGAAAGACAAGTAGTCGTTTTGAAGGAAACAGGCTATTCGGCTCAGGAAATAGCGGAGAGGCTAGGTCTTAGCCAGTCCACCGTAGCCACCCTATATAGCAGGGCAAAAACCAAGGGCTACCAGGTGGTTATAGTAATTTCCGGAGATCCGCTGAACTTGTTCGGCGGAGATGAACCAGGGGAGGAATAGTCTATGCGCCAAAAAAAGATACGTGGCATAAGACTAAGCGCTTTGTGGTTTGTAATCGGGCTAATGGCCATAACATTTGTGGTCAGGCAAATCGAGGTAATACGTATTCAAAGACATGTTGCAGAGATAGAAGCTGAAATAGATCACTTTCGTATGTCAAACAGTGCTCTTCAGGAACAAGTTGAGACCCTCAAAAGTAGAGACCACATAGAAAAAATAGCCAGGGAAAAACTTGGTTTGGTAATGCCAGGTGAAGTTCAATACATCCCTGTGGTAAACGATGATAAAGGGGAATAACTACATACCAGCACCCGGCCTATTCCCGGGTCCGGGTTAGGCCTGCATCAGAGACTGGAAGCCGCCGGTATAGCAAGCCGGCGGTTTTCTTATCAGCGTTCTCTGCCAGGGCAACAACCTCCACAGAGAGTCTTCTTGAGCCAAGGGTAATATCCAAAGTATCTCCTATCTCCACATTGGCCGAGGGTTTGGCAGTGCGGCCATTCTTGGTCACGTGACCGCCATTGCACAGTTCCTGTGCCAGAGTTCTGCGCTTTACAATACGGGTGACTTTTAAGTATTTATCCAACCGCACTGCCTTTCCCCCTTCAACGGAAAACATCGGGCCCGGCGAAGCCTGAACCCGGATCAATCTCTAATACCAGTTTGGCAAATCACCTGCCAGGGCTATTTATCCTGGCCGCTTACAGCATTCCTTAACCCTCTGCCTGGCCTGAACACAGGCACTTTTGCAGCAGGGATCTGAATTGGTTCGCCGGTTCTTGGATTACGCCCTTCCCGTGCAGGCCTTTCTCGTGCCAAAAAAGTACCAAATCCCAGGAGAGCCACTGTGTCGCCTTCAGAAAGACTTTCCTGAACAACTTCGATAAAACCATTGATTGCTTTCTCGGTATCCTTCTTTGTCAATCCTGCTTTTTCTGCTACCTTACCTACAAGTTCTGTCTTGTTCACTTAAATCCCTCCATACGTTAAATGTACAGATATGTAAGAAACAATCTACGTTCCACGATAATACACCTGTCTGCCAGGTTTGTCATTTTTTCCTGTTGTTCTTGTGCTTCCTGAAATAACATCACCTTACACTTGCATCTACGTGTTATTCTCCCTCCTTGGCCTCAGCCTCTTTGGCCTTTTCCCACAATTCGTCCAGGACATCCAACCCCATTTCTTCCATCCGCAGAGAACGGCTTTTCAGATACGATTCAATTTGCCGGAATCTTCGTGAAAACTTTTCAACAGTGTGCAAAAGCGCCACTTCAGCATTGACTCCCAGGTGCCTTGCCAAATTAACACATGCAAAAAGAAGATCCCCTACCTCATCCATGACTTCCGTCTTATTACCCTTATCGTAAGCTTCCTTAATCTCAGACATCTCTTCCTGAACCTTGTCAAACACTCCATTTACATCAGGCCAGTCAAACCCTGCCCTGGCAGCAACAGCCTGCTGCTTTTGAGCCCTCATCAGAGCCGGAAGCCCCTTATCCACCTCATCCATCAACGAGTGCCCTCTTGCATACCTTCCAGGTTCTTTCCGCTTTATTTCAGCCCACAGTTTCTCAACTTGCTCAGGACTGCCGGCATCCCGGCCGCCAAAAACATGAGGGTGCCTTCTTATAAGTTTGTCCGATATTCCATCTAATACATCCTTGAAAGTAAAATCGCCCAACTCTCCCGCTATGGTGGCATAAAGGCCGATCTCCAATAGCAAGTCTCCCAATTCTTCTTTGAGTTTATTCACATCTTTTTCCAATGCCGCCTGCACAACTTCGTAAGACTCTTCTAACACAAAACCAGTTAGGGTTTGATAAGTCTGCTGCTTATCCCAGGGGCAACCATCCGGCCCCCGCAAACTCCTTAGAATTGACACAAACCTGCACCAGGAGTCAGAGTCATCACAATGGGCTGCACGGGTTTTAGCTTCTTCTGAATGCATAGAATCTTTTGCTCCTTAGTCTTGCTCTTATCTTTTCTTCCTTCTGCGCTTAAACCGTTTGATAAAACTACCCACAAACGAAAGGCTCTCTAAATCGCCGGTGGTGATAACACCCAGAACCATAATTAAGACACCATAAGTAATTATACCAACTACAATAGCTATTACCGTTCCCAGTTTCCAGGAACCCATAGTTTGCACTTTAACATAAGCCAGTGATACTGCTATTGACATTATCGCAGAGGACAAGGAAATCTTGAGAATACTTTCAGAATCCAGAGGATTACCCAACTCCCTTTGAATACAGAGGACATTCAAAATAGCGGCTACCCCAAAATGGCACGTAGTTGCAATACTCGCACCTACAATACCCAAAGCAGGCATTCCAACAAGGGAGTATGTTAATAAAGCCTTTATCAGGGCAGCCCAGATTAGGTTAATGAGAGGTGCTTTCAGCTTCCCCATGCCCTGCAGAATACCTGAAGTCACCTGCTGCAGGGCCAAAAAGACAACTGCCGGTGTAAGAGGCCTTAGTATTCTACCAATACCCGAATCCTTCAAGAGCAGGGCAGGTACAGGTTCAGCCAACACATATAGCCCCAGAGCAGCAGGAAGAGCCAGTGCCACTGTGATACTAAGGGCCTTTTTGACCCGTCTGGTAATGCTTTCGCTGTCTCTCAAAACCGCGGCTCCGGATATTGAAGGCACAAGAGCGGCTTGAAGAGCCCCTGTAAAGATTGTGGGAATGTTCAGAAACGGAAATGCCCCACCGGATAGCTGACCGAAGAGCCTGGTAGCCTCGTCAGGCTGAATTCCTGCGGCTTGCAGCCTGCCGGGTACCAGGCCAAGATCTATCAGCTCAGTTATTCCGAACACCGCCGACGCCAAAGATACTGGAATTGCAATCCTCATGACTTCCCCGGCAATACCGAGCCATGAGTCCCTTTCTTCTCCATTGGAGTGGGCCCAATTTCCGGCCAGCGCCAAATATACAATTCCTATATACAAGATTCCGGTAAAAGCTCCTACCGCTGCACCGAACGTTGCCCCTGACGCTGCGTACTCAATTCCTCTGGGCAGTAGCATCCTGGCAAGGATATACATTGTCACAAGCCTGCCAATTTGCTCAAGAACCTGAGACACTGCCGGAGCTCCCATCTCCTCTATACCTTGAAACCAACCCCGGAAAGCAGACAGCACCACCGCCATAAACAGGGCAGGAGATATAGCGGCTATAGATAGCCGGGCACGGGGGTCTCTTGCCATATTCTCTGCAATCCAGCCTGACATAGAGTACAAAAGCATTGACCCTGCCAATCCCAGAACAACCATGAGAATTAAAGATACACGGAATACCGTCTGTGCTGCACCATACTTTTTTAGTACCCACCGCTCAGCAACTGCCTTTGAAATAGCCACATTCAGGCCTGCCGAGGAGACTGTCAGTAGTATAGCGTAAATCGGGTAGGCCATCTGAAAAAGGCCCATCCCTTCACTGCCAAGAATTGAATACAGGGGAATCCGGTAAACTGCTCCGATAATTTTGACCACAAATCCGGCAATGGCGAGGGTAAAAGCACTCTTTAGAAAGCGGGCATCTTTGTTTCCCATTGGCGGTGACCGTACCTTTCAAGAGCTTTCCCTGACCTAGAGTTCTCCCTTAGATTATAAATGAAAGGTGGCAAAAAGTGCCACCTTGCTGTTGGGCCGGTGCATTAAAATGTTTTGACTCAAACCTTATGCTCGATTGGTGGATTGGCTTCTTACTCTTCCATTTGCTTGGCCAAAAACCCAGCGGCTGTCTCGGCGAGTTTGAGTTCTATATCGCCCACAGTTTCACCGTTTTCTCTTGTACATATAATGACAGCGCCTATAGGATCTCCTTCGGCAATAATAGGGGCTATGACTTCTGATGTGAACTTGCAGCCTGAATCATCTTCCGTCAAGCACTCTTTACAGTAACGGTCCTCACCTGGCCTGCTGATCAAAACGGGCTTTCTATCCTCCATTATCCTTTCTACAGCCGGTGAAACTCTCTTGTTGAGAAACTCCTTCTTTGGAGTACCTGATACTGCAATTACCGAGTCTCTGTCAGCAATCATTGCGATTTTTCCGGTGGCCTCTGCAAGAGAATCTGCATACTCCCGGGCAAAGTCGCCTAACTCTCCAATCGGGGAATACTTCTTCAAAATTACTTCGCCGTCTCTATCCACAAATATCTCTAAGGGATCTCCCTCACGTATTCTGAGGGTGCGCCTTATTTCCTTTGGTATGACCACTCTTCCTAGATCATCAATTCTTCTTACTATTCCTGTTGCTTTCAACTTCATCCCACCCCCTTTGGCCGGTGCGAACCTGTCTTTTGCTAGTATATAGGTGTTTTGGAATCGTTATTCACCTACAAGACAGTTCTTTAATAAGTCTGATACCCTTGTCCAGTACAATATCAGGGGTTTCCCGGGACAACACCATGCTCAAGAGATAAGACTTTGAGTCCAGGCCAACCTCGGGGAATTCTCTCATAAGAAGAGGGAGCTTATCTGAAGGGAACACATGAGGAACTTCGATCCTAAAACTCAGCCGGTGCTTCCCTAAAACAAGATCCTCTGTTGAGTAAACTACCTGGGTGATTCCCAGGGAAGAGCACATGATCCTCAACCGGGCCACATCGAGAAGGTTCTTTCCCGTGTCCGGCAAGTCTCCGTATCTGTCCTCGAGTTCAAGTTCAATATCGAAAAGCGAATCCAAATCTTCTGCCCCTGCCACTCGCTTGTAGAAAGCAAATCGTTCTTTAGGGTTGGTGATATACGATTCAGGAAAGTAGGCATCACAAGGAATTTCAATTGAGGTGGCTATCCTTTCCTGCCTCTCAACTTCCTGGCCTTTGAGGCTGCCCACAGCCTTTTCCAGAAGTCTGATATACATATCGTAGCCAACAAGAGTCATGAATCCATGCTGCTCAGGGCCGAGAAGATTTCCCGCTCCCCGGATCTCCATATCACGCATGGCCAGTTTAAAACCTGAACCCAGAGCTGCAAAATCCCGTAAGGCAGTAAGTCTTTGCTCGGCTTCCACTGTGAGATTTCTGTCGGGCCTGTATGTAAAATATGCGTAGGCAATCCGACTTGACCTTCCAACCCTGCCCCGCAATTGATACAGCTGGGCGAGCCCAAGCCTGTCTGAATCCTCCACTATCAGAGTGTTTACATTGGGAAGGTCCAGGCCGGATTCGATAATAGTAGTGGAAATCAAAACATCATACTTTCCCTGCAAAAAATCCTGCATGGTTGTGGCAAGCTCTTGTTCTTTCATTTTTCCGTGGCCTACGGCAATCCTTGCTTCAGGCACACTGGATTGGACTCTGTGAACCGCCCTGGATATGGAATGAACTCTGTTATGAACATAAAACACCTGTCCGCCCCTTCGCATCTCCCGGCGGATGGCCTGGGATACCAAAGAAGGATTATATGGCACAACATAAGTCTCTACAGGAAACCGTCCTTCAGGGGGGGTTTCAATGACACTTACGTCTCTTATGCCTGTAAGAGCCATGTTGAGGGTTCTTGGAATAGGCGTGGCAGTAAGGGTTAAGACGTCACAGGCCTCAGCCATTTGTTTCAAACGCTCTTTTTGCGCCACGCCAAACCTGTGTTCTTCATCGACTATCAAAAGCCCAAGATCCTTAAACTTGACATCCTTACTTAACAATCTGTGAGTACCAATGATTATGTCCACCCCGCCCAGGGCAACATCACTGAGTATCCTCTTTTGGTCTGAGGTTGAACGAAACCGGCTCAATACCCGAATAGACGCGGGATAATCTGCAAATCTCCTGACGAAAGTGGCGTAATGCTGTTCAGCCAAGATCGTAGTAGGCACCAACACAGCTGTTTGCTTTGAATCCATAATTGCCTTGAAAGCAGCCCTCATAGCGACTTCAGTCTTGCCATATCCTACGTCACCGCAAAGAAGACGGTCCATAGGATAGCTTCTTTCCATATCAGCCTTGATTTCCCTTGTGGTAGCAGCCTGATCTTCTGTATCTTCATATTCGAAACCTTCTTCAAACTGCAGCTGCCAGGGTGTATCCTGAGAATAGGCATGGCCTTGCCTGGACTTCCTCTTGGCCTCGAGGATCAGAAGTTTCCGGGCCATTTCCTCTACTGATTTCTTAACCCGTGCCTTTATCCGCTGCCATTCCCCGGTGCCAAGTCTTTGAAGAGATGGGCGAGTGCCTTCAGGGCCCACATACTTCTCCACCATATCTACCTGATCGGTAGGAACATACAAAGCATCATTGGCGGCATATCTGAGATAAAGATAGTCTCGTGTGGCTCCGTTTACAGTCATGTTCTTAATGCCCATGAATTGGCCTATACCATGGTTTGCATGAACAACATAATCCCCTGGAGAAAGCTCACGCCAATCCAGAGGTATTTTCGAAAGTCTCCGCCTGCTCCTGCGAACCTTTGTCCTGCCGTAAAGTTCAGTTTCAGTAAACACTGATAATCCTAATGAATCACAGTTAAAGCCGCTTTCTCCACTTCCAAGGGAAAGGGTTACAACTCCTTGCTCAGGCCTTTTGGTAATCTTTTCATCAACGGAAACCGAAATGTCTTCCTTTTCCAGCCATCTCTTGAGCACATCCCGTCGCTCTTTGTTTCCTGCAAGAATTACCACCCTCTTTTCCTCTGATATCAAGTGCTTTAGTTCGGGAATCATTTCTTGCCAGCGGCCGGCAAACCCGGCTTGCATGGCAGTATCTGATTCAATTACCTCTTTTGGTTTTAAGTCCGGATAGCTGCGCGGCAAAGACGTAAATACCAGCGAACTTTCAGACAAGTACCCCTGGGTCAGAGAAGCAGGGAAATATATCGAAGTTTCTTCAGATTCCATGGTGCCGGCTATCATTCGAGCAGACGCAATTTCAAGGCCAATCCTCTCAAACTCCTCAAGTGCCTCACAACACTTATCATACTCATTTACCAAAATAACAGGAGGTTTGGAAAAATAGTCAAACACAGTGGCTCCGCTACCGGAACCTGTTGAACCGGTAAAACCCGCATCCTCACCGGCCTGGCCGCTGTCCCATTTCAAGGGGGGGCTGTCCAGGGCAGGAACCACGAAAGCTTCTTCAACAACCTTGCTGGATACTTGAGTCTCAGGATCGAAGGTTCGAATCGAATCAATCTCGTCATAAAAGAACTCGATCCTGAAAGGGTTCTCTGCAACAGGTGGAAAAACATCAAGTATCCCACCTCTTAATGCTGCCTGGCCTTTGATCTCAACCAAAGAAACCCGCTCATAGCCAAACTCAACCAAGGCCCTAATAAGCCTGTCCGGAGGCAACTGGGAGCCAACGCGCATGCCCAGGCATCCTTTCATAAATGCCTCTCTTGCCATAACCTTTCGCAAAAGGGCAGTGGCAGGCATCACCAGGGCCAGGGGCTGATCGTTATCCAAAAGCATTCTGGACAAACCAGACACTCTCATCCACAAAGCCTCATGGTTATCTCTGGTTTCAAAAGGCATTACCTCACGAGCAGGAAACAAAACAACATTTTCAGGGCTCAAAAGGTCCCCAAGATCCCGGTGCGCAGTAACTGCGTCTTCGGGCCTGGCGTAAATTATTACAACAGGCCCTTTGGATTTTCGGCAAACAGATGCGGCATAGACTGTACGGGCATATCCGGTGGCACCGGTGAGCAATACCGGCGTCCGGTTCAAAGAAATAGATTTAATGGCCTTAGAGGCGCTATGAGATGTTGAGAAAAAATCCAGAAGCCCGGGATGAGGCATTACTTATCATCATTCTCCTCAAAGCCCAAATTATGGTTGTAGCGGTTCATAGCCTGGTCAAGGCCTGAAACCAGTGAGTCAAGAACGGCACAGGCAGCCATTTCAATAATAGAGGAAAGTAGATCCTGGCCTTCAAAGGGGGCCAACACATAAACTGAAGGGTCCACAAATGGCCCGGGCCTTCCTATGCCGATCTTAAGCCTGGCAAAGTCTTTGCCCCCCAAAAAATCAATAATAGACTGAATGCCTTTGTGTCCCCCTGAACTACCATTGTGCTTAAATCTGATCTTGCCGAAAGGAATATCCATGTCATCATGAACTACCAGCATATCCGCGGGTAGGATTGGGAAATCCATCAACAGTTCGGCTATGGCCGATCCGGCCCTATTCATGTATGTGCCAGGTTTGACCAGCAAAACCTCGGTAGGCGTTTCAGAAGCCCCTGTGGTGCCCTGTTCTTTGCCGGAAACAATCCCCCGGGCTATGTTGCTGAACCCTCTTTCCGAGAACTTCAACCCAAGTTTCTCTGAAATTCGGTCAAGCACCATGAAACCTGCATTGTGCTTGGTCAAAGCGTATTTCTTACCTGGATTCCCCAACCCCACCACGCATTTCATGCAAGAAGTCACCTGTCCTGGACTATTAGTAAACCTCGGTTTCAGGTTCATGTTCATCTGCGGCTTCGTGCTCGTCTTCTCCTTCTTCAGCAGCCTCTTCCTCCTCTGAGACTGTTCTGGGTGCTACGACCACAGCCACAACCTCTTCAGGGGCGGCAATAAGCCGGACATCTCCGGGCACCTCGAGTTCGCCTGCGAGCACTGTATCGCCATGATTCAAGTCAGATACATTAACGACGAATTCTCCGGGAATATCACCGGGTAAACATTCAACTGACACATCCCTGAGCTGTCTTTGCAAGACCAGGCCCTGCTTGGTAAGCTCTTCTTCGCCTATGAAAACAATGGGAATCTCGACCTTGACTTTTTCCGTCAAAGAAATCTTATGAAGATCCATATGGATGATATCCCCGGTTATAGGGTTGCGATCTATGGACTGAACCATAACATTATCATCCAGGTTTGCATCCTCAACCTTGATGCGGTGGATGTGGCCCAGGCTCTTGCCCATAATCTTCTTGATCTCCCCGGGCCCAAGAGATACCGGTATAGAGTCTATGCCCTTGCCGTAAACAATGGCAGGAACAAGCCCTTGCCTCCTGCAGGCATTTGCCGCGCCTGTGCCTGTACTTCTTGTTTTTGCCGAGATTACTTCCTGTTCCAACAACGTCACGTCCTTTCAAGTTCCAACAACATCCAATCAAGTATCTTTACCGGAACATAGTGGAAATAGACCTTCCTTCGTGAATTCTGACTATGGCATCAGCCAAAAGCTGTGCCACAGAAATAACTTCTACCATAGATTTCATGGGATCTGCAATAGGTATAGTGTTTGTTACAACCAGCTGGCTCAGTTTGGCATCACGCATATTAATTGGAGCATTACCAGAAAACACCGGATGGGTGGCACACGCCATTACAGATGCAGCCCCTTTGGCTTTTAAGGCTTTGGCTGCATGAACAATGCTTCCTCCGGTATCTATAATGTCGTCAAGCAAAATAGCGTTCTTACCGGCTACTTTTCCTACAATGTTCATGACTTCAGCCACATTGGGTTCAGGGCGCCTCTTGTCGATAAAAGCTACAGGAGCCCCTAACCTTTCAGCCATATCCCTGGCCCTGGCAATTCCACCTGCGTCAGGAGATACCACTACTACATCGGTGAGTCCTTGTCCTTTGAAGTAGTCAGACAAGAGCGGTACAGCGGTAAGGTGATCTACAGGTATGTCGAAGAAACCCTGGATCTGCCCGGCGTGGAGGTCCATTGTCAGAATCCTGTTTACTCCGGCTGTTACCAGGAGATTTGCAACCAGTTTTGCAGTTATCGGTTCTCTGCCCCGTGTCTTCCTGTCCTGGCGGGCATAACCATAACATGGCATTACAGCTGTTATCCTGCTGGCCGAAGCCCTTCGCAAGGCATCAATAATAATCAGAAGTTCCATAAGGTTGTCATTTACAGGATTGCAGGTAGGTTGAACCACAAATACATCAGTACCCCGGACATTTTCATTTATGATGACCTTAATCTCACCATTTGAAAATCTACCGACTTCTATTGCACCTGCTTCTACTCCTACATACTTGCATATCTCGGCCGCCAGTTCTTTATTTGAGTTTCCCGAAAATACTTTTAGTTTTTCATCACTGTAGGGCGACACTGACCTTACCTCCTAACCCATCTTTTCCTTCCGCTTTGCTACCCATCCTTCTTTGTTTGTTTGCCTCTCCCGGGCAATACCTAAAGAGCCGTCAGGGACATCACCGGTTATTGTAGACCCTGCAGCAACATAGGCACCCTTTCCTATCCTAACAGGAGCAATCAGATTGGCGTTACAACCAATAAAGGCGCCTTCTTCTATCACTGTTTTGTGCTTCCTTACCCCATCATAGTTCACAGTCACAGTTCCCGCACCTATATTGGCCTTTTGCCCAACAAAGCTATCACCCAAATACGAATGGTGATGGACTTTAGCACCTGATTCTATTACAGAGTTCTTAATTTCGGCAAAGTTTCCCACCAAAACCTCCGGCCCAATAACAGTATCCGGCCTTAAGTGTGCGTATGGGCCTATCTCTACCCCGTCCTTAATCTCTGAGTGCTCAACAACGGAAAACCATATTCTGCTTTTGTCTCCCACACTGGAGTTGATGATCTCACTGCATGGGCCAATAACACACCCTTGTCCCACTCTTGTCCTGCCTCTAAGAAAAGTGCCGGGTTCTATAACCGTGTTCTTGCCAATCTCAACTCCAAAATCTATATAAGTATTCTTTGGGTCGCGGATTGTAACCCCTGACATGCAAAACTTCCTTAATACATTCTCCCTGAGTTGAGATTCGGCAAGGGCAAGGGCGTACCTGTCATTGACCCCTTGGGCCATTGAACTTTCCGGCCATACAAAAGCAGACACTCTGCTGCCGTCTTGTACTGCCATTTCAACAATGTCAGTCAGATAAAACTCATTCTTGGCATTGTCACTTTTCAGCCTGGGCAAAAGATGCTCAAGAAGATCTTTCTTGATTACATAGATACCTGCGTTGACTTCTTTGATAGACTCATCCCCGGGCAAGAGTTCCTTTGCCTCTACGATCTTTGAAACGTTGCCATGGCCGTCTCTGCGTACACGTCCATAAGAACCTGGATCATCCACAAAAGTGGTGATAAACGACAGGCCGGCATCCAAAGAAAGATGAGATTGAACAAATTCTTGCAGCATCTCTCCGGTAATAAGAGGGGTATCACCGCAAAGGATCATCACATGATTGCAATCAGGGTGCATATGGCCTCTGGCACATGCTACGGCATGGCCTGTGCCCCGTTGGCTTAATTGCCAGGCAAAGTCAATATATCCAGGCATATTGCGGCCTGGGGCCCATTCACCGGTAACCTCCCGGCGTACCTCGTCACCTTTGTGGCCTACAATAACCACTATCTTGTCAGGTGCAACTGCATGGGCGGCATCGAGGATATATTCAATCATTGGCCGCCCGCAAACAGGAAATAAAACCTTGGCGGTGTCAGATTTCATCCGTGTGCCTTCCCCGGCAGCCAGTATTAGAACTGTTAATCTGGACTCATGAGACATCCTAAATCTCTCCCACGGTATTATATCACTTTCCCAGTACAGCTTTTACAAGCTCCAGATCTTGTGGTTTGTCTACATCAAAACCGATTTCAGGTACAGCTAAAAGAGCCTTGCACTTTATGCCCAGCATATCACTTACATACTCCTCAATTTCCGGGACTCCGGCAAACCCCAGGAATATTCTGAGCAAAAGGCCGATACCCAGAAACGAAGCCATCTTCAAAGGAGACTTGCGGTACTCGATCATTTTCTCAACTACAGGCCATGTCTTCCCTACTGTACTTCTTCTCACAAAGAATAGGTTGCCCCCGGTGAGATTTACTCCCTTTAGCCGGGCATAGGTGCGCTGTACACCGGGATATTTCTTGATACAGTCTTCTTTGGTTGACACAGGATAAACAAAATCAGCGTTTTCCGCCACAGCGCCCGCAATGAAATCTTTCAGAATGTCACCTGTCAAAAGGGGAATATCAGAACATGATACAAGAACGAACTCGGTTTGAGCATGGGCAATCCCGATTTTGGCATTGTCGATAAGATCTTTTCCAGGCTCAACTATAGTTACTTTTCCACCGGCATAACCAGATAGCCCATCATTGGGCCCTACCAATAGAATTCTGGATATTTCAGGGACGCCCTCCAGAGCAGAAAGCACATAGCTCACCATAGGCCTTCCTGAAATGTCGATATTGGCTTCA
>MTKW01005513.1_pt1 | contig 17869 bp, 15 predicted proteins | sample 1042761 | NCBI WGS metagenome assembly MTKW01 (sample SAMN06205366, study PRJNA360243) | anaerobic digester metagenome | biome: Wastewater treatment plant; feature: Anaerobic digester sludge; material: sludge; isolation source: anaerobic digester fed with sludge from wastewater treatment plant ... | reverse complement strand
ATCCTTTGTCTAATGTTGTTCATGGATATCTCCTTTCAATCTTTATATACATCAGGCCGTCGATCGCTGAGCACGGGATTTTGAGCTCTGGCTCTGTCAACCAGGCCTATATTTATCACTGTTGTCAGAATGTCGGGAGCATCATCACCTTCAATTAGGATTTCACCCCAAGGGTTTACTACCATGGACATGCCGGGATATGCTGTGTCCCCGGTTTTACCCGCCCGGTTTACAGCCGCTACGAAAAATTGATTTTCTATTGCCCTGACTATGTTTAAAAGTTTCCAGTGGACTTCTCGGGGTCCCGACCACATTCCCGGAACGAAGAGCACTTTTGCGCCCTTAAGAGCTAATTGCCGCACAAATTCCGGAAATCTAAGATCATAGCCAAGGATGATTCCACAGCAGATGCCGTCTATGTCAAAGGTAACTGCATCGCTACCTTGGGCATGTTGTTCATGGCGCTGGCGGTGAACTTGGTCATAAGCGGCAATGATATTCCCTTGACGGTCTATTATGTATGCAGTGTTAAAGACATCCTTATCCCCTCTGCTTTCTATCACAGAGCCTGCCACTATGTTAACTGAGTTTTTTGCGGCTATTTCTTTCAATCTATTCACAGCAGGGGACCCATCATGTATTTTGGACTCTTTTTGATACCCACCTGATGTCCACATTTCAGGCAGGACTAATACATTAGGCTTTTTTCGCTGTTTTAAAGCTTTGTTTATCATGGTTTCGGCCCGATTTAAATTTGCATCGGGATCTTTGTATGCTACATCCATCTGGATTAATGAGATTTTGAGCTTTATTTGCTCCATCAGCTCTTGGCCTCCTTAATAATTAAAACTAAATGGTTTTGTTTGATTATATCAAAAAAATGCGTTTTTTTGTAAGGTGGTTGTAAAATTTGCGTCATTTACACTATATTACCAATATGATAGTATAATTCTTAGGTAATTATAAAAGAATATAGACGGGCAATGGGAATAGGATTGACATAGTAGGTGACACACAACCGTCCCCTTGACACCTTTTGCACTTTCAAACTCCCAATGGGAACAGTAGGTGACACAGAACCGTCCCCCTGACACCCCCCTGACACCTGAAAGGAGAATATGATTATGCACTTTTTGCACCATTTCAAACTCCATTTGTTGAAAAAGGCTCTTTTGCTGTTACTGCCGCTTTTTGTGTTTGCTGTAAATTTTTCTGTACCTTCATTAGCCGCCCAGGTGTTAAAAACCAATGAAAATCCCTCTGTAACGGTGCTCTGCTATCATCACATTATACCCGAAGCTTTGCCCGAAAGTCTAAATACCATTGTTACTCTTTCAGAATTTGAAGACCAGATGAAATATCTTTACGAGCATGGCTATTACACCGCCTCTTTAAAGGATATCCAAGAGTTTTTATATAATAAGCAAAAATTGCCGGAAAAAACAGTTGTGATCACTTTCGATGACGGTTATGAATCCAATTACATTTATGCTTATCAGGTATTGAAAAAGTATGATTTGAAGGCAGTGATTTTCATTATAGGCAGTAAAATGGTGGATGATGGGCAGGCTCAGGACCCGAATGCCATTGATAAGCTTTCCTTTGACCAGATAAAAGAAATGGCAGGCAGCGGCCTTGTGGAATTCGGCAATCATACCTTTGATGCCCATGATTTTATTAATGGTCAGCCCTATCTGCTTTCCATGGATCAAGACGGAGTATTGCTTGATTTTGAACAGGTAAACAATGTATTCAATAAAATTGGCCTTTCAAATCCCATAAGCATCGCTTATCCTTTTGGCAAATTCAATGATGCTTGGGTGACAGCTGCCAAAGTGTATGACTATAAGCTGGGATTCACGGTTAACAAAGGTTTCGTATATCAAGACTCTCCTCCCATGAATTTAAATCGGATAATAGTGCCTCCGGATACGACTCCGGAAAAATTCAGAGCCTTGTTACAAGATGACTCTCCTGCCCTTCCGGAAGGCTTTGAAGAATCCATTATGCTTCGTATAGGTTCAGATACGGCTTATGTATTTGGAAAGCCTTTGCTTTTAGAATCCGCCCCCATTATCGTCAACGGAGTTGCCATGACCCCTCTGGATTTTTTCAAGGAGCAGCTGGGATGTGATGTGATTTGGGATCCGATTTTATACCAGGTTGCAACAAGAGTTGGTTATGAAGATATAAGTTGGTTTTCCTTGACCGCTTATCCGGTGGATGGAAAGGTTATGGTGCCCGTAAAGCCTTTGGCTGAGGTCATGGGCTATGAGGTCCAGTGGCATCAAGAAGAGAAAATGGTGGAGCTAAAAAAGCCCTAAATAATTTAGGGCTTTTTATGTGCGTAGGGTATGGTAACAACTTGGCGGCGAAAGCCCATTTGTTTGTGTCAAAAGGACGGCAGACTGGGTGAAAAGTCACGGGATGGAAGTTGGTTAAGATTGGATCCTGAACGAAGCGAAGGAGCTAAGACTCTTCCCTGCGTTTAGAGTAATATAAAACATGAATTGGCGGGGTTGTTGACACCTTCACTTTTATACAGGTTTTGTAGCAATAGGCACCTGGCAACCATGCACTTTCCAGAGACGGACTGCGTTGACAGTGCATGGTGCTGTAGGGAGAATAATTTGTACCCGTACCCAATTATTCGCGTTCGCTTTCGGTTTCGTCTCCATGTTTCCAGTTTTCCATTAATTTTTGCACATCCTCGGGCATGGGAATAGTGGTAATTGCATCAGAGATACTCTCAATCATACCCGCCATGTACTTTTTCATTTCCGGGGGAAGGTTATCCGTCATGTTCTTAACCATTTCAGCGGCTTTTTCAGGGCTTAGTTCCACTTCGTCTATTCCCGCATCTTTGATGACCTGCTTAAGGGTTTCGGGATTTTCCGGGGTAATACCGAATTTTAAAAACACATCACCTAAATCTTCCGGGGTTTTCATTGACTCTTTGATTTCTTTTTTTAATTCATCAAACTTATTGTCCACTTTAGAATCCTCCTTTATAGTGATACTGATAAATTATTCAAAGGGGCAACATTTGGTGATATTGCATATTATAGATTAGGCTTTAAAGAAGTGGGCGAAGGAGGTTATGTATGGCTAAAGATGAAATCGAAATGGCCTTAGAAGAACTTGAGGCTCAGAGAAATATTTTGTTGAGTGCACTTAATGAGCTGGAAATCCCCGAACCTGACACAGAAGATTTGGAGTCAGAAGAGGTACCTGAAAGTCCTGAAGAAGATCCGGATTTGATGAAATTTGACATTAAGAAAGTTATGTATGAAGCCATAGCTTCAGGAAGTCTGAAGAATGTGCTTGAAAAAATGTCAACAGGTATGGATTTTACTAAAACTGCACTGAAGAGTATTACTGATATTATTGACAAGACTCGGGATAAGCTTGAAGGAAATATCGATGAAGTTTCCGGCCCCATGGGTATGCCCATTATGACAGATATGTGGCTGCCAATGTTTCTTACTCTCTTACAAACCCAGGAATTTCAACATCTGTTGGCAAATATGTTTGCTCAGTTGTTTAAAGACGTTTAAAAAATGGTGGGGCTAGCCTAGCTGCTTTTTGATTGGATTGATGTTTCAGGCATAAATGATAAATTTGAAGATAAGGTAATAAGTGCTCTAATCAGCAGGATTACTGCCACCAAAACAGCTAAAATATTATCGATTATTACCAGTGTGTTTCTGTTTTCGAGGGATTCTATGGGTTTAGACTGCTCAATACTTGGAGTTAATTTGGTTATGTTTGTCATGCTCTTTTATTCTCCCTTCATAGATTTATATTGAAACATTCTTAGCAAAGATATTTCGGTTTTCTTGCTTTCTAAATTAAAATATTCCGAGATGTTGTATTCTGTGAATATATGGTATTGGAATATCAAAATCTTTTTATTGTAACACCGAAAAAAGCAAATGCATATTATGTTATCAGAACAAGAAGTTCCTTTAAAACAGAGACTTCCCAGTGTAATAAAAGGAAGCCTTTTGAAACCCTTTAAACCGTTATGCATCACGAAAGAAAGGGGGAAAGCGCCATGACACAAACGATTTTCTGGATTTTCATTTTAGTATTTATCATCCTATTAATCCCGATAATCTTTTTACTGTTCCCATTACTCGGTAAAGAAGAGAAATAAATATAGAGGACTAACATGAAAGCCTTGGATTTTCCAAGGCTTTTCGGTATTTTTATGCTGTTTTTTATGAGGTTTTTAGACTTTTGTATCTTAAACCGCTTTTGATACATCGATAAGTCCGGCACCCTGCTTGGATTTTGAGTAGCCCATGTCTTTACAGGTCTTTATCAATACTTCTTTTACTCCTTTGGGGTCCAGATTGGATTTGGATAAAATCAATGCACAGGCTGCTGTCACATGAGGACAAGCCATTGAGGTTCCACTCATGGTTTTGTAACCTCCGTTTTTGTGTGTGGAGAGTATACCGGCACCCGGTGCCATAACATCCACTTCTGCACCGCCGCTGGAAAACCACGCCACTTTATCATCTGAATTGGAAGCGGCAACAGCTATAACTTCCGGATACCTGGCAGGATACATTACGCTGTTATCGCCCCCTGAATTTCCCGCGGCAGCCACTAAGACTATTTTCCGCTTATATACTTCTTTTACAGCCTTCTCAAGGGCTTTGCTCTTTTTGAATCCGAAACTCATATTGATTATTTGAACCTTGTTTTGCACACACCAGTCCAAACCCTCTATCACATCGGAGATATTACCCCTACCGCTTTTGCTAAAAGCCTTTACCGCATATATTTCAACTTTTGGTGCTGCTCCTATTACTCCTATATCATTGTCGAGAGCTGCTATGGTGCCGGCCACATGACTGCCGTGGCCATTATCATCAACTATGTTTTGACATTCAAGGACCCAGCCGGCTTTCTTGATATTGTCCTCTAAGTCCGGATGGCTTAGGTCCACACCGGTGTCAATAATTCCAACTCTCACTCCTTGACCGGCGGTGTCTTTCCAAACAGAGGGTGCACCGATCTTTTTAACACCCCAAGGGATTTCTTGACCCTGTTTTTTAATTTCTATTGACAGGGTTGGTATAACCTGAATTTTGCCCTCATAGTCGTCTTCAACAAACTCTATCATGGGGTCTTCTGCCAAACTTTGATACACGCCGAGATCACCGGTCACTTCGCAAAGGCATGCATTAATAAGGGGCAGATGTTTTTTTATTTTTATGCCGTGGTTTTCCATCAGGTACTGGCCCTTTCTCAAAGCAAAACCCTCTTTAAAACCAATGATCTTATATTCCTTGGTATCGGTGGTTTTCCGGCTGATAAAGAAAGCTCCTGCCGTTCCCACCAGAAGATAATACGGTATTAAAAGCAATGGAAACATGATTCTCCTCCTTCCCTTCAGTTTCTGATATAAAATATTCAAAGTAGCAGCCATTGGTGATATAGCATAATATACATTAGCTTTAAATATTGAAAGGGGGCCTTTTATGAAAAAGGATGAGTTGCTACGACAAGCATTGAAAGATATAGATAAAAAGAAAAGTCTGTTGGAAGAGGAGCTTAAGCAGCTTGATGAAAAAGCGGAAAGTAATGATAATCCGCTGACAGTTTCAGTAATGAACACTAAAAAAAACGCTCGACAGTTAATAACTTCTGGAAATTTAAAGAATATATTTGACAACATAATAAATAACATAGATTATGCAAAAACAGCGGTAATGAGTCTTTCCGATATTACGGAAAAAGCTCAGGATAAGTTAGAAGGGAAAGTTGAAGAAATAACTATTGCCAGCGGTATGCCCATCAGGAGTGATATGTGGTTTCCCATGGTATTGGGTCTTATACAAACTCAAGAATTTCAACATCTCATGGCAAATACGGTGGTCAGTGCAATAAAAGAAAGTTGAACTGTGTCACAGAAAAAGGATGATGCATATTATGTATCAGGGCAAAAGAAATGCCAAAAATGAAAGGAGGAACTCCAAATGACTCAAGCTTTGTTCTGGCTGTTTATAATCATCATCATCATTCTCTTGATCCCCATACTCTTCTTGCTTTTCCCCCTGCTTAGCAAGTAAGATCCCATGCACCATAAGCTAAGTTACCTTTGAATTGTCAAGATGCAGATCTTGCTAAAAAACCCGACATTTTTATAATGTCGGGTTTTTTGATTGTGAAAATTCCGCCCAATAAGGGGACCTGTAATTAGAATTTACTCAATACGTAAAACAAAAATCTCAAAAGAATTTGTACAATCTAGCAAAGTACAGTATAATATAAAGTATATGGCTATTCATGATATGTAAAAATTTAAGAGCAAAAATTATTTAAATTAACTATTTTAGAAGGTGATGAATATGGAAAAAAAAATCGGTTTTATTGGTGCAGGGAATATGGGGAGTGCGTTAATAACAGCGGCCTGTCGTGGCAATGACCCAAAGGATGTCATTATAACCGACTATTTACTAGATAAGGCCAAGGCCCTTGCAGACAAGCTAGGATGCTGTGTTGCCAGTGATAATGTAGAAGTTGTGCGCAGTGCACACTATATAATGTTGGCTGTAAAACCACAGGTGTTAAATTCAGTGATTAAAGAAATCAATCCAGTGCTTAAGGAATGTATTGAAACAGATAAACCCCGAGCATTAGTTTCAATGGCTGCCGGTGTGACAATAGAAAATATTAAAAAGAAATTAGATATAGAGCTTCCAATCATTCGCATAATGCCCAATACCCCTGTGTCTATCGGCAAAGGTATGATTTTACTTACTTCCAACAATAAGGAAGCAGTGGTCAGTGAAAAAGATTTTGATCAGTTTATTTCCATTATGAATGCAGCCGGCAAATTTGATCGTATCAGCGAAGAAGATATGGATGCAGCAAATGTTGCCATGGGCTGTACCCCCGCATATGCTTATATGTTTATTGAAGCTTTAGCCGATGGTGCTGTAATGACAGGCTTGCCCCGAGACAAGGCTATTAAATATGCTGCTCAGGCCGTTTTAGGTGCCGCTGCAATGGTAATAGAAAGCCGACACCATCCTGGAATATTAAAAGATGCTGTATGTTCTCCTGGCGGATCCACCATCGTTGGTGTTGCAGAACTTGAAAAACATGGTTTTAGAAGTGCTGCAATTCAAGCCGTATTAGGTGCTTATAATAAAACCATAGATTTAGGGAAAAACTGATTCTTAAACAGTCATCGTGAATCTTATTATTTAGTGAGAAATGTTCCTTTACAGTTGATACTAGCCATGTTATTTGCAAAGCCATATTCGTTTATTATATAATCAACCACGGTATATAAGATATAAAGGTGAGATGACAAGTGTAATCGAGGTGTAAACCATGAAGAAACAAAAAACCCAACGAATTGATAAAATCTTGGCCGCATCAGGTTATGGCAGCCGAAAGGATGTCAAAAAACTGATTAAAACGGGACAGGTTTCTATCAACGGAATTGTTGTAAATGATGCGGGATGTCATGTAAACCCTTCGGTGGACGAGATAGTAGTGGCAGGGAAGTATCTTGCATATCATGAAAATATATATATTATGATGAATAAGCCTGAAGGTGTTATTTGCTCCACTAGGGACAATGTGGAAATCACTGTCATCGATTTACTTCAAGGGGAATATTCACACCGGAAGCTTTTTCCGGTAGGCAGACTTGATAAGGATGCCCAGGGGCTTGTATTCCTTACCGATAACGGCAAGATGGCCCATAGGCTGCTGTCACCTAAAAACCGGGTTGATAAGACTTATTATGTGGAGGTTCGGGGAAAACTTAAGCAGTGCGATGTGGAAGCCTTTACTCAAGGCATAGAGCTTGAAGATTTTACCACATTGCCGGCAAAGCTGGATATTTTGGAAAGTGAGGATATTTCACGGGCTTATGTAACTATATGTGAAGGCAAGTTTCACCAAATAAAGCGCATGATGAAAGCTCGGAACAAGGAAGTGATTTTGTTAAAGCGGCTGACCCTTGGACCTTTGAAGCTGGACGATGAGCTTGCTCCAGGCCAGTGGCGAGAGCTGACAAAAGAGGAAATAGATTCACTTAGCTGACTTCTCCTCAATTTTAACTTGGTTTCAATGTAAAAATTCCTTCTGAGGCGAAGATGACGGCAAGGGATTCCTTTTAAACAAGAACGTTGTTGTTCTTAAAGCTGGCGATCAAAGACTGCCCCTACAAGGGACAAACGCAGCATGGGTAGCGTGCAGGACTATATTGGACCAGTCTTGCATAGTGCAGGACAAAGCTACAAGCAACAGGTCTTGATTTAGGAAGTGGTGCCGTTATCTTCACTGGAGTTACTTTCTACACTAAGATTAAACTTCATGTACAGCAAAAAAGCATAAAGAGGTGACAAGGGGTCCGTCCCCCTGTCACCCCCTGTCACCCCCCCTGTCACCGGAAGAGGCGTCCTCATCGCTTCTTTGCGCTTTCCATGGCTTTTTTTACTGCATCGCGGTATTTTATTGAGCTGTGGGTAGCTCCGGTCACTATGTCCACTTGGTAGGAGTTTTCTCGGACAAATCTTTCGGGAAGCTCTTTGAATGCTTTTTTTGACGGTTCGTAATCGTATTTCTCAAAATCTTTTTCTTGACCTTTTGCATCAATATCTTTTAATACTGCATCTGTTATTTTATCGTCTTTTATTTTTACAACGGCTATACAATAACCGTGGTCATCGATTTCTGACCGGGCTTGAAACACTCCGTCAAAGTATTCTCCGTCTTTTTCGGCCCAGGAAGCCTTTACTAAAGCCCTCTGCACTGCCTGAATATAATGTTCGCTGCTGTGAGTGGCCCCGGTTACCACGTCCACATCAAAAGATTGGGCGGCAAGAAAGGTCCAAGGCAGTTCCGTATGGGCATTGACCGAAGGCTCATATTCGTAAGAAGCAAAATCCTTTTCCATTGAAATCTCATCATATTCTTTTAGTTTTACTTCAACAATCATATTGTTTTCTATAGTTACGGAAGCACCGGAGTATCCTTTACTGTCCACATCGGATACCGCAGTATAAGTACCGTCGATTAAATCCGGCAAACTTCTCTCTATAAGGGCTTTTCTCAAGGCGTTGTCTACCGCCTCTTTATATTTGTCGGTACTATGGGTTGCGCCGGTAAAATTATCGATGTCCGGGGAATTACTTTCCACAAACCATTGGGGCAGTTTGGCATGGGCTTCTTTAGACGGTTCATGGGGGTATGTTTCAAAGTCTTTCAACTCCCCTTTTTCATCCACTTCTTTAAGCTTGACTCCGATTATCCTGTCATCTTTGATTTCTACAAGAGCTATACCGTAGCCATGATTGTCGGCCCTGGACCGTCCTTGAAAAATACCATCAAAGTATTTCCTTTGCCCATCTTTTGTTTTTGCACTATTAAGCGCTCTTTTTAACGCCTGTCTGTAACGGTCAAAGCTGGCAGTAGCACCGCTTATCCCTTCCACATCAATACTTTGAGCTTTGATAAACCTTTGAGGCAGCACTGCTTGAGCCTGAACCGACGGGGCATACTCATAAACGGAAAAATCCTTTTCAACAGAAAGCTCCGTAAACTCCTTCAATACAACATGGGTCATTTTGTCGTCTTTCAATGTTATCATGGCCATTGCATAGCCGTGATCGGAAGCGTCGGAATAGCCTATATAAGTTGTCCTTTGAAGAGGCATTGGTGTTATTTCCTCTGTGTCTTTTTTTCCGGATAAATTAGAACAAGCTGTAATTAAAAGCATAGTGCTTAAAAGCAATATAATAATAATTTGCTTGTATTTCATAATGGGCCCCCGTTCCGGGTAACAATGAAAGCGAAGGTGACAGGGGACGTACCTCTGTCACCTGATGTTTCCTTACACTGTCTTAATCCTTGTTTATTTACTTGAATCTTAATACGATTACAGCTGAAAGTCAATTAGGTAAATGGTATGCATGAGGTGTCAAGGGGTCCGTCCCCCTGTCACCTTTAGTCTATTTGTATTCTGTGAACATAGGTATTTACTACTTCAATATTATCATCATTTTTCTTATACTGTACCCAGTAAGTAAATATTCCAATTTGCTTATAACCTGTATATATCTCTGTTTTCGGTTCAAGTATTTCTTCATTGCTTTGAATGCAATGTTCTACAACATCATAAACATCTTCTTCTGATATATGCAACATATCCATTTTATCATAAATTTCTTCAGATATTTTCAATTTTACGCTGTACTTCTTTTTTTCTATCTCAAAATCCTCTCCCCATATCTCCTTCAGTAGATGTTTCTTAAGCCTGATTCTGTTCTTTCTTAACTCAGATATATGGAAAGGCTTCTCCAATGGCTTAACACCAAGAACACCATCTAATATGTGATTGCATTTCTTGTCCGCAGACAAAAACAAATTTCTGCAATTCATGCAATACGTAATGTATGGAAGTTCAGATTCGTTAATTGAAGAATTCAGCATTTTGTGAAATACCTCAGGATTTGCAGGATATATGTGGCCTCCCATCCCACAACATCGAGCTTCAGGGCCGCTGCTGTTAAGCTCTACCAATTCAGCCCCAAGCCTATTAGACAGATTTCTGACCGATGTTTGCATTTTGGGAAAATTCCTGCTTGAGCATGGGTCAAATACAGCCCAGTCTCCATTAATGGATGAGGCATTTTCCGGTAATCCCCTATCAGCTATATATTCATAAATCGATATACACTCGAGCTCATCGGCATAATTACTGAATGTTTTTAAACAGGAAGGGCATGCAGACACAAGTATCGGTTTACCTAGATTTTCCCACTCATTCTTGAGCTTATCCAGTACTTTTTTCATCAGGTCTTGGTTCCCCGCCCATAGAGCCGGAACACCACAGCAGCCAAGCATCAGTGCTGTGTCAGGATTCTTTTTGAGCATATATCCATATGCTCTTTCCACATGCTCAGTACCGGATGCGGTCATTTGACATCCGGGGAAGAACATATAGGTTGCTGTTTCATATCCAGGAGCTGCTTTAACAGCATATGCTTCACTTAAGGCGCTCATCATATCCCGCAAATAAAAATCGTGAAACGGTGGGGGAAAATGTCCGCTTTCATACAGCATTTTTTTACTTTCGATAAGTATATCTTCAACATTTATATCCTCCTGGCACACAGCACCGCAAAGTCCGCATACACTGCATGAAACAATCATTCTAGTACCTACGCGTTCAAAAAGTCCTTCATCTGCGGATTTAGCCATTTGGGCATCGCTTTCAACCTTCCGGGGCAGTAAATCCATATGCTGTAAAAAATCACACCTATCCTTGCATTTTGTACAGTCACATAAAATGCAGCGCTTAGCTTCTTTTACAGCTTCTTCCTTAGTATAGTATTCTCCATTTAAGGGGATAATCGGTTGAGCATTATCATTATACTCCACCGGTATTTTACATGACGGGTCGTGGTATGTATCCGCCTGTCCGTCCATTTTCCCTACCTTGATATACTTCTCAATGGAAGCAGCAGCAATCATTCCATCCATAAGTGCTTCCATATCATTGCAACCGGTGACTTTACCTCCTAGAAAAACTCCTTTTTTGGAAGTACCCAGACTTTTACTGTTCCAAGATTTTAATAATCCAAAATCATTTCCGTGCTTTCCGGTGGCTATATAAACAGCATCATAATCAAGGTCATCCAAAGTAATAATCTCTTGATTAGTTTCCAATGTATAATTTAAATACTTGAATTGAAGCTCAAATTCATCATTCAGATCATCTGCGTCTATGAGATCCTTCAGGCTTCCTCCAACAGAGTCTTCTCTTTCGAAAATAGTAACATTATATCTTCTTGTTGACAATCTGTGGGCACAGGCCATACCGGAAAGGCCACCACCAATAATGGCTATTTTCTCCTTTCTACCCGGCAGATTATAGTTAATGGGCTCCTTTCTATCTGCATATCTGACAACAGCAGCTTCAAGTTTTAAAACAGATATTTTCTCAGGACAAATCTCGTGGCAGTTTTGATTGCATATTTTAGATACGATACCCGGGAATATTACATTTTTTGCGTACTCCCTATATGCCCCATTAAAGTTGCCTCTTTGTAATTTTGATAGAAAGTCTCTTGTTTTAAAATTTATTGGACAGACAGAAGTACAGGGCGGATTACTGCCCTGTACACAATCTTTCGTATATATATAACTGCTATCAATCATATACTACCACTCATTTCTAATAGACACAATTGATAAATTTTAATGATCATCTGCCTAGGATTTAACTCCAACGGGATTAGCTTTTATTTCATCCATAGTTTCATGGAAATCAGAGCCGAGATAATAAGGTGCCGGCTTTAGTTCCTTGCCTTCGGCCTTAGCTTTGATACCCTCCAGTATTTTCTTAGGAGTTGCCGGAATTTCATATATTCTAACTCCTACTGCATTGTAAATGGCATTTAGTATGGCTGCATGTGGGCTGCTCTGGTAGCCCTCTGAGGCTCCACTTGAACCGAATGGGCCATTTTTTCTTGGTGTTTCTACAAACTCAAACTCACAGTCATCCGGCATTTGATTGCATTGTACAGTCCCGCAACCTAACATTGTCAGATATTTCTTTTCAAAGTCAGAATAATCTTCTTGGATAGCAAATCCTATGCTGTGCATCAAACCGCCATATGCCTGGCCAAGGTTGGTGAGCTTGTTGCCTATTACCCCTATGTCAACTACAGATCGGGTCGCAATAACGTCAACCTTTCCTGTTTTTGTATCAACTTCTACCCTTGCTATACAAATATTGTGATTATGGGATTGCATTGGATCACCGACTCCGGTGTTGGGATCAAGAGCCTTGTGTTCACCAACAGATGTCCATACACCCTTATATAATGTTGGAATTCCTTCTGCCACCATTTCATCATAGGTTCTGTAGGTTCCATCTTCCTTCCTCATAGCATCAAGCAACATTTTAGCAGCCACTCTGTGGGCATTTCCTGAAGCGATATGACTTCTGCTTCCTGATGAGCCACCATGTAACGGAGCTTTTCCGGTGTCATCCTTTACAAGTTTGACTTGATCCGGCGTAATTCCAAGAGGTTTCAAAGCCTCACAGACGAATGCAACTGACCCCATATCTGCACCTTGCCCAACATCCTGCCAGCAGTTATAGTCGGTTATAGTGCCGTCTGGATTCAGCTCTAACCACACTTCACATTTATCTGTATCGTTTCCTGCATGGAATCCTCCTAAGGCAATCCCTACTCCCCGTTTCTTATTTGGGTCATCTGCAGGTTGTTTAGCCCATTCAAGGGATTCCTGATAATAAGGTCTTATCTTATCCATCATCTCAACAACAGGATATACATGATAAGGCATACTGTTGTTTGTGGTGTCGCCGGGTCTTGCTGCATTTATATATCTGAATTCAAATGGATCTATTCCAGCCTTTTCTGCAAGCATATCAATCAGCTGCTCACTGAATGTGTATGCCTGTGGTGAGCCATATGCACGATAAGCTACTCCATAGGAGTTATTGCTATAGCCTCCTCTTACCAATCCGCGGATATTTGGTACATATAATCCATAGCCTGGAAATCTGATGGTTCTGATCTGAAGACTTCCACCTGTTTCAGGATATGCTCCATGTTCCAGTGCCACATCAAATTCTATGGCTGTCAATTTACCATCCTTATTACATGCAAATCTTGCGTTGGCGTAAGCAGGGGATCTCTTTCCTGTAAACAACTGATGCTCTGCGTAAGACATAGTAAGGGTTACAGGTCGTCCGTCAAGGGCTAATGTTGCTGCTGCCACTAGTGCAGGGGCATCTGTTGACATGGCAAGGCCAAAGGATCCTCCCGCAGCATTACAAATAATCCTAATTTTATCCTGAGGATAATCCAGTGCTTTGCTCAAAGGAGCGATTGATGAATGCAGAGACTGAGATTTCCATTGAATAGTCAAGACCCCTTCATCGTCAACATAGGCTTGCATTGCATGAGGCTCAAGAACTAGATGCGGCTGTCGTGAAGAGTAGAAACTGCCTTCAACAACATGGTCCGATTTTTCAATTATTTCTCTGGTATCTTCCCCTTTAAAAACCGGAACACGAACCCATTCATTTTCAGATTCTTCATGTATTCTGACTGCCCCGGGCAATACTGCCTCAAGATAGTTGGTCATGGCTGGAAGTGGTTCAATCTCAATCTTAACCTTCTTTGCTGCTTCTCGTGCATGTTCTCTTGTGTCTGCAGCTACTAATGCAACCACATCGCCTTTTCTATATATTTTTTTATCACATAATATAGGTCTTACTGGGAACCCGGCCGTGCTTCTGGGGTGGAAATTTGTCTTACAGATATTGTTATCTCCCTTTATATCCTTTGCCGTTATAACCTTCACAACTCCCGGCATTTTTTCGGCTTCGGAAAAATCAATATTCTTGATTATTCCATGAGCAATGTCGGGCATTACAACAGCCAGTTCAAGTGTACCTTTAGGCATCTTATATGCAAGGTCATCGCCATATTCAGCTACACCAAGAACTCTCGATAAAGCATATGGTCTGGGATGATATGTTCCGTATACTTTTCCATCTTCCGGGAGCTTGAAGCTCAGCTCCTCCATTGTCATCTCGCCCCTCAAAACCTTGGCTGCAGCCATTACAGCATCAACCAACTGCTTGTATCCGGTACATCTACATATGTTTCTATGCTTGGTAAACCAATCACGGACTTCCTGTCTTGTGGGACTTAAGTTCCTGTCCAGCAATGCTTTTGAGGACATTATAAAGCCCGGTGTACAAAATCCACATTGTACCCCGCCATATACTATCCATGCAAGCTGCAATGGATGTAGATTTGTTGCTGTTCCAAGACCTTCAATTGTTTCGATTCTTGAATATTCGGGTATTTTATCAACTTTCATTACACATGAGCGGATAGGTTCTCCATCAAGCAACACCGTACATGCTCCACATTGTCCGGTACCACAGCCTACCTTGACACCGGTAAGCCCTATCCTCCTTAACATTTCAGAAAGTCTTTCCTCGGGATCACAAATAACCATACGTTCGACCCCATTGATTATGTACATCAACTTCTTCAATCCCATTGTATACCTCCTAAATGTATCCATACTATTACTATTACTATAACATGATAGCATGCATGAATTGTGCCAATAGATGCTTATTAAGCATAATCATACCTGAAAAGTAATGATTGTTTAATGAATTTTCGTTTTATTGTTGCGAAATATCGGGAATAATAATTTATTTCTTTTTCATTTTTAAATGATGTGTTTCATATTTAAATGCTATAAAGTCAAAATGAAAAAGAATTCTAGTCTATCTTATTATTAGAAAGTCTTAATGAAATTGAAAATAGGTTGTATACACTACAATGTTTTTTGAATAATTATTCCAAAAACATTAAATCCTTTTCCGGAATCTTAAGAAAAATATGTTCCTTGTCTTTCCTTTTGTCCCAATCCTCCTTTTTTACCTTGAACATCATCATTGAATTGTCATCTCTATTATTGCTGTCCTTGTCTGTAAACATGATAACATATTCAAAAAGCTCTTCTGTTATGCTTTTAATCTTGCACTCTATTATATTATTTTCATCCTTACTATCTGCAATAACAAAGTTATGTGCACGTATACCCACATAATTTGTGTTTGCAGGTATTTCAGATTTAGATTCAATATGTATGCCCCAATCCTCTGCATAAATACTATTCTTGGATTTGATGCTGCATGGGGATATGTTTTTGCATCCTGTCAGTCTTGCCACAGATGCTAATTTGGGATTCTTAAATACTTCTTTTGTTTCTCCAAACAATACTGATTTTCCTTCATCAAGTATTACAAGATTTTTACAAAATCTGTATGCTTCATCCCTGCTATGGGTCACCATCAAAATTTCTCCTTCATAAAGCTTCAAAAGTTCCATGATTTCGTTTTGAAGTGTTTCTTTTAAATGAGAGTCAAGAGCTGAAAATGGTTCATCGAGGAGTAATATTTCAGGTGAATATGCCATGCATCTTGCCAGCGCCACCCTTTGCTGTTGCCCTCCTGAGAGCTGATTGGGATATTTATTACCATGTTCTTTTAACTGAAATAGATTCAATAATTCCAAGACTACTTCTGCTTTTTCTTTCTCAGCGAGCTTTAATCCCAATCCGATATTTTCCTCAACTGTCATGTTAGGAAAAAGAGCATAGTTTTGAAACAAAAATCCAACATTCCTCTCCTGTGGCTTCAGGCAAATCTTTTTCTCCGAATCAAAAAGAACTCTGCCATTTAGTACAATTTTACCCTCATCAGGAGTCTCAATGCCTGCAATGCATTTGAGTGTCATACTCTTGCCGCTGCCTGAAGCTCCCAACAATCCTAGATATTCACTATTCGTTTCAAATGATACATCCAGGTTAAATCCTTTGAATTTTTTCTTAATATCAACTGAAAGTCCCATTTTGTTTTTCCTTATGTAAATATTTTCTACCCCTGAAGGTAAAATAGTTCATCAATACTATTACAATAAATGATATTATCATTACCACTACAACATGATTCTTGGCTGACTCCATATTTCCGGCCGCAACTTCTGTATATATAGCCAGGGGTAAAGTTCTGGTTATGTTCTCAATATTTCCTGCAATCATTGCTGTTGCACCAAATTCCCCCAAACCTCTGGCAAATGCCATTACCCCACCTGAAGCTATTCCGGGCAGGGCAATAGGCATCATAACCTTCCAAAATATTTTTATTTCTGACATGCCCAATGTTCTTGCTGCCATAATCAGGTTTTCATCAACCTGTTCAAATGCACCTCTGGCAGATCTATACATGAGAGGTAGTGAAATTATCACAGCTGCTAATACGGTGGCATGCCATGAGAAAACTATTTTTACACTGAAAAAATCTAACAAAAATTTACCTATAGGCCTATTCACACCAAATATTAGCAGCATGAAAAATCCCATAACTGTAGGAGGTAATACCAGTGGTAAAGTCAATATCCCATCTAAAACCATCTTTACTCTTTCGGATTTTATTCTCACTACACATTGTGCCAGACAGAGCCCCAGCAAAAAAGTTATTATTGTTGCCGCAGAAGCAGTTTTCATAGATAGCAATATTGGCGACAGTTTCATTCTTTTCTCCTATTCGTTGACAGTAAACCCATATTTCTCGAATATTTCCGATGCCTCGGCGCTTTGCAGGAATTCCAGGAATATTTTCGCAGCATCCTTATTCTGTGATTCCTTCACCATGCCTGCAGGATATATGATCTTTGATACACTACCCTCCGGTGCTGCTGCCACAACTTCAACTTTATCATTGCTAGCTGCATCTGTTGCATAAACCACACCTACATCAGCGCTTCCCTCAGCAACCCAGTTCAACACCTGAGTTACGTTTGTGCCAAGGCTTGATTTTGAATAGGTCTCGTCCCAAAGCTTTAAAAATTCCAAGGCTTCTTTTGCATATTGGCCTGCAGGGACACTTTCAGGATCTCCCACAGCAATGGTGTCTGCCTTCAGGATTTCCTCAAAACTATGTATTTCCTTGACATTTCCTTTTGGTACAATCAAGACTATTTTGTTTTCCAGAAGCTCAACAACGGAGTTTTCATCAATCAATCCTTTTTCAGCCAGCGCGTTCATCTGCTTCATTGCTGCTGACATAAATACATCCACTTCTGCTCCCTCTTCTATTTGTGTCTGAAGCTTTCCTGAGCTGTCATATGTAGAATTTACATTAATATTGGGATTTTGTTCTATGAATAGAGGTATCAGCTCATTATCCATAACATTTTTCAAGCTTGCTGCAGCTGCCACAAGTATTGTTGTTTCTGTAGCAGAAGATGCTTCCGGTTCTGAATTT
>MTKW01011146.1_pt1 | contig 17888 bp, 10 predicted proteins | sample 1042761 | NCBI WGS metagenome assembly MTKW01 (sample SAMN06205366, study PRJNA360243) | anaerobic digester metagenome | biome: Wastewater treatment plant; feature: Anaerobic digester sludge; material: sludge; isolation source: anaerobic digester fed with sludge from wastewater treatment plant ... | reverse complement strand
GTTATGGCTTATTCAATGTTGATGGGGATGGCTGTCCTCTTGCAGGTGCTCGGCCAAGTGGAGAAACCGGCTGCCGAGGCGGTTGTTCCGCCGGCGGCCGCGGGACAGGGCAATATTTGGAAGCTGACCTTTGCAGATGAGTTTGACGGGACGGTCATCGATCCAAATTTATGGACGGTGGTTCATCGCAACCGTCCCCAGCGAAAGAACAACTTCTGGCATCGGGAGTGTGCCGTTCTGGATGGCAGGGGGCTGCTTCGTGTTATTACCCGCAAAAGCCCTGAGCGTCAGGGATGGTATGACACCGCCTGCCTTGAGACACAGCAGACCTTTACGCAGCGATTCGGCTACTTTGAGATTCGTGCCGAGATGCAGAGCCAGCCGGGGTTTTGGTCCGCTTTTTGGGCAATGCCGGCCCCGCCGGGCGATATTGGTTCAACGCGATTTGGGGGGATGGACGGCACCGAACTGGATATTTTCGAGAAAAATACGCTTGATGAGGAGGTGCAGCACACCCTGCACTGGGACGGCTACGGCAAACACCACAAAACCGCCGGTTATCGTGCAAAAGTGCCCGGCGTGATGGAGGGATTCCATACCTTTGGGCTGTTGTGGACGCCGGAGGAGTATGTGTTTTATGTGGACGGCAAGCAGACGTGGCGCACCAGTGCCGGCGGCGTGGCCCAAGTGCCGGTGTATCTGATTATCTCCTCGGAGATTGGCGACTGGGGCGGCGATATTACCCAAGCCCAGTTGCCGGATGAGTTCCGTGTGGATTATGTGCGGGCCTGGCAGCTTTATACCGAGGACGGACAAATTGCCTACACACCCAAGCCGTTTGCTGAACCGGAGCAAGTCGGTTCTGAAAGCGGACAATGAGTATGCCCGTTGGGATGTTAATACTTTTTTGGCGGTTGAATCCGTTTTTGGCATTTTTATGAAAACCTGACCGATTGGGGAAGAGTATTTTATTTATTTGACGTGGTTTGGGGGCGGGGATATGATGCTGTTTTGCGTTAAGCCAGAGAAAAGGGGCGTGAAATGTCTAAAAACAACGTCGATATACACTTTGATGCGCATCGCTGTAAAGGATGCGGGTTATGCGTGATATTTTGTCCGTGTGGCAATATCCGTATGTCGGATGCCCTGAATGAACAGGGTCATCCTTATGCAGAGTTGATTGACGCGGATCGGTGCACGGGTTGCGGCCTGTGTTTTCGGATGTGTCCGGATACCGCTATAGAAATCCGTAGCAACAAGACGGCGAAACGATAATGGGACAGAAAGTTCTTCTCAAAGGCAATGAGGCGATGGCCGAGGCGGCCGTGCAGGCAGGGTGTCGATTTTTCGCGGGGTATCCGATTACGCCGCAAAATGAAGTGCCCGAGTACTTGTCGTGGCGTTTGCCGCAGGCCGGGGGGGTGTTTGTGCAGGCCGAGAGCGAAGTGGCGGCGATCAATATGGTGTTTGGCGCCGCCGCGGGTGGGGCGCGGTGTATGACCAGCTCATCCTCACCGGGCATCAGCCTCAAGCAGGAGGGCATCAGTTATATCGCTGCGGCCGAGCTTCCGTGCGTGATTGCCAATATGCAGCGGGGCGGCCCGGGGCTGGGCAATATTCGCGCTTCTCAGGGGGATTATTTCCAGGCGGTCAAAGGCGGCGGTCACGGCGATTATCGGCTGATTGTGTTGGGGCCGGCCTATGTGCAGGAGTTGTATGACCTGACGATGCACGCGTTTGATTGGGCGGATCTGTACCGCAATCCGGTGATGATCCTGGGCGACGGCATTTTGGGGCAGATCGCCGAACCGCTGGACATACGACCGTATCGGCCGATTGCCGAGCTTCCGGCCAAGGACTTTGCCCTGACCGGCTGTGCGGGGCGTGCGTCGCGCGTGGTCAAAACGCTGATTTTGCAACCGGCTGATGGGTTGGTACATCACAACGAGTATTTACAGCAGAAGTATCGGCGGATCGAAGAGGAATTGTCGTTGTATGAGGAATACGAAACCGAGGATGCAGAGATTTTGATCGCGGCCTATGGGATGAGCGGGCGCATTGCCAAAGGGGCGGTCAGACGGGCTCGCCAAAAGGGCATCAAAGCCGGCCTGATTCGTCCGATTACCCTGTGGCCATTTCCGAAAGAGCCGTTCAGACGGGCCGCTGAGCGTGTCAGTCGGATCCTTGTGGTGGAGATGAGCAGCGGTCAGTTTGTTGAGGATGTGCAGCTGGCCAGCGAATGCCGTGTGCCGGTGGAGTTTTTCGGCAAAGGCGGCGGCTGGTATCCGCTGGACACCGAGATTCTCGAGATTGTTGAGTCGATGCAGGCCAATCCGTCGGTCTGGGCGACACGAAAGGATTGATCATGGCGACGTTTACACGCCCCCGAACGCTGAAAGAGACGATTACCCATTATTGCCCCGGCTGTGGGCACGGCATTGTGCACCGTTTGCTGGCGGAGGTGATTGATGAGTTGGGCATTCGCGAGAAGACTATCGGCACGGCGCCGGTCGGTTGTGCGGTTATGATGTATGATTATATCGATTGCGATATGATAGAATGCGCCCACGGACGCGCCCCGGCCGCGGCGACCGGCCTCAAACGGGTGCATCCGGATAAAATTGTGTTCACCTATCAGGGAGACGGTGATTTGGCGGCGATCGGCACGGCCGAGACGATCCACACGGCCAATCGCGGCGAAAACATCACGGTGATCTTTATCAATAACGTGATCTATGGGATGACCGGCGGCCAGATGGCCCCGACCACGATGCTTGGACAACGTACCACCACCACACCCGAAGGGCGCGGCATGCATGGCGAAGGGGGGCCTATCCATGTGTGCGAATTGCTCCGCAGTCTGGAGGGCGTGTGCTATCTGGAACGTACGGCCGTCAGCAGCCCCAGCGATGTTCTGGCTACCCGACGGGCAATCCGGAAGGCGTTCGAATGTCAAATCGCCGGCAAGGGGTTTTCGCTTGTGGAAGTGCTGTCGATGTGCCCGACAGACTGGAAGTTGTCGCCGGATAAGGCTGTGAAGTTTGTCAATCACGAAATGAAGACGGTCTTTCCGGTGGGGGTCTATAAGGATAAATAAATAGTTCCGCCGGGTAGCGGGCTGTTTTTGCCGGTTGGACGCGGCATTGCCGGCGGTACGGGGAATGTTGGAAATTCAAGATGATGAACAATTCAATAAATATTACCATTGCCGGTTCAGGCGGGCAGGGCGTTGTCGTGGTGGGCAATTTGATCGCCCGGGCGTGCTTGATGGAGGGCAAAAACGTCAGCGGCTGGGTGGCCTATGGCGCTGAGATGCGGGGCGGAACGGCAAACGCCACGGTGGTGGTCAGCGAAGAAGAAATCGCCTGTCCGTTTGTCGAGACTCCGGATTTGGCGATCATGCTCAATCAACCTTCGTTGGAGCGGTTTGGTTCGAGCGTTGTCGCGGGGGGGGTGATTTTGCTGAATACATCAATGATTCAGCGGTTGCTTGAGCGGGATGATGTGGAGCAGCTGCACGTGGCGGCGACGGAGCTGGCGCATCGATTGGGCAACCTGAAGGTGGCCAATATTGTTGCGTTGGGTGCGTTTATCGATCATACGCGGCTGGTGGCGAAGGACAGCATCTGCCGGGCGATTGAGGATTTGTTCTCGGCCAAGAATCCCCAAATGGTGGATCTGAATTTGAAAGCCCTTGAGGTAGGGGCTGACCATTACACCCTCGCCAAAGTGCAAACGTAAATGCGACATTCGGCGGTTGCCCGAGGACAGAAGACAGAGGTCGGATTTCAGATATGCTGACTGTCAAAGGGCAGGGTTTTGGTCGCGGCAAAAACCGATTTTTTCAGCGTAAATGGCCGTAGAGTCAGGTACAATCAGGCAGTTTTAAGCAATTTTCCGTATGTCCCAGACATCTGAACACAAGGGTCTTGCCGTTGAGGTACTCGGTCGGCTGCATCGGCATCGCCGCGGCGGGCTGGGGTTGCGGATGACGCCGATGATCGACGTTATTTTTTTGCTGTTGACGTTCTTTGTGCTGACGGTTCAGTTTGATCCGCCCGAACAGGCCTTGCCGCTGGTCTTTGGGGGCCAAACGCCGCCGATGGTTTCGCCGCCTCGAGTTTTGGAGTTGGCGATCGTGTCGCATCCGGCAGGGTGTGCCGTCCAGGCGACTGACGGCTTCGGGACGGTGGTGATCCGGGCTCAGGCGCCTGCCGAGGGGCTTGCCGAACTGGTTGAGCACTTGCGCGATGCGGCAGGTACCGATGGCGGCCAACGGCCGATTCGGTTGCGCTGCGATCAGGACGTGTTGTGGGAATGGGTCACGAAAATATACGATGTGCTGTATGGTTTTGGGGCCAGGGACATTACTTTTGTTGTTGACCAAGCGGGTCTCTCTTCCGGCTCGTCTGTTCCTCTTGATTGAAATTATTCGGCAGGAGCTCCGCACATGCCTCACCGGTTTGCGGACGCTCGAATGCCGCGGGTTTCAGAGAGACTACGCATGCCTTGTTATTTAGAGCCGGCCAAGCCATTCTTCGGCAAGGACCGCAAAGTCGGCTAAATCCACATGTCCATCGCAATCTAAATCTGCTGCACCCGCATCGGCGGCCTGCCATGTTTCGGCCAGCCGGATAAAGTCCAGCATATCTACGACGCCATCCGGCACGATGTCGGCGCTCAGGGCGTTATCTGCATACATTTTCTCAATATGAGTTGCACTTAACGGGCGATCATAGATCCGCACTTCATCCAGAAAGCCCTCATAATACGTCGCGTCTGCGGGATCGATTCGCGCTCCGATCAGCACATCATCGGCCGCGGCGGTGTTAATCGGGATATTGGGGTTGATGTTGACCTCTGTCTCGAACCGTCCGTCTACATACAGTTGAATGTCGTCAATTGCGGCGGCAGTTGAATCCGGAATCACCAGTGCGATGTGATGCCATTGTCCGTCATTGATCGTCCGTTCGGTGGTGATGTTGCCGCCCCATACGCCGGCGCCGAACTGTCCGTTGACTGTTCCGAACATCCATTTCTGCCCAGGCTGGGGCCGACCCCAGGAGAGCACAAGATTTTGATCCGTGGCGGTGGTCTTCACCCAGGCGGTGCAGGTTCGGCTTTGTCCGCCGCTGATGCCGGTAAAGCCCGGGACTCTCAAATAGCTGTCAACGCCGTTAAGGTGCAGGCCTCTGCAGTGTTTTCCGGTCGTCCGGATGTTGTCAGCGGCGTTGAACAGATAGGCATGGCGCTGGTTGCCGGAGGCGTCGGCGGCAACGGTCCCGCTGCGTTCGTTAAACGGCCAGTGGGCCACAGGGCGTTCAGAACCTTCCACAATAAACGAAGTGATGCGGTCGTTCCAGCCGTCGGAGACAAAACAGACCTCCTCGGCGGTTTTGACCAGCGAAGGTCCCTGGAAATTGTCATTGTCATAAAAGGTGACGGTATAGCCGGGAACGATTTTGACCGATGAGGCGTCGTTATTTCGCCCGCCGGCGGCGATTAAATCGGCAAGGGTATAGGCGCCGATGCCGAACGAGGCCCTCCAACCTCGGTAATCGCAGTGCTGGAAGATTTTTACCGCGGTCGGGACGGTGATTTCAACGGCTGCGCGGCTGGTTGCGCCGTTGGAATTGGTATAGCAGACAAAATAGCGTCCTGCCCAGTCCGATCGGAAGTCGCTGCGTGTTACTTCCTGAAGGCCGTTTGCGGTCGCCCCGTTTGGAGCGATCCACGTCCACGTCCCGCCGGTGTCGGACCCGTCTGTCTGAGCCTTCAATGTGACGGTATCGCCGATCTCAAGGATGGCTCTGGCGGTTTGTATCCAGTCGCCGTTGTTAATTGACAGATACGTTTTTATCGGGGTCGGCACGGCATACCCGACAAACTGCCAGTGCTGGGATTGCTGGGCGAGGTTGGTTTCTGTGAGGATGACGGCGGTGTTGTTTGCGGTGCGGTTGTTCAGCGGCTGAAGGGATTTGCCGGTCAGCCGATTCTGAATGTTGAAATATCCGTTGCCCACATCAATCAATCGCCATTGTTGGGGATAATGAAATGCGTCGGTCTGAGCAATGACGGCAGGGGTATTGTTTGCGCTTTGGTTAGCCAGCGGCTGAACAGTTTTGCCGGCCGCCCGGCTGCGAAGCTGATAATACCCGTTGCCCAGGTCCACCCGTGCCCACATTTGAGACGAACTGCTCGCGTTTTCATCGTACAAGATCAGGGGCGTGTTGTCTGTGGTGGAGGAGCTTTGAAGCCGCAGACTGCGTCCGGAGATTCTGTTTCGGATGAAGCCATATCGTGGGGTTTCGCCGCCGACGGTGCCGGCCATTTTCCAGAAGGCACGGGCGACCGAGGCATTGTCAATCAAACTGGCAGAGGCATTGCCGCTCGTGTTGTTCCAACTTTCGGGATAGCGGCCGCTTGCGGGGTCTTTGCAGTTCCGGTGCAGAAAGGTGAGGTAGCCTGCGGCGATGTCGAGCCAGTACGGATTGCCGTCAGCCTCATACAAGTCCACGTAGGCATTGGTCATATCATGTCCGCCCCATTTACCGGTTTGCCCGAGGGCGTATGTGGTGGTATTGATAAACTGAGCTTCCATGGCCGCGGCCAGTCGCTGCGCTTCTGACAGGTAGGCTTTATCTGCGGTAATGCGATAAAGCCGCACTGCCGACTGAATCACCACCGCGGTAAGATAACCTAACGGGCCTTGATTGATTTCGTGATAAACCCCCGAAGAGATACGCAGGAAGGATGCCGCCTCAAGCCAATGGTATAAACGGGAGCCATCGGTCAGATAATGCTCAATGCCGGTGGCTTGATAGGCCATCAGGTTGGCCAGAATTGTAGGCGCCGTTGCGCAAATCGATACCCCATCGGTATTCGATTCATGCCAGCGAATCCCGCCGTCGTAGGTATTGCCGGGGCCGTTTTCGCCGCTCATGCAGAAGACAAGAATTTCCCGTGCACGGTTCAGATATTCGGTACTGCCGGTCAATTCGTGCAACTCCATATACACTATTGCGATCCAGGCATTGTCATCGTAATAGCGATCGCCGCAATTGCCCGCACTGGCATTATAGGCCCAGTACCCTTGGGCATAGCAGCGGTATCGGCTCTGAAAGGCGTCGGCCATTGAGGATACGGTTTCAAGGTAGGATGGATCAACTTTTGACGCAGCCGCCAAAGCACCGAACATCACGCCCTGGGGCCATGCATAGGCCGAAAACCGCTGGGTCAGGGATTCGGCGTAAAGGTTTCGGGTGGTGCTGCCGGTGAGCCGAAAATCCGTTTCAATTTGTGCGAGGGTCTCCTGTCCCCATTGCCGAAAGGTATAGCCCGTTTCTGCCTCTGCCCGGCTGAATACGAAAACACAAAAAACACACAGGAAAACCCATACTCCCTTTTTAATGGACACAATCAGACCTCCGCATTGCACTATCCTCGAAACTTTCAACATGTTAGGCCTCACATCAAACGTTCACTCAGTGTCACGCCTAAAACCACCCCTATACTATAACGGTGATAAAGATAGTCTATTTTAATGAAAAAAATACTTCAATTTTGCGAATGTGCAAAATTGTTCGTGATTGCCCCCTTATCAACAACCGCAAAGCCGTTTGGACAAAGACGTTTTGACTTGAATCTCCCTTGCGAATGCTTGCCGGATATGGTACGATAAGGCATAACGATAAAACTCCGCCCTATGTTTCCTCGACGGGGTCATACGGATACCTAAAATTGGAGATAAAGATGGCTAAATCTTCTAATAATTACAGACGTGAATCGTGCAGTTTTTGTGGTCGGGCTAAAAAACAGATTGACGCCTTCGTGGAGGGCCCGGCGGGCGTGTTTATCTGTCCGGAATGTGTAGAATTGTGCTACAATATTGTCTGTCAGGAACGGCGCCGCATGCAGGGCGGCCAGATGGCCCTTTCAAATGTCCCTAAGCCGCGGGAGATAAAGGAGTTTCTGGATCAATATGTCATTGGGCAGGAACATGCCAAGCGGTCTTTGGCGGTAGCGGTGCACAACCATTATAAGCGGTTGATGCACTCGGAAAGTGAGGATCAGGATGTGGAACTTGAGAAGTCCAATGTCCTGCTGATTGGGCCGACCGGTTCGGGCAAGACGCTGCTGGCCAAGACGTTGGCCCGGATGCTGCATGTGCCGTTTGCGATTTGCGATGCGACAACGGTGACGGAGGCCGGCTATGTGGGTGAGGATGTGGAAAACTTCCTGCTTCGGCTACTGCAGAATGCCGATTATGACATTGAAGCGGCCCAGCGCGGCATCGTGTATATAGACGAAATTGACAAAGTCGGCAAGACTAACCAGAATGTGTCCATCACGCGGGATGTGTCCGGCGAAGGGGTCCAGCAGGCGTTGCTGAAGATGCTGGAAGGGACGATTTCGAATATTCCTCCGCAGGGCGGGCGCAAACACCCCGAACAACAGTATATCCAGATCGACACCAGCCAAATTATGTTCATTTGCGGCGGCACGTTTGTAGGGCTGGAAAACATCATCAAAAAACGACTTGGTAAACGCATGATCGGGTTTGACAGTGAGCAGTCTGGCCGTGCCGAGAAAAAACAGGATTACAGCGAGGTGATCTCTCAGGTGACACCGGAAGACATTATTGAATTTGGGATGATTCCGGAGCTTGTCGGTCGTTTGCCGATTATCACGACATTGTCGGCCCTCGATGAGGCGGCATTAATTCGGATTCTGACCGAGCCGAAGAATGCCTTGGTCAGGCAGTATCAGCGGCTCTTTGAGATGGAAGACGCTGAGTTGAAGTTTACCGACGAGGCCCTGATGCTGCTGGCTCAGCGGGCGATGAAACGCGATACGGGGGCCCGCGCCCTGCGTGCGGTGATGGAAGAGCTGATGGTTGATTTGATGTATCGCCTTCCGGAGGCGCCTAAACCCGGCAAGTATGTCATTACTGCCGACGTTGTTGAGGGACGTGCGGATCTGTTTGCTCAGCAGCGAAAAGCTAAAAAAGAAGGCGCTTGATCGCCCCCCTGAGCGGGTTCCGAACAAAGGAATCGGTATGCATAAAATGCAGAAGGAGTATGCATTTTGTGTATAAAGGGCTTCTGGGTCGTTTCGGGTGTCCTGCTATGCGAATATAGCGTATTGGTTGTGAAATGGCAAATAGATGACGCAAGAGCGTATCCTCGGACCTTTATCGGCCCAAATCGAAATGAAGCGGGCAATTGGCCGGTGTTTGGCACGATAATTGTTCATTGGGTCGGTAAGATGCAGATACTATGATTTTTATCTTATTGGGGTATTCTTCTAACGAAGAGGTGCCGTCAGGCGGGCAGTTACAATGAGTTTGTCGGGAGATGCGCGATATGGAGATTATAAAGGGCCATCGCGACGGGAGTGTCCGGTCCGATGAGGCAGTTGATAAGCAGGCATTGAGTTTGGGAATTGACATTGGCTCGATCAGCAGCGATGTCATTGTGCTGGATGAGCGGGGCCATGTGATCTTCAAGGACTATCGGCGCACGCACGGCCGGCCGATCGAGACGATTGTCGAGCAGATTGAGCGGCTTTTTGAGCAGTATCCGGCCGAGGGGTTTGAACGGCTGGGGGTGACCGGCTTATGCGGTCGGCTGGCGGCTGAGGCGATGGGGGCGATGTTTATCAATGAAGTGCGTGCGCAGGCCCTGGGGGTTTCTCATCTTTATCCTGAATTTTCGCAGGCAACGGTCATCGAAATGGGGGGGCAGGACAGCAAGTTGATTTTCCTGGAAAGTCGGGATGATACGCTTGAATTAAAGGATTTTGCACTGAATTCAGTGTGTGCAGCCGGAACGGGGGCGTTTTTGGATCAGCAGGCCGAGCGGCTGGGGGTTTCGATTGAGGACGAGTTTGGTCGGCTTGCGTTGCAAAGTACCTCGGTGCCGCAGATGGCCGGTCGATGCTCGGTGTTTGCCAAAAGCGATATGATTCATTTGCAGCAGGTGGCTACGCCGGTGTGTGATATTGTGGCGGGGTTGTGTTTGGCGCTGGCCCGAAGTTTGAAGAGCAATCTGGGTTGCGGCAGGCAGTTCGTCAAACCGGTGATTTTTACCGGCGGCGTGGCGGCCAATGCGGGGGTGGTCAGGGCGTTTGAGGAGGTTCTGGGTCTGGAACAAGGCGAGTTGATTGTGCCCGGGCTGCATTTTTATACCGGGGCGTTGGGGGCGGCGCTGGCCGCTGGGCAGTCCTCCGGCGTGGCGGCAAAGACGGCCGTTGAGAAACTTCGGTCCTTGCTGACAGATGGGCAAGGGGCCCATCAGCGGATTCCGCATCGGGGGCCGCTGGCTGTGCCGGTACTGCTGCCGCCGGAAAGCCGGGTCTATACCGACTGGCGGGAAACCGAGCCGGGCTGTGAGGCGTATTTGGGGGTGGATGTCGGGTCGATCAGTACGAATGTGGCGGTGGTGGACAGCGAAAAACGGGTGCTGGCCAAGGCGTACTTGATGACGGCCGGACGTCCGCTCGAAGCGGTGCGGGAGGGGTTGCGTCGTGTGGGCCGACAGGTCGCCGGCAAGGTGCGAATTGCAGGGGCGGCCACAACCGGTTCGGGGCGATACCTGACGGGCGACTTTATCGGTGCGGATGTGGTAATTAACGAGATTACTGCGCAGGCAGCAGGGGCTGTGGCGGTCTGCCCGGAGGTCGATACGATTTTTGAGATTGGCGGGCAGGACAGCAAGTTCATCCGGCTGGAAAACGGCGTGGTGGTGGATTTTGAAATGAACCATGCGTGTGCGGCCGGGACGGGGTCGTTTCTGGAAGAGCAGGCCCAGCGGTTGGGGATTTCGATCAAAGAGGAATTTGCGGCACTGGCGGCCAAAAGCCCAAAACCGGTGCAGTTGGGTGAGCGGTGTACCGTGTTTATTGAATCGGATTTGCTCGGCTATCAGCAACGCGGCGCCAAGACGGAGGATTTGGTAGCGGGGCTGGCGTATTCGATTGTGGCCAATTATCTGCATCGTGTTGTCGGGCGGCGCAAGATCGGCCGGCATATCTGCTTTCAGGGGGGCACAGCCTTTAACAAGGCGGTATGGGCGGCATTTGAGACCGTTCTCGGCAAGCCGATTCGTGTGCCGGATCATCATGAGATGACCGGGGCGATCGGGGCGGCGCTGATTGCCGCAGAGCATGTGCGCAAGATACGTCACGGCAACGGCGACAGCTATCGGACGCGGTTTCGCGGGTTTGAAAACCTGGCCCAGGTCCAGTACACCGTTGAGACGTTTATGTGCGAGCATTGCCCCAATGCCTGCGAAATCAAGAAGGTGCAGATCGAAGGGGCCGAGCCGTTGTATTACGGCTCCCGATGCGACCGCTATAATGTGCGCACAGAAAAGGCCAAGACATCGGGTGAGGATATTCTGAATTGGCGGACGCGAAAACTGTTTGAGCATGCGGAGGTGAGCATGTCAGCCAGCACAGATCAAACCTCCGCTGTTGCGACGGAAGTTTTATCTTCATCCTCCCTTTGCCATTCGGAACTCCAAAATCAAACCTCGAAAACGGTAGCCATTCCGCGGGCGTTGATTACATGGCAAGTGCTGCCGTTGTTTTCGCGGTTTTTTAAGGCGCTGGGGCTGCAGGTGTCAGTATCCGGCAAGACGACCAAGAAGACGATTCAGAGGGGGGTCGAGTCGGTGCCGGCTCAGCCGTGTTTTCCGGTGAAGGCAGCCTTTGGGCATGTGTGCGAGATACTCGAGACCCAGCCGGATTTCCTGTTTATTCCCTTTATCCCCAGTATGACGCCGGTGGCTGCCGAGCAGTCGTATCATAAGCTCTGTCCGTATGTGCAGTCGTTTGCGTTTCAGGTGCAAAGTGCTTTTGCCGGGCGATTCGGACGGACGCAGCTGCTTAGCGGGCCGTTGCGGCTGGGGGAAGGTCCCAAGGCGATGAAGCGATCGTTTCGGCATTTGGCGGCACAGGTGGGTGCCGGCGCCAAGCAGGCCGATGCGGCTCTTGAGGCGGCGTTAAAGGCGCAGCAGGCGTTTGAAAATGACCTTCGCGAAAAGGGTCGGCAGATGATCGAGTCGCTTGGGCCGCAGGAGCGTTTGTTTGTGTTGATTTCACGGCCGTATAACGGGCTGGATGAGGGGATGAATCTGCGGCTTTCGCAGAAACTTGAGGCGATGGGGGTGCGGTGGATGCCGATGGAGATGCTGGATTTGGCGTCGGCCCCGCTGTCGGATACTGCGCTGCATCGCTCGGTGTATTGGAGTTACGGCCAGCGGATTTTGCGGGCGGCGGAGATTATTCGGCGGGATAACCGGCTGTTTGGGATTTATCTGAGCAATTTCAGTTGCGGGCCGGATTCATTTTTGCAGCACTTTTTTACGATGCTGATGCAGCCAAAGCCGGCGCTGCTGCTGGAGTTGGATGAGCATTCTGCCGACGCGGGACTGGTCACACGGCTGGAGGCGTTTTTTGAGAGTCTCAAGCACTATCGGCCGGCGGAGCAGCTCGCCGATGAGACGAAATCGTGCGGCAGCACAACGTGTTCCTTGACGCCGGAGCATACCTTGTACATTCCCTATATGGGGGATGTGTCGTATGCGTTTGCAGCCTGTTTCAAGGCGTACGGCCGATCGGCAGAGGTGATGCCGATTGCCGACGAGGATACGCTCAATCGCGGGCGGCAATATACCACCGGCAAGGAATGCCTGCCGTGTGCGATTACAATCGGCGAGATGCTTCGGACGATGGAAGCAAACGGCCGGGCAGTCAAGTCGGCGTTTTTTATGCCCGGCGGCAGCGGGCCGTGTCGGTTTGGGATGTATAACTGTCTTCAGCGGCTGGTGCTGGGCCAGGCCGGTCAGCCGGATGCGACGGTGATTTCGCCCAATCAAGATGATAATTTTTACGCCGAGTTTGCACGCAGCCTCAAGGGGGTTTCGCCGGCGATTTTGCTTAAGGAATTTTGGAAGGCGGTGGTGGGGGCGGACTTGCTGCATAAGGTGTTGTTGCGGGTGCGTCCGTATGCGAGGGATGCTGCGGAGGCCGAGCGATTGTATCGGGAGCTTTTGGAGCAGTGGTGTCAGCAAGTTGAGGGCCGTTCGTCTCTGGCCCGGTTGGCGGCGTTTATGGAGCAGGCTGCCGAGCGGCTGGCGGCGCTGCCGTCGAATCGTTTGCAACTTAAGCCGCGTATCGGCGTGGTTGGCGAGATCTATGTGCGATTACATCCGTTTGCCAATAATGCGTTGATCCGACGGCTGGAGTCCCTCGGGGCGGCTTGCGAGCTGGCCAGTTTTTCCGAATGGGTCTATTATATGAATGCGATGAATATAACCCAGGCCAGACGAGACGGCCAATGGCGAACGGTGGTCTGGACGTGGACGCAAAACACGGTCCAGCGGCATATCGAAAAGCGGTTGGCTCGGCCTTTGGAACGGCGGTTTGGACCGCTGACTGAAGAGCCAATTTCCGACGTCCTTGAGCTGGCCCGTCCCTATCTGGATCCGGCGTTTGAAGGGGAGGCGGTGCTCAGCGTCGGCAAGATTGTGCAGCTGTATCGGCATGGTTTTGGGGGCGTGGTCAATGTGATGCCGTTTTCGTGTATGCCTTCGACGGTGGTAAGCACACAAACACAACGTCTCGTCGCCGAGTGCGACGGGATGCCGATTTTGAACCTGAGTTTTGATGGCCAGGAAGATGCTGCGATGATGACACGGCTGGAGGCCTTTGTCGAGCAGGTCAGACAACGGATGCCGCAGGACAGAGGACAGAAGGCAGAAGTCATCGCTCAGGGGACAACGGTCAGAGGGTAGGAGGCAGAAGACAGCCATCAGAGGCGAGATTTATGTGATCATTGAATGACAGGTTGGTGTGCATTTTATGTATGTCAACCTGTTTTTTATTGGCGTCCTTGTTTTTCTTGTAACTTCTTGTAATATAAAGACATATCCGTTTTCTTTCGGGCTGGCACAGAAATTGTTATCCATTGTGTGTAACCTATTTATCTGTGTAAGTAACCACGTGACCCAATGGAAAGGATACGGCGATGGAGATAGGCATACTGATGATTGCGATACTGACCGCGGGGCTGGGGGTGATCGAACTGTTTCGAGGTCAGATATAAGGCGGTCGGCCAAAAGGGCTGAGGATTTGTCGTGTTGAACAAATGAGGCATTTATGATACAAAGAGTGCAAAATAAGTCAACTTTTCCGGACCCCGACACGATGACGGAACGACTGACCATAGAGCCGCTTGAACAAACCGACGGCAAGGGCTATTCACCCGAGGTACGCGACTATTTTGCTCATTACAGGCTGGATGTCACGATGACCGATGGTGCACATTTCTTTGGAACCTTTGCGTCCGGCGATTTTACCCTGGCCGGGCATCTGTATCGACCCTCGACCTATCGTGCCACGGTGGTTTTGCTTCATGGGTATCTGAATCACAGCGGACAATTCAAGAATCTGATTTCCTTTTTGCAGGATGCGGGATTTGCGGTCGGGGTATTTGATTTGCCCGGCCATGGTTACAGCAGCGGCCCGCGTGCGGCCATCGAGTCGTTTGATCAGTATGGCCGCGCGGCGGCGGATTTTATGACCGTTGTGCAAAAGCGACTGAGCGGGCCGTACTACGCGGTGGGTTTTAGTCTGGGCGGGGCGATTGCGATGGATCTGCTGCTGGCCGGACGGTCGCCCTTCGAAAAGACCGTGCTGGCCGCGCCGCTGGTGCACTGGACGCTGTATGAGCAGTCCAAAGGGACGTACAACGTATACCGCACGTTTACCGACCGCATCAAGCGGTTTTGTCAACGCAATACCTCGGACCGGGAGTATCTGACCTTTAATCGCACGCAGGATTATTTGCATGGCGATTCGATTTCGCTGCGGTGGGTCAAGGCCCTGTTTGACTGGAACGCGCGACTCGAGTCGATGGGACCCTGCGCCTGGCCGGTAGGGGTGCTGCAGGGCGATAAAGATCGCACGGTGGAATGGCGATACAACCTGCATCTGATTCACGACAAATTTCCCAACGCGCACGTCGGCATCCTGCCCGGTGCTCGTCACGAGCTGTTTAATGAATCGCCGCCTCTTCGGGCCCGGGCCATGCAAAAAACAGCCGATTTTTTGGGTTGAAACTTCCGACAATAAACGTTCACCGCTAAGGATAGAGACAGGACATCGACAAGTGGATAACGTCAATCGCACAAGTACATCGTTTCGCTGGCACAACACGACGCAATTCTTAGGGGCGATGAATGACAACGTTTTTCGCTGGCTGGCGGTGTTTTTTCTCATCGGAGTGCTGGGTAAGGAACATGCCTCAAAGATTACGGCGTTGACAGGATTTGTGTTTGTGCTGCCGTTTTTGCTGTTTACCGCGCCGGCGGGCGTTCTGGCAGATCGTTTCAGCAAGCGGGATATCATTGTGCTGGCCAAACTGGCCGAGCTGGCGGTGATGGGGCTGGCGGCGGTGTCGTTTTATTTTCACAGCGTGGCAGGGGTGTATGTAACTCTGTTTTTGATGAGCACCCAAAGCGCATTTTTCGGGCCGTGCAAATATGGGATTATTCCCGAATTGGTGGAGGCGGATAAGATCTCGCGGGCCAACAGTTTTTTGGAGGGGCTGACCTTTTTGTCGATTGTGATTGGCACGGCGATTGCCCCGTGGCTGGCCGAACGGGTACGGCCGGACTTTGCGGCAGCCGGGCTGGTTTGTGCGGCGGTGTCGGCTGCGGGTGTGGCCGCGAGCCTGAAAATCGAACGCACCGCGGCCCGTGAGACAGGGCAGCGGATGTCGTTGTTTTTTGTCAAAGATATTTGGACGGCACTGCGGCAGGTCCGGCATGATCGCCCCTTAATTGCTGCGATTCTGGCGGCGGCGTATTTTATGCTGTTGGGTGGATTTGCCCAGATGAGTCTGATTCCGTATGGGATCAAGACGCTGGGGCTAAGTGATACGCAAAGCGGGTATCTGTTTTTTATCGCGGCGGTGGGCATCGGCATCGGCTCGTATCTGGCCGGTCGGATTTCGGGGCGGTCGGTCGAGATCGGCATCGTCCCCCTGGCAGCATTGGGGATGGCGGTGATGTCCATCGGTCTGGGGCTGGTTCGCTATCAGGTCTCAGCGGTGCCGGGGTGGGGGCTGGTTCCGATTGTGGTAATGGTGGCGATTTACGGGATTTGCTGCGGGCTGTTTATTGTGCCGATCAACGCGTTTATTCAGCTTCGTTGCCCGGACGCGATTCGGGGACGCGTCATCGCGGCGTCCAACCTGGTTGGTTGGGTGGGGGTGTTGGCGGCGTCGGGGGTGGTGATGCTGTTTTGTGATGTATTGGGCATCCCGGCGGCGACGATGTTTGTGGCTATGGGGCTGCTGTCGCTGGTGTTGGCAGTGGTCGCGATGCTGCGGTTGCCGGATTTTATGCTGCGGGCGCTGCTGGTGATTTTGACACGGGTGATGTACCGCATCCGGATGGTCGGCTTGGAAAATGTGCCGACTGCGGGCGGGGCACTGATTGTGTGCAATCATGTCTCATGGGTTGATCCGTTTGTGCTGCTGGCCACGCAGCAGCGGCGGATTCGTTTTCTGATCGATCGGACGCTGTATCATCGGCTGTGGTGGGCACGCTGGCTGTTTCGATTGGGGCAGTTGATACCGGTCAACACCAAGGATTCGCCCAAGAAGATTGTCGCGGCTCTGCACGAAGCGCGGCAGGCGCTGGATGACGGGTATCTGGTGTGTATTTTTGCTGAAGGGGCGGTTACGCGCAACGGTATGATGGCCCGTTTCAGGACGGGGTTTGAGAAGATCGCCCGCGGGACGAGCCATCCGATTATTCCGGCGTATCTGGGCGGTTTGTGGGGCAGCGTGCTGAGTTATTACAGCGGGCGGCTCTTGGGTCATTTCCCCCGGCCGTTGCGGCGGAAGGTGGGGGTGTATTTCGGAAGGCCGATGGCCTCGACCGCCTCGTCGATCGAGATACGACGCGCGATTGAGGAACTGTCGGCAGCGTATTTTATAGACAAAAAGCCGCCCCATCAGACGCTGGGGCAGATGTTTGTGCGCTCGGCGCGGCGGCATTGGCTGCGGCCGTTCGCTTCGGATACGACCGGCGCGCGTCTGTCGTTCGGAAAGACGCTGATCGCGGCGGCGGCCCTGGCTGACAAATTGGAGCCGATGACCGAGGGACAAGAGCGAATCGGCGTTTTTCTGCCATCATCGGTCGGAGGGACGCTGGCCAATATCGCCGTCGCCATGTTGAACAAGGCATCGGTGAATTTGTCCTATGTCGTCTCGGCCGAGGATCGACGCTATATGATCGCCACGACGCAAATCAAGGCGGTTCTGACCAGTCGGGCGTTCCTTGAAAAATTTGGTCTCTCACAAGAGGAACTGCCGGAGGCGCTGTTTTTGGAAGACGTTATGGCCGGCCTTTCCGCTGCCGACAAATGCCGGGCGGTGCTCAAGACACTGTTTTGGCCGGCATTCTCGTTGGCCCATGCCCGCAGGGCAAGCAGTGACGATACCGCGGTGGTGCTGTTCTCTTCGGGCAGTTCCGATCGCCCCAAAGGGGTGGAACTGAGCCATTATAATATTGTGGCAAATCTGGAGATGGTGCTGTCGGCGTTTCGCGTGTATCGCCGGGATCGGTTGTGTGCGGTGCTGCCGCTGTTTCATTCGTTCGGGCTGACCTGTACAGTGTGGCTGCCGATTTATGTAGGCGTGCCGGTCTGTTATGTGCCCAATCCGCTGGATGCCAAAGGGGTCGGCCAAACGGTACGTCAAGAGCGATGTACGCTGCTGTTCGCGACGCCGACGTTTTTGCTGAACTATCTGCGACGCTGTGGGAAGGATGACTTCGTTACGTTACGGTATGTAGTGGCGGGGGCGGAAAAAC
>MTKW01001222.1_pt1 | contig 17894 bp, 7 predicted proteins | sample 1042761 | NCBI WGS metagenome assembly MTKW01 (sample SAMN06205366, study PRJNA360243) | anaerobic digester metagenome | biome: Wastewater treatment plant; feature: Anaerobic digester sludge; material: sludge; isolation source: anaerobic digester fed with sludge from wastewater treatment plant ... | reverse complement strand
TCCACATCGACTCTGACAATATTCGAATGCTCGCCTTGTATGATGCAAGTAGCGGTCTGTGAACTTGACTCAACAGTAGCCTCTACGTACACCCCACTCCTGTTGGGCATACAAATCAGCTCTACGCGGCCTTCGCCGATCATGCCCCTGGCGACTGCAACATCCTGGGGAGTGCAATCACGCAGCACTTCCAGCCCGAGGTCGGCCTTGCCTGCTATGGCTCCCATGGCAGCCGCGAGCAAGTTTCCGGTTTCGCCGCCTGCGCCAGGCACTCCCACGTTCATCCCGTTCTTGTATATGCTGTCGCTTACACTTACACTTATGCGCTCTATGGACTCAGAACCCAACTCCTGCCTTGCCCGGGCTGCGGCCAGCGCGACCGCGCCGGGCTCCGTACAACCAAGTGCTGGAACAACTTCTCTGGCCAGAAACTCCTTCAAGGTTATCATTCCACACGTCCGCTCCAATCTGACGGTAATCCCGGCTAAGGGCTCTCGAAAACCCGTCCTGCCCACCAACGCCGTACAATTGGTTTATTCTTGAGTTGCACAGTGTTTCCCTCCAAACTCAAAGCCCCACTCTCAGGTTCTTCTGCAGTCATACAGAAGGCCAAGNNTCTGGCCAAGTCCAACACGGACGGAGGATATATGCGAAATGAAGCGAATTGATAATTCACACTACCCTGATAGGAGGCGAGTCTTCGTGACCGATATATTCGATAAGGTCGTAAAGGGAATAGGCACGAGTGTTGACGCCGTTGGGAGCAAGACGAAAGAGCTCTGGGACCTCACTAGAATCAGGTCCAGAATCAGCGACCTCAAAGCCGATAAGCGAAGGCTCTTTGAGGAATTAGGCGAGACCGCATACGAGATGCTGGTCAAGAGCGCCTTTAACTTCGAGAAGCTCAATGCCAAAGCGGCAGAAATAGCCAGGATAGATAAGGAGATCGCCGAGGCTGAAAAGGAGCTTGAGAAGGTTCGCGACACGGGAACGGCTGAAGAGAAGAAGCCCGATGAGGCTGCACCCGGGGAGCCAGCCGACGCACCTGAAGTCTCTGTCACTCCCGAAGAGGCTTCCGAGGAAGTCGTGGAAGAGGAGCCAGAAGAAGCTCCTCTGGATGCTCCAAAATGCGAATGTGGCACATCGATAGTGCCCGGCGCGCGTTACTGCGTCTCCTGTGGGCGACCGGTATCTTCGGGATGCAAGTGCGAATAGCCGAACAGAATATATCGTAGGCGAAGCCATCTGTGCATGCTGCTGGGAGTGGACGTTCAACATGTACGATGCATTGAAATACCAGGAATAGTCCACTCCCAGGCCACAGACTTCTTTGCTCCCTTCCCCCGCGTACTCTCCCGCACAATTCGACCTTGCAAGGTCTATACTCGAGAGGTGTCATTAATGCGAAGAACTAAGATAGTGTGCACAATAGGGCCCGCCAGCGACGATCTGGATACGCTCAGAAACCTGGTTAAGGCAGGCATGGATGTTGCGCGTCTCAACTTCTCCCATGGAGTCCATAAAGAACATGCTGAAAGAATCCGCAACATAAGGCTGGTTGCCCGCGAGTACGAAAAACACATCCCTATCATGCTCGACACAAAAGGACCCGAGCTGAGAATCGGCACCTTCGAGTCAGGATCGATTACGCTTACCCGGGGCGACCTATTCACCATCACCACACAGCCTCTCTTGGGCAATTCCAGGACTGTGTCGGTCAACTACCCCGGCATGCCGATCCTTGTTACGCCAGGCGATAGACTTCTGCTCGATGACGGACAGCTAGAGATGGTAGTCCGTTCAGTCAAAGGACCTGCTATCGAATGTGAGGTCATAGTTGGAGGAATCCTCAGCAACCGAAAGCGGGTGTCGATCCCCGGACGACAAGTGGATCTTCCGACTCTATCAGCAGAAGACAAGAGGGACCTGGCCTTCGGTATAGAGCACGGAATCGATATTGTCGCCGCTTCCTTCATCCGAACGGCTTCGTCGGTGCAGGAAATCAAGTCCTTCGTCGAATCGCGCGGCGCATCCCTTCCTGTGATTGCAAAAATCGAGAGCAGAGAAGGGATTGAGAACATCGGCTCCATCCTCAGATTCGCAGACGGGTTGATGGTTGCCAGGGGCGACCTCGGCGTCGAACTTCCCGCAGAGGATGTTCCGATAATCCAAAAGCAGTTGATACAGAAGTGCCGCAGGGTCGGCAAACCAGTTATCACCGCCACTCAAATGCTGGACTCTATGATCAGAAATCCTCATCCCACCCGAGCCGAAGTCAGCGATGTAGCCAATGCCGTTCTGGACGGGACGGATGCCGTGATGCTCAGCGGAGAGACTGCCAGCGGCAAGTACCCTGTTGAGTCGGTGTCTACCATGGCCAGAGTTGTTGCGCGCACTGAGACTGCCGGGCATTTCACAGATATTCAGGTTCAACGCGGGGTAAGTGCATCAGTAACAACTACTGACGCTATAGGCTATGCCACGGTTCAAATCGCGACAGAATTGAGAGCTGCCGCTATCATCACATCAACCAAATCAGGATGGACAGCACGGATGATAGCCAAGCACAGGCCCAAAACTCCGATTGTGGCTGTTGCCACAGATGAACAGACTGCCAGGATCCTCAACCTGGTGTGGGGAGTCTATCCCGTGCAAGGGCATGACATTACCACAACTGACGAAATGATCACGACTGCTGTGGAAAAGGCGCAGGAAGCTGGCTTCGTCCGCAAGGGTGACACAGTAGTGATCACGGCCGGGGTTCCAGTAGGCATGTCAGGAACGACGAACCTCATCAAAGTGCATGAGGTGGCCGAATGACAAAGAGGGCCCCGAAAATGAGTCCGTCTGGCAGAGGGCAGGCCCAATAAGCAGGGCGCAACACCGTCTGCCCTTCCAGTCAGCGACTCTTGTCTGGAGCCCTCTCCTGAGAGGCTAGTCCTACACGGCTTATGCAGGCGACTAGCCGTCGATCCCGCTGGGACGTGTCAGATGATTGAGTGAAAGCACATGGTCAAGCTGCCCTTCCGAAAGCAGGCCTCTTTCCAGGATGATGCTTCTCACAGTCTTGCCAGTAGCCTGGGCCTCCTTGGCCACATCGGTAGCAACCTGGTACGTTAGATACGGAACCAGCGCTGTAACGACGCCGATGTTGGTCTCAACCATGGTGAGGCAGCGCTCCCTGTTCACCTCTATGCCAACTACACACCGGTCTGCAAAGGTTCTTGCCGCGTTCCCCAGTATGTCCGCAGACTGTAACAGGTTGAAAAGCAGCACTGGCATGAACACGTTCAACTCAAGCTGGCCTGCCTGGGCAGCCATGGTCACCGACAGGTCGTTGCCGAGGATCTGAAATGCGACCTGGTTCACAACTTCGGGTATTACCGGGTTGACCTTAGCAGGCATTATTGATGAACCGGGCTGCACGGGAGGAAGTAGCAGCTCGTGAAAGCCTGCTATCGGACCGGAGGCCAAGAGCCTCATGTCATTAGCTATCTTGCAGAGGTTGACGGCACACACTTTCATGCATGATGAGAGATTGGCGAACACATCCACGTTCTGTGTGCAGTCCACCAGGTCTTCTGCAGTCTGAAAAGGATAGCCGCTTATTTCTGAAAGCTTCTCGCAAACCAGGTGTATGAAACGTATATCCACATTCAACCCAGTGCCTACAGCCGTTCCTCCCAGATTGATGATGTGAAGATCCTCACTGGCCGCTTCAATCCTCTTCATATCGCGCCTGATCACCTTCGCCCAGGCCCCGAACTCCTGGCCTGCTGTAATCGGCACAGCATCTTGCAGATGGGTTCTTCCCATTTTCACGACATCCTTGAACTCATCCGACTTTGCCTCAAGCGCGTCTGCAAGCCTGTCCAATCCTCCAAGTGTACCCTTGAGCTGTGTGAGCAGACCAACCCGCGCCCCGGTGGGCACCGCGTCGTTGGTTGACTGCCCCATGTTAACATGATTCAAAGGACTTACCACAGAGTAGTCGCCCTTCACTCCACCAAGAATCTCTATCGCCCTATTGGCAAGAACCTCATTGACATTCATGTTGATCGAAGTTCCTGCTCCGCCTTGAATCGGATCCAGAATGAAACCACTGTCAAACTTTCCTGCCAGCGCATCATCTGCAGCCCTGGCTATGGCCTGGCCAATGTGGTTCGGAATCTGGCCCAGCTCGGCATGGGCCAGCGCAGTAGCCTTCTTGACCATGACGAGGCCACGGATAAGCGCTGGGTGCACCGAAAGCCCAGTGATTCTGAAGTTTTCTTGTCCGCGAAGAGTCTGTATTCCGTAGTACGCGTCGACGGGCACTTCTCTCTTACCAAGCGAGTCGGCTTCAATACGCATTCCGCCACGCGTAGATGCCCCTTGCTTCGACACAGCAACATCTCTGCCCTCATCTTCTGAAATAGCCCTTGTTCCGTCTTCATGACTTGCGACTGACATCACTGACGCTCCCTATCAAGCATTTTCGGCAACCAGTCCGCTGCCTCAGCCAGCCCCCACCACCCACCCTGCCAAGACCACTGTTTTATTGTACGAAGAGCAAGCCAGCCATCGGACGAGCCGTTTACTTGTTCCACTTTTTTTGCTGGAATCCTTCCGGAGTTTTTGCAAGATAGCGCCATACATGCAAATGGAGCAAATCTCCGCGAGGTCTTGCACAGTTCGCTTTTTATCATAATTATCCATAAATGGCAGGAATATGTACCGACAGTGTCGTATCTAGGGGTGTGCGGGCGGCGCAATAAGCCCACACGAGAATTGATTCTCAAACACTCATGACATTTCCAAATGTCGCTCGCGAGGGGGTGGTCAAGAACGACAAGCGTTACTGGAATTCCAATGTCGAGTTCAGGTTCTTGTCAGTATGGGCCATGAAATCATCACCATAGAAAGGGGAGCAATCGGCATATGGCCAAAAGCCACTGGCTAAAAACTCAGCGGATTGCCTTGCTCATCATCTCACTGGCTCTAAGCCTTGCAGTAATAGCCGGCGTGGCGCAAGGAGCGCCCACTGAATCACTGCGAGGAGGATGGCAGCGAGGCCCAGACGCATACCACCCAAGCAGGATAATCGTACGGTTCTCTGATGCCGTGTCTTCGGAAGCCGCAAGTCAATCCATCGCTGCTCTCGGATACTCCGTGGCGGAAATTGCGGACTTCGGAGCCAGCGCTAACTTCCCCCATGACTTGAGGATCGGCATAGTGGAACTTCCTGAGGGTGCAAGCCCTGATACAGCAATAGACAGGCTGGGCAGGGCGCCCGGCATACTCTACGCGGAGCGGGACTACATCCGCTACAAAGACCAGGTGTACGGTGATGCCCCGATTATCCCTAATGATCCCCAATTCAACAAGATGTGGGGCCTGCATAACGATAACTGCCAGTTCAAGGATCCCAGGATGTCAGGAGATCCTGTAGATGACGCCGACATAGACGCCCCGGAAGCATGGGGAATCTACACCGGATCTGAAGAAACATTAGTGGCCATCATAGACACAGGCTGCTATATCTACCATCCGGACCTTGCGCCAAATATCTGGGTCAACCCGGATGAAATCCCCGGCAACGGCGTCGATGACGACGGAAACGGGTACATCGATGACATCTGGGGATGGGACTGGTTCAATGGCGACAATTCCGTATGGGATCCGGGTGAACGTGACAGCTATGGATACCTCAATGACGAGCACGGAACGCACACGTCCGGTACCATCGGCGCTCTCACGAACAACGCCATGGGTGTCGCCGGCATCAACTGGAATATCAAGATCATGGTTCTCAAGTTCCTCGGCCCCGACGGAGGATACACCTCCGATGCTATTCTGGCTTTCAACTACGCGGCCAACAAGGGCGCGAAGGTCATAAGCTGCAGCTGGGGCGGAGGCGGCTACAACCAGGCGCTTAAGGACGCCATCGAAGCGACGCACGCCATCGTGTCGTGCGCCGCCGGCAACAGCGGAGACAACACCGACATTAACCCGCACTACCCATCTAGCTACGACAGTGACAATATCATATCCGTAGCTGCGATGATGCAGAACGACACCCCTTGTAACTACTCTGGCTGGTGGAGCACGTGCTGGGGTCCGACCAGCGTGGACCTGTACGCGCCGGGCGGATACATCCTTTCCACCATTCCGCCGGATCCTCCGCCAACAGAGCCTGGTGAGGCATACGATTTCTTCTACGGCACGTCCATGGCAACACCTCATGTATCAGGAGCGGCAGCCCTAGTACATTCGCTGCGGCCAGGCGTAGCGCTCTATCCAGGCGCGCCTGGGTGGACACCGGGAGAGCCGACAGTGAAGGACATCATCCTCGGCTCTGTTGATGTCAAACCTGCCTACGAGGGCAAAGTCGTAAGCAACGGCAGACTCAACCTCGGGGCAGCGATCCTCGAATTGGGCGGGCCCGTAATAACATCGATAGATGCCCAGCCCAGATTCGGCCCTCCGCCGCTTGAGGTCACATTCACAGCTTCTGCGATGTCGCCTGACGGCGAGATCGTGGATATGTGGTGGGACTTTGGCGACGGAAGCGAGCCGGTACATGAGTTCAATGCTGTCCATACGTATCAGGAGCAAGACGATTACACAGCCACGTTCCACGTGGTTGACGACGAAGGCCTGGAAGCGACGGCATCCCTCACAATCAAGGTCTTCTTCCCGCCCGAAATAGGCGTGGATCCAGATGAAATCCACGTTGACCTTTGGTGGGGAGAAGAAGAGACTCGCGAAGTCACCGTCAGCAACACGGGGCTTGGCGAGCTTGAGTACAGTGTAAACGTCATGCTGGTCGGGAAGCTGGATGCATCAGGCGAGGCCAGGCTGGGCCAGGGCGGGCCTGACGAGTATGGCTACTTCTGGCTCGACACCGATCAGCCCGGCATGGAGCCTCCTGAATGGGAAGACATAAGGCCCATAGGAACCCAGGTTACACTGGCAGACGACAATGGCGTCGTAGTCGACCTGCCGTTCGAGTTCCCGTTCTACGGTCAGAACAAATCGCAGATCGCAATATGTTCCAACGGGTATCTGACCTTCGGAAGCAGCCTCGGTGTGTGGACTAACGCCAATATCCCGAGTACCATGAACCCCAATGATCTGCTCGCGGTATTCTGGGATGACCTCACCCTGAGCTCGAGTGGAACCTGTCACTACTACGGCGACGATGAAGTCTTTGTAGTCCAGTATACCAACGTGCCCAGGCTGGGTAGCGGCGGTCCCTACACGTTCCAGGTGTGGCTTTCGCCCCAGGGCGTGATCATGTACCAATACCTGACGATGGCAGGCACGCGCCTGAACGAAGCCACCATCGGCATAGAGAACGCAACTGGCACAGTGGGGCTGCAAGTAGCATACAACGAGAACTACGTCCACGATGACATGGCTATCATGTTCCTCCCAGGATGGATCATCTCAAGCTCAACAGGAGGAACTATTGAGCCCGAAGAAAGCGACACATTCGATCTCATGTTCTTCGCCGACCACTTGCCGAAAGGCACGTGGAAGGCTGTAGTAGAGATCGAAAGCAACGACCCTGCGAACCCCAAGGTCGATTTGGAGACCTTCATGTTCGTAAGGTCGCGCATCAACCCAACAATTCGGTCTGCCACTGCCAACCCGTGGGCTGGAAGTGCCCCACTTGAAGTCCACTTTTCAGTGGATGCGTATGACCAAGACGGAATGGTCGTCGACGCCAGATGGGACTTCGGCGACGGCAGCCCAATCGTGAGCGGGACGTTCAACCCTGTCCACACCTATGCGGTAGAGGGAGAATACACCGCCACAGTTACTGTTACGGATGACGACGGGTTCGAGACCTCGGCAGATATCGCCATAGTCGTAGCCGACCTGCCTGAGGTCAGTGTCGACCCTGCTTCATTCAACCGGGTGATGCGAGCCCACAGGGAGCGCACCGAGACGCTAACGGTCACCAACACCGGAGAAGCGACACTCGAATTTGAGGCAACAGCCTACACGGCTGGGATCCCCTCTGAAGCCGGCGAACTCGATCCGTTTGGCGCAGGCGGTCCCGACGCCTTCGGCTACATGTGGCGTGACTCAGACGAACCGGGCGGACCGGTGTTCGACTGGGTTGAGATTAGCGGAATAGGCACAGAATTGCCTGTGTCTGGCGATGACTCCAGGGTTGTCGATCTTCCGTTCGACTTCCCCTTCTACGGAGACATCAAAACAGAGATCCGGATCTGTTCCGACGGTTATCTGACATTTGGCACAAAGGGGAATGCATATACCAACGTAGCGATACCCAATCCCGCTGAGCCAAACGACATGATGGCCGTCTACTGGGACGACCTTAACCCGCCCCAGGCGCCGGACGATGGCGGCGTTTTCTACTACTACGACGCAGTCAACAACAGATTCATAGTAGAATGGTGCAAACTGCCCAGGTACTACAACAACGGCCAGTACACGTTCCAGGCCATCCTGTATCCTGATGGCGGAATTGTGTATCAGTACCTCGATATGCAGTTTGCCAGTGCCACCTACGCGAAAGACGGCACTATCGGTATCGAGAATGCCACAGGCACTGACGGATTGCAGGTGCTTCACAACACAGAAGGCTACATGCATAACAACCTGGCCATAAGGATCAAGCCCATCAGCTGGATGTCAGTCTGGCCCACCGAGGGCGAGCTGGCGCCCGGCGAGAGCATGGATCTGGACGTTACCTTCGACCTAGCGTTGGTCGGATCAGGAACGTTAGACGGCGCAGTTGTACTCGACACTAATGATGTCCGAGCACCTAGAATGATAGTTCCCGTCCATATCCAGGTGATCCCGAACAACCCGCCTCAGATTACAGCATGCGCTGTCAATCCTGAGCAGGGGCCTCCTGGATCATCATTCCAATTCGTCGCAGCAGCACATGATCCAGATGGTTCAATAGTCGATAAACACTGGTCATTCGGCGACGGATCCCCCGATGTCCATAGCTACGTTGCAGATCACGTATACACAACCGCAGGCGTGTATACAGCAACCTTCACAGCGGTAGATAACGATGGCTACGAAGTCACCGCCACAGTGAAAGTGACTGTCGCCGAAGCGGCCTCAGCAAGTTGGACTCCGGGACAGTTCGACTTTACAGTTGGCGGCGGCCAAACGGCAACAGGAATGCTAACTCTCTCCAACGTAGGGCCTGGGACCTTACTCTTCGGGATCGGAGAGTTCCCAAGCCTGGTGCAAATGCCGGAGAGACTGGTACTTCCTGAGGACATAAAGGATGCTGAAGCTCGGACGGCCTCAGAACTGTACGAAGCACATCCAAACCCTGAAAGATCAGAATGGCTGCCTGAAGACGTAGGTTCTGTGATCAAGAGCTGGATCTGCCCATCGCCCATAGGAGACCCATGGGGCGTCGGAGTGCTCTTCGACTCCGACGAGGTAGTGATAGCCGACGGCGCAGTCGATCCAACAGATGACTACGTTGTCACTTCGGATGGCGCGTACACCGGCAGGTACTGGTCCGCCGATTTCGGCGGCTCCTGGGCCGGCGACATGGCCTTCGATGGAACCTACATCTGGCAAGTCAACGTCGGCGGCGACAATGCCATCTACAAGATCGACCCCGCAAGCGGCCAGACCGTCGGATCCATACACAATGCGGCGTGGGCCGGCGTGTCCCAGCGAGGCCTGGCATACAACGCCAACGACGACACCTTCTACATCGGCGGATGGAACGACGACATAATATACAAGGTCAAGGGCGAAAGCTGGGACAATCCCGGCGCAGTCATTGAGCAATGGTCTATGCCCGTCAGCATAGCGGGACTTGCTTATCACCCTGTAGCTGATGTGCTCATAGTAAGCTGCAACTCTTCGCCTGACATGATCTACTACGTAAACGCAACGACCCACACAACGATTGCCCAGTTCCAGCATCCAGCGGGCGGAGATTACATGGGGGTCGGGTGCGAGCTTGATCGCGACGGCAACCTGTGGGTCGCAAGCTGGGGCGAGAACAAGATGTACCTGGTAGAGACCGGACTGGGGGCAATCGGCACCGGCGACTGGCTGAGTTGGGAGCCGATGGAAGGCAGCGTACCTGCAGGCGGCTCAGTGCCGATCACGGTCACTACCGACAGCGAGAAGCTAAGCCCCGGCACTCATAGCGGCAACGTAGTTCTCGCAACCAATGACATCAACAACCCGCTTATCGTTGTTCCGGTAACTCTACAGGTAGCAGAACCTCCGGCGATCACGGAAGCAACTGCTGAACCTAGATTCGGCGAGCCTCCGCTGGAGGTGACCTTCCATGCGACGTTCGTCGCGCCCGAGATCCCAGTCGTGAGCTACGGGTGGGACTTCGGAGACGGAGCGTCTTCAACCGAACTGGATGTGACGCACACCTACACCGCACCAGGCAACTACACTGCCACCTTCTCAGTAGTCGACGCAATGGGCGCAAGGGATGAAGCCAGCCTCGAGATCGAAGTCAAGTGGCTGCCTCGCGCAACCGTCGAACCTGAAACGATCGAAGTTACCTTGCCTCCTATCGGCTCTACTACTGAGATCGTGACAATCGGCAACGTGGAAGGCAACGCTGACCTTACGTTCGAAGTCAAGGTCAAAGGCGGCAGCGCTCCAGTAGTTGCAATGCCTGAGCGCATAGGCATTGTGACAGATGAGTTGGCAACAACCGCCGAAGGCCTCTACAGCGCAATCGACCCAGATCTCGTCCAAAGAATCGCAGCTTCCGTCGAGCCAGGCGCAGTGGGCGATGTGGTCACTTCATGGCAAGTGCCATACGAGATCGATCTGCCCTGGGGCGTCGGCTTCGCAGGAGACGTATGGATCGCAGATCCTCTGTTCTACAATGACCACCTAGTCACGCCGGAAGGCGTCCACACCGGAACGGTCTTCAGCACGCCGTGGGCAGGGTCATGGCCCGGCGACATGGCGTACGATAGCAACCGAAATCTGATGTGGCAGGTCAACGTCGGCGGCGACAACGGCATATACGGCCTTAACGTGGAGACAGGTGCGGTCGTAATGTCGATAACCTCTGGCGGCGCATGGACCTCGATCTCACAGCGCGGCCTTGCCTATGACGCCGACACTGACACCTTCTACATCGGCGGATGGAACGAGGATATCATCTACCACATCATGGGGCCGAGCTGGAGCACGCCTGGCGCAGTCATCGAAGCCTACACATTCCCTGTGAGTATCGCGGGACTTGCATGGCATCCAGGCGGCATTCTGTGGGTATCGAACAACGGTGCTCCTGACATGATCTACGGGCTTGACCTCGAGACACTCGAAGTCGTGCACCAGTTCCCGCATCCGTACGGCGGAGACTACAGCGGGGCCGGGCTCGCGCTGGGCAGCGACGGGAACCTGTGGGCAACATCTCAGGACAACCGCTACATGTACCTGATCAATACCGAGATGCCTCTGGCAGGAGGAATAACAGTAGACCCAACACGCGGCATAGTCCCAACAGGTGAAACCACGGAGCTCGAGGTCACGATCGATGCGGCCGAGCTGGGCAAGCCCGGCAGTGTCGTGAGGCAGCATCTTGAGATAGCAACGAATGATCCTGAGAACGCCTTCCTCTACGTGGACCTGATCATCAACATCGAAGCAGGCCCTACAATTGTCGAGGCGACAGCCACCCCTGAGATCGGCGAGCCTCCGCTTCGAGTGGCCTTCGCCGCCACCGTTGAGCCGGGCGCCGTGCCGATAACGGATATGTGGTGGGACTTCGGCGATGGCAGCGACCCAGTGCACGAAGCTACAACCGAGCATATCTACACTGCCCTTGGAGTCTACGAAGTGGTCTTCCACGTAGTGGATGAAAACGAAGTTGAAGCAATCGCCGAGCTGACAGTGACAGTCAAGTGGCTGCCTGTGCTGGGCGTAGAACCTGAGGAGTTCGACGAAATCGTCCCAGCCGGAGAAGAAGAGCAGACGGTCTTGACAGTCAGCAACACCGGCGTTGCGCCCATGAACTTCGAGATATCAGTCACTCCCAGCTTCGCCGGAAGTCCTGAGTGGATAGAATACGTCGCTTCAGAGCCGGCGAAGGGCGACTACACTTCCGAACCCCGGGGTTATGCAGGAGCTGGCGCTGGCGGACCTGATGAGTATGGATACGTCTGGATCGATAGCCACCATACAGGCGGTCCCCAGTTCGACTGGTTCGAGATCAGCGGCGTAGGAACCAGGCTCCCGCTAAGTGATGAATCCATCGCAGAAGTGAACCTCCCGTTCTCCTTCCCGTTCTACGGAGACCTGAAGACGAAGGTTCGCATCTGTTCCAACGGCTACTTGACGTTCGGTACTGCAAGCAGCAAATGGACCAACACCCCCATACCTGATCCATCCGACCCTAACGACCTGATTGCGGTCTTCTGGGATGACCTCGATCCAGGGACGGCGGGCAATGTCTACTACTACCACGACCAGGAAGCGGGCCGCTTCATCGTGGAGTATCAGGAAGTAGCTGAGTGGTGGGAAGAGTCGGTATCCTACACATTCCAGGCAATTCTCTATCCAAACGGCACGATCGTATTCCAGTACCTCGAGATGATCGGTAACCTTACAAGCGCCACCGTGGGCATTGAGAACACCACAGGCACAGACGGCCTGCAGGTAGTCTACAACGCCCCGTACATCGAGGACGGACTGGCAATAGGCTTCGCGCCGATCGGATCGATCCTCAGAATCAATCCGACATCAGGATACCTTGTGCCTGGAGGAAGCCAGGAGGTTCAGCTGACGCTGGGATCCCCTGACGCCGCATACGGCACATACTCGCTCTATCTGTACGTGTCGGCCAACGACCCGTACCGTCCGTTTGCAACCATCCCAGTAAAGCTCAAGCTCAATGCCGCACCGGCCGTCGCAATAACGGCGCCTGAGGGCGGGGCTGAGCTGCACGGGGTGTTCGAAATCGAATGGACGGCAACCGACCCTGATGATGATGGGGATGACCTCCTGATCGACCTTGCCTGGACTCGCGACGGCAGCGAGTGGCACGAACTCGGAACCGGACTTGCCAACACCGGCTCCTTCGAGTGGAACACCATCGAAGTGGGCGAAGCTGGCGATACTTTCCGGCTGCGAGCGAAAGTCACCGACCCTGGAGACGCGTTCCACGAGTTCGTGACGGACGAGTTCGCCATCATCAACAACGCACCAACCGCAGATTTCAGTTTCACTCCATCGCCTGCAACAAGGCCTGACGTTGTAGAGTTCGTTGACGAGTCGACTGATGACGGTTGGATCGTTGCCTGGCACTGGGAGTTCGGCGACGGCGCGGAAAGCTCTGAGCAGAATCCGAAGCATCAGTACGCTGAGAAGGGCGAGTTCACGATCTCGCTCACCGTGACCGACAACGGCGGGCTCACAGGGACCGTTGAGAAGAGCATCATTGTGGGGAATGCAGCGCCGATCGCAGCATTCAGCTTCACCTCGCCTGCCAAGACGGGCGAAGCCGTGAAGTTCACGAACGAGTCCACCGATGATGGCGAGATAGCCGCATGCTTCTGGGAGTTCGGCGATGGGGCCACAAGTGCCCAGTGGAGCCCAGAGCACGAGTACAGCTCCACCGGAACGTTCGTGGTCAAGCTGACAGTCATAGACGACGATAATGCAGCTAGCTCGATAACGCATGAGATAGAGATAGTAAGTGCTCCGCCGCAGGCAGCGTTCAGCTTCTCTCCATCCCCAGCAACGGTCACCGACATCGTCAAGTTCACCGATGAATCCATCGATGACGGCGAGATCGTGGCCTGGCACTGGGAGTTCGGCGATGGGGCTGAAAGCTCTGAGCCTAACCCGGAGCATCAGTACAACGAGACAGGCGTGTATACTGTGCGCCTCACGGTGACAGATGACCAGAACGAAACTGGCAGCGTTGAGCATGAGGTCCATATAGTCAATGCTCCGCCGCAGGCAGCGTTCAGCTTCACCCCATCCCCGGCAACTGTCTGGGACGTCGTGAAGTTCACCGATGAGTCGACTGATGACAGTGAGATCGTTGCCTGGCACTGGGAGTTCGGTGATGGAGCTGAAAGCCATGAAGCGAACCCAGAGCACCAGTATGGCGAGAGAGGCACATTCACCGTGCGTCTCACTGTCACCGACGATCATGACGAAACTGGCAGCGCAGAGCACGAGATAGAGATAGTCAATGCTCCGCCGCAGGCGGCATTCAGCTTCACGCCGGCTTCGCCGACGATCAACGACATGGTGAAATTCACTGACGAAACCATAGATGACGGCGAGATCATTGCCTGGCACTGGGAGTTTGGCGATGGCGCCGAAAGCGACACGCAGAATCCGGAGCACAAATACAGCTCTAAGGGCAAGTTCGTTGTCAAGCTCACCGTCACTGACGATGGCGAGCTCACTGGCGTGGCGGAAGAGACCATAGAGGTCGTCAACCTCCCGCCCGAGGTGGCCATGGTGAAGCCTGAAGCTGGAGCAGTCTGGACAGGCAAACAAACAATAGAGTGGGAGGCTGCCGACCCTGACGACGACGCAGACGATCTCAAGATAACCCTTGAGTACAGTCCTGCAGGAGGTCAGGCCTGGCAGATCATCGCCGCCAATCAGGCAAATACCGGCAAGTACGTTTGGGATACCTCAGAGGTCAAGCAGGGTGGACGGTACATGCTGAGGGCCACAGCTGTCGATCCGGAAGGTGCGACAGGGCAAGCCACAAGCGACGAGTTCACCATCGTGGTTCTCGCCCGCAAGATAGTGGCTGCTCCGAACCCGGCGCGTGACAGCGTGACATTCTACTATGACCTTGCCGCTGATGCGACGCTCTACGTCTACGACATCGCGGGACGCCTTGTCTACAGCGCAGAGCTTCTGGCTGCGGCACATGCTCATGAATGGAACCTCACATCAGGCGACAGGCCGGTTGCCAACGGAGTGTATCTCTACGTCGCAGTAAGCGGCCACGAGAAATCCGAAGTTGGAAGACTGGTAGTCAGCCGCTAAACCTGGCTTGAAGAGTAAAGGCCGGGCGGCCGCTTACGCGGTCGCCCCAGCCGACCAAGGCTTCCCAAACACTACACTCACCTAAGGAGGAGCGGTTAATGCGAGTGAGAATATCAGCGCTAGCGTTTACGCTCATTCTCGTCCTGGCCATAGGCGCGTCGGCGCTCGCCGCCGACAACCCATTAGGCACGGCGGCAATGATGGACATAGGGATGGGAGCGCGGGCGCTTGGCATGGGTGGCGCACACATAGCCGTTGCAGACGACGCCGCTGCCATATACTATAACCCTGCTGGCCTTGCCTTCCTGACCGAACGGCACATTGGCTCCCTGTACACGCAGCAATGCCAGGCAGCTGGGTACATGGCTGCAGCATATTCCCAGAAGTATGTGGGCGTAGGCGCCTTGAGATTGGACGCGTCCGGAATCGAGGAGACGGACGAATTCGCCAATAACACCGGCGTGTTCGACGTCATCGACTTCACTCTTATCGCAGGCGGCGGAGTCGCCATCCTGCCCCAGCTGGGCATAGGCGGAGCAGTCAAATACTACTCCCAGACCTTGCCCGAGAACTCGGGGAAGGGATTCACCGGCGACGTAGGTCTCCTGTTTGCAACCCCAAGCAACAAGCTGAGAATCGGAGCCGTCGTGAAGAACATAGCCGGTGAGCTGAAATACGAGTCAGGCTACACCGATGCCTTTGACCGGTGCTTCGGCGCAGGCGTAGCCCTGTACCCAATAGAGAACCTGCTCATTGCAGCGGATATTATATATCAGGACGGCATTGAGGGACGCGTCGGCGGAGAATATGAACTCGGCAGAATCAGGCTCAGAGCAGGCGGAGCTTTCGGCGCAGGCCGGACTTCTGTGTCGGCTGGAGCAGGTTTTGCAGTCTCCGGGTTCAGTATTGATTACGCATATCAGACTCACAACATTCTCCCCGACAGCCACAGGCTTTCGCTTGGCATGAAGTTCTGATAGCAAGCTGCAATCTCATACACCCAACGCGAACAAGCGCAGGAAGTGCGGGGCCCCCATATTCACGCGGGGCCTCGCACTCTTGCTCCACACATTTCGCTTTCAGGTCTTTCTATCCGGACTTATCGGGCTTGTGGGCAATTCTGCTAGCCGTCTGTGCCCCTCCGATAGGCCTTGAACACCTCGAACCATAGAATGCTCAACACCCCTGTCACAAGACAGATGGCAATATCCACAGGATGCAGGACGGTGAAGTGGAACAAAGCTCTCAACGCGGGCACGCTCAAGACCAGCGTGAGGAACGCAAGAGCTCCGCCAGCAACCCATTTCAAAGCCGGGTTAGGCCTTCGCCACGCCGCCAGCGTCGTGGAGGTCCACGAACGGTTGGCAAGAATCAATCCGAGATTCGCCAGGACAAGCGTTGTGAAAGTCAAACTCCGCGCCTCAGCTTCCCCACGATTCAAGACGAACAGGGAGATCATGTAGACCGCCGTCACGAACGCCAGGACGCTGAGGCCCTGGGCGATTCCAACTTTCATCAGCTCAGCACCGAATAGAGGCTTGGCGGGATCTCGGGGCGGCCTTCTCATTACGTCAGCATCTTCCGGCTCCATCTCGAATACTACGGAGCATGCCGGATCAATTATGAGCTCCAGAAACGCCACGTGAACCGGGAGGAGCACGAGTGGCCATCCAAACAACACCGGAATCAGAGATAGTCCGGCGATGGGAACATGTATGGCGAAAATNNGCAATACCTATGTTGGCAGCCTTGAGAGCTGGCGCGTCGTTCACGCCGTCGCCCGTCATCGCCACGACTTCGCCATCAGCCTTCAGCGCTTCCACCAGCCTCAGTTTCTGCTCAGGGACCATGCGTGCAAAGATACAACACGTCTTCACTCTGTCCCTCAGCTCCTCATCGGACATCTCTTGCAGCTCAGGGCCTGTAATCGCTACGTCTGACGGCTCAAGGCCAATCTGCCGCGCAATGTGCTGCGCAGTGCCGGGGTAATCGCCGGTTATCATGACGACTCTGATGCCCGCCTGATAGCACTCGCGAATAGCATCGGGGACAGCAGGCCTTACAGGATCCGCAAGACCTACCAGGCCGATGAACTCGAACGCGAAATCATGCTGCCGCTCGGGCAAATCGCCCGTCTTATACTCTGCCTTAGCCACACCCAACACCCGAAGCCCGTCAGCGGCCATCTCGCTGACCTCCGCCAGGAGGGCACGTGTCCTCTCCTTATCAAGATGACATAGGTCTGCAACGGCCTCGGGAGCGCCTTTGGCAGCCACGACGTAGGAACCCCCATTTCCGTGGGGAGACATCCAGACATGTGACAGTGCCAGGAGTTCGCGGGAGAGCGCATACTCCTCCACAAGGGTCCAATCATCGTGCAAGTGCTCTGTATTCATGAGATGCTCACGGCCAAACTCCGTCAATGCCTTCTCCATTGGGTCAAACGGATCTTTCTCGCTGGCCAGGATCGCGAATTCCACAATCTCATGGAACTTCCCGGGCAGCCCGTCTGCTCGCGCGCCTGCAGCATCATAGAAGTCTCCCCCAGCCGATAATCTGCTGACAGACATCCGGTTCTGCGTAAGCGTCCCGGTCTTGTCTACACAGAGTACCGTAGCCGCTCCCAACGTTTCTATGGCAGGCATTCGTCGCGTAAGAACATTCTTCTGGGACATTCTCCAAGCGCCAAGGGCAAGAAATATGGTCAAGACCACCGGAAACTCTTCTGGTAGCATCGCCATTGCCAGCGTTATTCCAGCCAGAATGCCATCAATCCAATTCCCTCGCGTCGTGCCGTAAGCAATAACCACAATCGCAAAGAGGATGAGGCCCAGTATCGCTAGGTTGCGTACCAAGCGTCCTGTTTCGCGGTTGAGAGCCGTCTCCTCCGGCTCAAC
>MTKW01009127.1_pt1 | contig 17898 bp, 14 predicted proteins | sample 1042761 | NCBI WGS metagenome assembly MTKW01 (sample SAMN06205366, study PRJNA360243) | anaerobic digester metagenome | biome: Wastewater treatment plant; feature: Anaerobic digester sludge; material: sludge; isolation source: anaerobic digester fed with sludge from wastewater treatment plant ... | reverse complement strand
TCCATCGCTACGTAGGGCAGACTTACATTGCCCAAAGTGATTGTCTCTCGAGAGACTGCCCCAATCTGTCCCAGGAGTTCATAAATGTTACCTGCAATCATGACTTCCTTAACCGGCTGTACCACTTTGCCGGATTCGATATAGTGACCTCCTTTCACAACGCCTGAGAAATCACCACTGACCGGATCAACACTCCCTGAATATCTATTTACTACAAGGCCTCTGGAAGTCCCTTCAATCATCTCTTCCAACGAGATGTTGCCCGGCGCTACAACGATGTTAGTCACCCCAATCCCGGGTACGCTCTGATCACTGCCTACTGCATGTCCGTTAGATTGCAGCCCGTCGCGGCGCGCAGTATAACAGTTGTACAGATAATTACTGAGTATTCCGCGCTCAAGGATGGCAAGGGGCTTGGTAGGAACACCTTCTCTGTCAAATGCCGAAGACCCGACTTGCCGAGGAAGTGTAGGATCGTCTGTAATGGAAAGCAAAGGCGAACTTACCCGGGAATCCAATTTGCCCTTCCATTGCGATTGTCCATTTTGGATATTCTCTGCATTAATCGAAAACACAATAGGCTCTATCAAAAGGTCCAGCCCGGCGTAGGGGGTGAGAATCACACTACCTCTGAAACCGGGCACGCTTGTCGCGCCAAGGGATTTGACGACTTTCTCAGCAAGTTTCCTTCCTATGGCGTAAGGATCCACATCCTGCAATTTACACGAGATAGCGTATTCTGCGTCAAAAGACGAGACGTCCTCTTTCTCCCTTGCGAATCCCATGGCAACACACCAGATGTAACTTGAGTCTTCACCAAGCTCGACTCCTTTGGAATTTGCTATGAACCTGGTCCCTGTTTCCATTGCGAAAGCTGCAGAATCAACAGTGACCCGAGGATCGAAACTACGTGCAGCCTCTATCAGGAGCTTACCCTTGGAGACTGCTTCTCGAAGCTCCAGGTCTCCTGCTTGCGGGTCGTAGATTTCAAGGACAGGTGTAACCTGAGCAGGCTCAGGCAGCCAATGATTAGGGTCGGGAGGAGAAGCATCAGAAATTGCAAGCGCAGATCTTAACGTGTCGTTTAGGGACTCGCGGGACAGGATGTTAGTCGACGCGAAACCTTGCTTGCGGTTGCGAATAACTCTAATCCCGACGCCTTCGTAATTATCACCTTTTGGAACCTGCAGGTCGTTTTTTTCAAACACTACTTCCAGCTTGCGGCTTCTGGTATAATACACCTCTGCCTCGTCCGCTCCCAGTCTCACTGCCTCGCTTACCAGACTATTACATAATTCTTGACCTTGCACTCCAATCCCTCCGCTACTCTTCATGGCGTCCTCCGACAGTCACCTGACAACGGAGATACGGACCGCCTCCGTCAACCTTGGCAGGCTGCCATTTTCCGCAATGCCCTGCGCCTGTATCTATCTGAAAGTCGGAAGATACAGCATCTACGCTCATTAAAACGTCAAATGCCTGGCCTGAAATGGTCACTCCTTTTACAAGNNCCTTTTACAAGTCCCTTGAGGTTGCCGTTTTCGATTTTGTAAGCTTCGGAAACCCCGAACATAAACTCAGCGCTGGAATCCGCCTGCCCTCCATGAGCCAAATCAATGAGAAGGAAGCCGTTATCTATCCCGGAAATCATCTCTTTCAGGTCGCTTTCGCCCGGCATAATGAATGTATTGGTCATTCTGATAATCGGCTCATCGCGATAAGTAAATGCCCTGGCGTTCCCGTGAGGAGCTGCCCCGAATATAGACGCAGATTCTCTGTTATGAAGATAGCTCTTCAGTACTCCCTTATCAATGATAACCGTACGCTCTCCGAGCACGCCTTCATCGTCTACAAGGACCATACCTGCTGCGCCTTCCACTTGCCCGTCATCAACAAGAGTCACGAGATCTGCCGCCACCTTCTGGCCGAGTTTGTCCCGGACAATTGACCCGCTGAGCACGAAGTCAGCTTCAACGGTATGTCCTATCGCTTCATGGGACAGTATACCTACAAGCTTCGGATCGAGGATGACTGTGTACTGGCCGCCTTTGGCATAGTCTGCGTCAAGTTTCTTTATAGCCACTTCCACTGCAGTATCCACCAACTCATTGAGAGTTCTTTTCGCTATCAGGTCATCCCAACCGCCGGTGACTCCTGATGATTTCGTAGCTGTTTCACGCTTTCCGTCTCTGAGAACTGTTGCTGTTACCCGAAAACTAGGCTTGTTGTCCTTTATGTGCACAGATGCACCGTGTGATGTGACAATGGTTTTCTCATCTTCATACTGCAGGTAATGGACAATACTGCCTTCCACGAGAGGAGAAGCTTCACGCATGCGCTTTTCTGCGGCAAGGATATACCGTATCTTCTCTGAAATATCAGGCTCGCGGCTGTCATCATAGTAGGTGAATTTCCCTCTGCCGAAGCGCGCAGGAGCAAGGTTTACCTTCTCATCCCGAAGCGGTGCCCCGGCTTTAGCGGCCTGCAAGGCCTCGCTGACTGCATTCTGCAATCCTTCTTTGCTTACATCCGTCGTAGAGACGAATCCCCAACACCCATCCACCAGGCTCCTCACGCCGACTCCCGCCAGGGTTCTTCTCTCCACTTTCCTGAGAACGCCGCTGCGTGCATCAATAATTGTCTCGATACGCTTGTGATACCGTATCTCAACGTATTCATCTATGTTTGCTACAACTGATTGTAGCAGGTTCTGCAAAACCTCCACCTCCTGTTTGTAGTGGGTGATTCCTTTGTCAAGGCGACCCGCTTGGGGGGCCGTCCCCGAGTTCAACACCGGCCTCAGAAAACGTACATACCTTGCGGGGCCACCCTGCACAGTACGTACACTTTCTAGAACTAGCGATTACTTATGGTGACCTACTTAGGAAGACAGCTCTCTCAGAGCCTTATCCAAGGCTTCTATACCGTCTTTCGCCACAAGATACACGAAGTTTCTACCTGTTGCAATTGCGTAGAATCCCTCTTCAATCTCCTTCCCAACTCTGACCTCGAATATGTTCCCGTCTTCGAAATCCAGTTGTACACAAATACGAGGATGACTAAACCCGAAGGAGTCAAGGTCAACATCATGCTCCAGACTCTCACCGACCCCGGTAATCCGGATATCTTGCAGCGTAGCAAGGAGTGTATCTAAACCGGAAGATACAGGCGGGAAGGGTTTATCGCCAAGCGTCCAAGTGGCTGTTGTACCGGCTTTACCGTGATCCCATTTAGCCAGTTGACTGTCAACCAAATCCGGCGGTGTAAGCCAAAGAGCGGAGAAATTCAAGGGTTTAACCAAATAGACGGCAGGTGAGTCTCCGGTCTTGACATAGAAACCTTCTTCGTTCGGACCTGGGTCACCTACGAATACTTGGAGAGCTGTTCCTCTCCCTGCCACTGTCAGGTCTATCCTCAATCTGGGCCGATCAAGCCCCCAACGGGACAGGTCGGAGCCTTCGTCGTCAACAAAACTATCTACGGTAAGTCCGGTTATGTCCGCAAGGAGTCCGTCAATTAATTCCTTGTCAGCTTTGTCAATAATGGGGCGTGCGAGATACCAGTCTTCACCCTGCCTCTGGCAGATAACGTCTGTTATGTCATCTTCCATACGCCTGACAATCCGGATGCCGTCACAAGACTCCGAGGAAGCCTTGACTATCTTCTTCTCCCTGAGATCATCAACGGTTTTTATGAGGGCATCAGCCATGGCAGCAGGGATGACCCATACTCTGGTNNAGGTGTAACAGAACCTACAAGCAAGGCCTTCTTGCCTCTCCTGTCACCCTCCACCACTATGCTGGTATCCGGGGAGGAGAGTCCGAATGCTTCAAGATCACGAGGGTCATCTTCAACTTCTTTTTCGAATTTTGCATCAGCAATTGCCATGACAAGGGCATTGACTGCTTCTTGACTTATTTCATAAGTTTCGGGCGCATCGACAACCCAGGTTCTGTCATTGTCCTTCTCCACAGTCACCTCGTTATCACCATGGGCAATGTGAATCCTTCGCATAGTGTCGGAATTCACACCGAAAATCATGGGGGCCTCCATGTCTGTCGCAGGATTTTCGCGTCCTGTGAATACCATGTAGGCTGCAAGGACCAGGACAATTGCAAGCGCGACAAAAGTTGCTCGGAATTTCTTCACAGGTTACGCCTCCTTACCCACACACCGACACCGAGAAGCGCAAAACACATAGGTATCACCATGACTGTCCCATAGAATACAGACTTCGCCTGCCGGTCTGAAAGGTATACTTGCTCAAAACTAGGAGCCTTAGCCCTGATGGATATGGAGTCTTCTTTGCCTACCATCCAGCCCACAGCATTCATGAAGAAGTCTATGTTCCCCTGGAAAGTCACTATATCATTGTCAAGAAAACTTGCATTTCCCACTACAATAAGGACTGAATCAGAGCCTTGCATAGAAGCTGCATACGCCAGAGTCAAAGGGCCCTCTATATCAGTGTTACGATCGAACACCGCCTCATTGGTGAAATCAGTCTCGCCCCATGCCTTGCCAGTGGTATTAAGAATAGGTTCTGCAGTAATACCTTGAATCTTCCCTTCTTCCGCGTAATACAAACTCCTGCTCCTTGGCAGAAATATCGAGAGGTCTTTTGTGATAAGCTTCTCAGTTATTGGGTGAGGCTGTATCTCGGGTATCAGGCCTGCCATATCCAGAAAATAATGACTGCCCGGGTCTATCACCAGGTCGTCGTTAACACCTATACCCCAGGTTCTGAGAATTCCTTTAAGATTCATAAGATCGCCTTTTTGTCCCGAGGGATCTAGGGCAACAACTACCTTGCCTCCCTCCTTCAAATAGGCCTGAACCGCATGGGCTTCTTCTTGTGTGAAGTCTCTCGCCGGCCCTGCGATCACAAGAACAGCCGCATCCTCCGGAACTCGTCCTTCTGTTGAAAGGTTCAGAGTTGCGGTAACATATCCTTCACCTTCCAGGAATGCCTTAGCCTGCAGGTAATCCCCGGTGAGGGTTCGCTCATCATGACCGGTGGAGAAATAGACTTGCCTCGTGTCTTCGGTAAATAGGCTCACTAATGCTCTGGTGAATGCCTGCTCCCCTGAGAAGTCAACCATATCACCGGCAGTTTCGTAATCAATGAGTTCATACTCCATTACTTTGCGGGATTTCAACCCTGCTTCCACAACGGAAGTGCCGTATGCGGTGATATCATACTGCTTTGCCACAGACGGCATCTTGTCAGGGTCAACGAACTCAACTTCAATCTTCGGGGAAATCCGGGTATACTCTCTTAGTAAATCTCGGACTACTTCACCCATAGCGTCGTCCTCGGGGAAGAACGCAGTAATCTTCACTCGTTGGTCCAATCCCCGGAGAAACTCGCAAGTGGCTTCTGACAGAGTGTAAAAACGGTTTTGGGTTAGGTCGAGCTTCCGGGAATGCCGCCCTGCGAGCACGTTTACCATTAATACAATTGCCACTACAGCGATGGTCAGAACTACTGCATTTGTTCCATAGCGCATTTTTCGGCCGGTCAAGATCGTGCGCAACTTACCTGTTTTGGACGTTTGAGGCCTCATCAGCTCCACCTCCTTGAGTCTATGACTCTGACAGCAAGGAAGATAAAGATGAAGATGAAGCTGACGTAATACAGCACACTGGACAGGTCTATGATCCCCTTCTGAAAATCGTCAAAGCGCTTGAGGAGGGAGAAATTAGCTAAAGTATCTCCAATAGGCCCTGTAACGACGGCTCCTGCCCATCCAAGAATCCAAAAAAGGAGAAGCAGTCCAAACCCAACTACACCGGCTACCATCTGATTGTCAGTAAGCGATGATGAGAATGTTCCTACAGCGAGGCACCCGGCCCCGAAAAGAAACATTCCCAGATAACCGGAGTATATAGGACCCATATCCGGGCTTCCGTACTTGATAAGAATAGCAGGGTAGATCATGGTTATGACAAGATAGACCACATATGTGCAAACAGCCGCAAGATACTTACCCACCACTATCGAAGTTGTACTCACAGGCGATGTCATGATAAGTTCGTCTGTGCCGAGTTTTCGTTCTTCTGCCAGCTGGCGCATGGTAAGGACAGGGGCGATAAAGAGAAAAATCACTGCCATGTTTCCTAATACTCCCTGCATACTCGCACTATGAGTCGCTAACAGAATAACAGAAAAGAAATAACCTGAGAGCATAAGAAACACTGCCCCCATTACATACGCCATAGGAGATATGAAATAAGCGGCGACCTCCCTCTTAAAAATGGACCACACATCACGCACCGGGTGCCACCTCCGCTTCGTCTTCCAGTCTTTCTTCTGTGGTAAGCTGCAAAAATACATCTTCCAAGCTCATGTCGATTGTCTTCATCTCAACAATCGGCCAGCCGCGGCCTGCCATAGCGAAAAATATGTCTTCCCGCACGTCAGATGCGTCATCCGTTTCTACGATGAGAAGGACTTCCCCATTCTCAGTTGCCAAATCATGTGTTTCGACAGAAACGGAAGCAACACCGGTAAGCTCCCTGATTAGTTTCGGAGCTTCATCTTTGGGCCCCCGAACGCGTACTGCTATACGTCCCCGCCCCTCGAGTCTGCCGGAGAGTCCTTGCGGGGTGTCTGAAGCTACGAGCCTACCGTTATTGATGATTACTACCCGGTTGCAAATCATACTGACCTCAGGCAGAATATGAGAGCTGAGAATGATCGTGTGTCTCTCTCCCAGACTGTGAATAAGCTTGCGAATCTCAATAATCTGTCTCGGATCAAGGCCTACGGTAGGTTCATCCAGTATCAGAACCTCCGGATTCCCTAGGAGCGCTTGAGCCAACCCAACTCTCTGCCTGTAACCTCTGGAGAGATTAGCAATGACGCGGTTATATACAGCGTCTACGCCTGCAGCCTCAGCCGCGGAACTCGTAGCAGCCTTCCTCTTCGATTTCGGAATGCCTTTCAATTCACTCACAAACCGTAGGTAGCCGCCGACTGTCATCTCTCGGTAAAGCGGAGGGTTCTCAGGTAGGTACCCGATTCTCCGTCTGGTTTCCATCGCATCCTCAAACACGTCGAAACCGTCTACCTTGACCGTGCCTGAGGTGGCAGCAAGGTATCCGGTGATAATACGCATAGTGGTGGTTTTCCCTGCGCCGTTTGGCCCCAGAAACCCGAGGATCTCGCCTTTATCAACGGTAAAGGTGAGTTCCTCGACCCCCCTGGCCTTGCCATATTTCTTAGTAAGATTCCTTACCTCGATCACAGCATACGATTCCTCCTTCCCACGTTCATCTCGACCATATAATATTAGGTTAATTTTCTCTAGAAGCTCGTAAAATCCTTTATATTTCAACTGCGTCTATGGTTTTCACGCCCAGCGCTTTTCCAGCTTGACGTTTTTGAAGTAGTATTGACAGATTTGCTCATGACGTTTTCCCATTTTCGCCATATTATGAGCACCCCATTGAGACAACCCGACCCCATGGCCGAACCCCTTGCCTTCCATGGCAACCCTGCCGTCCTTGACCTCAAGTTTCGTCAGGAAATTTGACCTCATGCGCATGGGATCCAGGGCGACCCGGAGATCATTTCCGCCTATTGTAGTCACACCGCCTGAATGGTGAATGGCTATCGCCTCTGCACGCCCTGAGGGTCCTCGCTTGGCTATGGTCACATTTCCGATGCTGTTTACTTGTAGCCCGACTTTGGCGAGGGCAGCCTCGATTTCCGCGGTAGAAAACTCTGCCTTCCACCTGCGATCCGAAAGAGGCACGTCTTCCGTATCATCCGGACTGTCCCGAACAACGGTATACGTGGGCTCCGCGCCGGCAAAATTCAGGCCTTCCTTGGCTAAGGCTGTTTTCCCGCCTGCGTTCGAATGAAACCATGCATTGATAAGCTTTCCGCCTTCTGTCAGCACTTTCCCCCGGGTTTCTTTGACCGCTGTCCTTATTGCCTCGTTGACGTTTTCCGGTTTGTATTCCTGGGCCTCCTTGAACCCGGCCTGTATATCTGATCCCATAGGGCCTGAGCCCGGTTTTTCATCCAGTGCTTTCAGGGCAAATGTCCTTGCCACTATAGCCTGAGCGGCAAGGGCTTCGTGAGGCCAGTAGTTTTTCATCTCTCCTCCTACTACTGCGGCGATATACTCCTCCATCGGTAGGTCCAGAACCCGCTTCTCAGCATCAATGTACACCCTGATAGTGGGCTCTTTCCCAAGAGCAACTTGTTTTGATCTTGAAATTCCCAGGACTACGACAATTACGGCGAGAAGTCCTATGCCAATCCACGTTAAGGTTTTCCTGCGATTATCAATCACCGGCATACGCCCCCAATCATGGTCATGTCATTAGACATTACCGTTCTATAGGTATTATGCTCAAGGATGGGACATAGATAGCCATCAATTGCAGCAACGGCACGACTAATTCGCCCTAACTCACCTTGGATCGCCCTGGGTAGGCATGAAGTATTTACCCTGGAGATCCAGGTGCCAAGTCTGTATAATGACGTATCACATGTATAGAAAGGAGGTATTATCTATGACACGGAAGAGCCAGAAGTCTCTCCTCGCAGGCTTTATAGCCTTGGCAGCTGTTTTCGCATCAGTTCTCTACTGTGGCTCACGCGGCAGTACGCAGTGGCCGGGCGGTTCGAATACCATAGCAAGCGCTACCTCCCCAGAGGTTCCTGAAGACTATGTAGCGCTCAAGGAAGAGTTGAAAGGCGTGCTCCAAGAGTGGGGCGGGGGCGAGGCGACTTACGGCATATTTTTTAAAGATATTGAGTCAGGCACGTCTTTCGGCATAAACGAGAACGAGCCTATTACCGCTGCCAGCACCGTGAAGCTCCCTGTCGTGCTATATCTTAATACGCTCATAGCCGAAGACAAATTGGATTGGAATGACAGGGTAACATACAACAGCAGCATGGACTGGCAGGATGGCGCCGGGATACTGCAATTTACGGCAAGGGACGGAGATTCGTTTTCACTGCGCGTCTTGGCGAACCTGGCAATCACTATAAGCGACAACGTTGCATATAGGATGCTCACACGTCATCTCGGCAGGGAAAACATTATCGATTTCATGGAAAGTCTCGGTGGCCAAATTGTATTCCCTGAGGGCAGGAATATTACATGCGCCAAGGATATGGGCACATACCTCGAGGCAGTCATGAACTTCTCTAAAGCCTACCCTGATATGGGATCGCGACTCTTAGACGACATGTCAAATCCCATATATCATGTGGGGATTCCCGGCAATCTGCCGGATAGGGTGGTTGTGGCCCATAAGGAAGGTGACGTTTCGGGGATCGCCAATGATGTAGGCATAGTCTTTGGAAACAAGCCTTACATCCTGGTTATCTTGTCCAAGGGCGTATCCGATATTGATGAGGGTTTCGCGAGAATAGCACTAATATCGAAAATGGTATATGACTACCAAAAGACAGTCTAGATGCTATGATTCTGCGCCAAAACCCCGATAAACGTGCCTACAGCCGAAATCGGGGTAAGCATGATCCCAAGGATTAGGGCTCGCTCAAAAGCCACCTCTGACATAATGCTTAACTGACCCGCTATACCCAGTAATGCCGGCAAAGCCAGCATAAACCCGGCCAAAACAAGGCCTAATACAATACTGGCGAACCCGGCAAATACCCCGTAGGCTATTGAAGGGCTCAACATGCCGAAGAGAAACCCTGTAGCCAATGCCCCAAGGAACAGAAGCGCGATACCGTATTCCTGGGCAGCCTGAAAAGGCGCAAGGAGCGGAAGGGCCTGGCAAGTGAAGAGCCCGCACATGAATGTCCCCATCAGAGAAACGCCTGCGACTGTTCTTGCGCGATTCATTATTACTCATTGCCTCTTTCCAGCGGTATTACGGCCCTCGTGACAAAGAGCTTAGTCCCCAAACGTGGCATGTCAAGAAGGCCTGATACCCTTATAGACCATGCCTCTTTGCCCGTAGCCACAACTTCTGTCTTGGTATCAGGCACCTCTATTTCAAGAACTACGTCTCTTTCGCTTCCTCTGGGCAGCTCTAAAGGATTACCCAGCCAATCGTAGTTGCGTCCCCATACATATTGCCCATCAAGATATACCGTGGGTCGCACAGCTGTAATAGACAAATTCCATTGGCTCCGGTTCTCGAGGTTTAAGTCTATCTCAATCGTATACTTAGAATCTTCCTGCCTGCATGTTACGGCAGAAATTGTACTTCGAAAGTTGGCTGCTGCTGTTGACGCCCTAAGATAGTTCTTGACAGTTGCCCATGTCAACCCTATTGAGCAGACTGCCAAGATGCCCATGATAGCAAAGACTATGCTATTCGTGCGCGCACGCCTGTTATTTCCTTTCATAGAGCCTCCTGCTTGCGGCCAAATCCATCGTCTCATAAAGGGACGTAGTGAACCTACTTACGTTTAGGCCGGAGTCAATAGCCCCAAGAAGACTCTCCACCCGAGTATCACCCAAGAGCGAAATGACATGCTACCATGTGATTATCATCAGCCGAAACCAATTCAGGCTCTACTTCCTTGCAGATATCCTGTGCAATAGGACATCTAGGGTGAAGTCTGCACCCACTCGGTGGATCAACCGGACTGGGAACTTCGCCCTTCAAGACTTTTCCGAAGCCCTTTCTCTTGGGATCCGGAACAAACACAGCGCCTATCAGAGCCCTGGTATACGGATGTAGAGGATGCTTAACCAAACTGTCAGTAGGACCCTTCTCAACCATCTTCCCTAAATACATTACCGCTATTCGATCACAAATATGACGAGCAGTAGCCAAGTCGTGAGTAATATAGAGGAACGTAACTCCTCTTTCGCGGGACAAGTTCAACATCAAATTAAGGATCTCACCGCGAATGGATACATCAAGCATTGACACAGGCTCGTCAGCCACTATGAATTCAGGGTTCAATACAAGGGCTCTTGCCACGGCAATCCTCTGTCTTTGGCCACCTGAAAGCTCGTGTGGATATCTGTAGAGATACTCTTCAGGGGGTGTCATTTCCACATCTTCAAGCGCCTTCTCGATGTAAGGTATAGCGTCTTTTGAATTGCTTACCATTCCTTGTATTCTCAAAGGCTCTGCTATGATCCTGTGAACATCCAGGCGCGGGTTCATTGACTCATAAGGATCCTGGAATATGATTTGCATTCTCGTCCTGAGCTGCTTCAGCTGCTCGACGCTTAGAGCAGTTACCTCTATATCTTCAAAGGTGACTCTTCCAGCTGTAGGCTCAAGCAACCTAAGTATCGTCCTGCCCATGGTGGTCTTCCCACAACCTGACTCACCGACAACGCCGAAGAGCTCGCCTTTCTTCACGTTAAAGCTGACTCCGTCAACAGCCTTTACAGCCCGCTCGGGCTCTCGTCGCAGGGACTGTCCTATTCCACGACGCAGTGGGAAATACTTTACAAGATTCTCCACATCCAGAATGACTTCACCGTGCCCTACGCTTCTCTCCTGTTCAGTGGCGCTTACTGCTCCCATATGTCGACCCCCCTCTCAAGCATATCTACCTTGTGGCAGGCAACCTTATGACTGTTTGAACCTATCTCGATGAGTTCAGGCTCTTCTTCCATACAGATATCTCCGGCCAACGGGCATCTGGGATGGAATCTACAGCCTTTGGGGGGCGCTAACAAGTTGGGCGGAAATCCCGGCAGTGACCGCACGCGAGTTCTCTCAGCCTTGATATTGGGGAACGATTTTACAAGCCCCATACCATATGGATGTGTAGGATGATCGAAAACGTCGATAACATTGCCATATTCCACAATCTTTCCTGCATACATAATAGCGATATTGTCACATGTCTGGGCAATCACTGACAAGTCATGGGTGATGAGTATCATTGAAAGGTCCAGTCTCTTCCTTAAGTCTTCCATAGCTTTCAGAACCTGCGACTGTACCATGACGTCCAGTGCGGTGGTAGGCTCATCAGCAATGATGACATCAGGATTACAAGCAAGGGCCATGGCTATGACAACCCTCTGTTTCATACCTCCACTGAATTCATGGGGATACTCCTTATATCTCTTTGGATTGATGCCTACCATGTCAAGAAGCTCTTCAGCCCGTGTCACCGCCTCCTGGTGCGACACGTCCTCGTGAGCCAATATTGCCTCAACGATTTGGTCACCCACTCGATGCACAGGGTTAAGGGCGTTCATTGCCCCTTGGAATACCATGGATATCTTCTTCCAGCGGATGGACTTCCTGAACTCTTCGTCATCCAGCTTGACGATGTCAACACCGTCCAGCTTAACTGACCCTCCGTGGATCTTTCCATTACTGGGAAGCAGCCTGAGAACTGTAACAGCCATACTTGTTTTCCCGCATCCTGACTCGCCTGCTATGCCTAAGGCTTTCCCTCTTTCAATATCAAAGCTCACAGAGTCAACTGCCTTCACATGACCGCGAAGGGTCTTATAGTACATCTTGAGGTCTCGCACTTCAAGTAGAGCCATGGTTATGATCTCTCCCTATACCTTGGATTGAGGATCTCATTGACTGTGTTGCCAATGAACACAAAGGCAAGGCTCAAGAATGTAATAGCCAGCCCCGGCGGCACAAGCCACCACCATGCAAGTGTGGTGAATGCGCCAAATCCCCTCGCGTTATGTAACATACGTCCCCAGGTAGCAACCCTTGGGTCACCAAGTCCCAGGAAACTAAGGGAGGCCTCTGTCAATATTGCTGACGGGATGCGAAGCACCATGCCGGCAAATACAAGAGGCAGTACGTTAGGCAGTATATGAACAAGCATTACGTAAGCGTCGGACGCGCCTGATGCTTTGGCAGATTCCACAAATACGCGCTCCCTTAATGACAGAGTCTGTGAGCGAACCAACCTTGCTGTTCCCATCCAGGCGAACGCGGAAATCAAAAGGACGATGTTCCACACGCTCTTTCCAAGTATTGCACCGAGGATTATGAGGATCGGCAAAGTGGGAATGGCCATAAGAACGTCAACAACCCTCATCATAAACTCATCAACGACTCCGCCCAGATAGCCACATATTATTCCCACTGCAGTCCCTACAGCCACTGAAATGGCAGCTGCTGAAAGGCCGATGGAAAGCGAGATTCTCGTACCGTATATGAGCTGAGTCCACAGGTCTGCTCCCATGTGATCCGCGCCCAGCAATCCGTGGACATTGCCTGGAATGTAGAATTCCGCATTGCTGATGTATACACGCGTCGGCTCTTCTCCGGGAATAGATCGCGCTGTCAACAGAAGCCTGTAATCGCCCTTCGATGAGAAGACTCTTGGAGCAGGGTCGTCAAAAATCGTAAGGCCCAGCCTCTGTTTGAGGGTTAAGTCTCTTGAGTCTATTCTGGCAGGCTGACTTCCAAGGGTGCCTGAATATGATTTCCCCCATAAATTGTATTGTTTCCCCTCCGGTGTTTCTATCACGAATTCCAGTTCCGTCTTGGAATCAGAAGACGCGTCTACCCAGTAATTGAAGGTCAGTCCAAAGGTTTTTGGGGGACTGTAGCTGTAAGGAACGACATATGAAAGCTCAACCACACTCTTCTCGGGCTCTTTCGGATATTCTTCAATTTCGAGAAGAGCGGCCTCGCCTTCAGGGATAACCTCATCTTTTAGTACAGGTTCAAATTCAATAACACTTACCGCAGCGCCTTCCAGCTCTTCTGCGACAAGTCTCCCTCCTGTCGCCTCGCTGACCGCCCACTCGTCAGGGCCGAGAGTTGTCCTGATAGTTGAAGGGGCATCATCATACTTCGGCAAAACAGATCTGAACCAAATAGGGGCAGCTATCCTATCAGCCAAGAGAATCTGTTTGGGATTGTACGGGGTTAGAAACGGAGCAAAGATTGCGACAAAAACATAAACGATTACTATAGACAATCCAACCATGCCCAGGGGCTTACGCCTGTATTGCTCCCAAAACGTCGGCGCGCTTATTCCCGTTTGCGTCTTGTTCTTGCTCATTTTGCTCCACCCTCCCCTACCCGGATTCTAGGATCCACGATTCCGTACACAATGTCAGCTGCAAGATTGCAGATCACCACCGCCAAGGCGATAAGGTAAAACGCTCCTTGCGCAGCGGGGTAATCCTGCTGCATAACTGCGTCCATTAGATACTTGCCCACTCCGTGCCATGAGAAGATAGTCTCTGTAATAACAGCTCCTGACACCATCCCCGGAAGAGCCCCGAATATCAATGTAACAATAGGAGGCAGGACACTTCTTAAGGCATGGTGGCGCAAGACTGTATTCTCCGGCAGGCCTTTTGCCCTGGCAGTGACAATGTAATCCTGACCAAGGGCTTCAAGCATTGTATTACGTGTATAGAGCGCCCATGATCCGAAAGCTACAATCACATTGCTCCCTGCAGGCAGTATCAAGTGATGAATCCTGTCCAGGAATTGGAGCAAGAATCCGTCAGGCGGGGGTGCACTCATAGTGCCGTGTATCGGCAAAATCGGTATGTAGTAGCCAAACAACATCAATAGCAGCAATTGTATCCAAAACGTCGGCACTGCATAAGTAAAGAGGCCGGCTCCTGTTACGAAGTTATCACTGAACGTCCCTCTTCTCGACGCAGTAAACACCCCTACTGAAATACCGATAATGGTCGTGAAAGTAAAACTCGTCAAGAACAGCATCATGGTATTGGGGAGTCGTTCCTTCAGCTCATTCACCACAGGCCTCCTAGTAGAGAAAGAAAGCCCTAAATCGAATTTAAAGAGATTACCGACGTACTTAAAATATTGTACAAGCGGGGGATCATCAAGACCGAACTGTCTCTTGAGTTCGGCGATAGCTTCGGGAGTAAACATAGGGTCTATTATCATTTTTGTGGCATCTCCGGGCATGAGACGAAAGATGGCGAAGTTGAACGACATGATAACAAACAACACTATCAATGCGTAGCCCAGTCTTCGCAATAGATACCTCGAAAAGCCCAAGTGGCCTCACCTCACTAACCTAACCTGGCTCGTCACCTTAGCGGTCGCCAGCCCCTACCTAATTCCGCCGCCCCAGATGCCCGGGGCGGCGGATATGTTCCAGGTATTACTTTCTATTCATGTTACCTCTACCGGATGCATCTCTTCTTACTTTGAAAGCCTCCAGTAAATTGGGTTCTTCTTCAGTCTGACATACTCGCCCACCTTGTACTGATCCAGGATGAACGGGCCATGTCCGACAACCTTGGTAAGGCCCGGAACTTCTGGGTGAGCCTCAAGCCACGGCTCGAAGGTCTTGTAGTCCTTTACATCCTTCCAGATCCATTCAGGCAGGAAATTTCCACCGGCTCTGTAGAGGTGCCAGTAGCTCTCGTTCGCAAAGTACACCTTGGCAGTATACTCATCAGGAGTCTCTACCCTAACGACGTGCTCTACGTTGGAAATGTATCTCGGAACCTTGTTATCACGCAGGTACTCAATGGTGAACTTGATGTCCGCGGATGTGAAGGGAGTAGTGTCTTGCCACTTGATACCCTTCTCCAGATGCCATGTGATAACAGTGCCCTTCTTGCCGGGTTCAGGCTCCCAAGTTCCAACTTCCCAACTCTTGGCCATCCACGGAATGTCTTCCATGGTCTCAGGATTGATTTCCATCAAGCCGTCGTAGAGCCTGCCTAGAACTTCCCACTCGTAAGCGCTGCTTGCGGTGCATGGGTTAAGGACTTTCGGCTCTTCAGGAAGCAGCCAGCGAAGTGTGCCGCCTTTGCCCCTGACCGGTTTGATGTTGAGGGTCGTCCATTTGTTTGTATAGTTCGCTGCGCCATAACCGTGCATTGGCACATAACCTGTGAACCTGTCTTTCCGGAAGGCATCCATGTAAGGCCTGGAGTATAGGACTGTATATGGCTGCCTCCTGGCAAGAATAACCTGTGCCTCGTCAGCCGCCTTCTTCGCGACTTCCTCATTGGGCGCGTAGTAGAGTTCATCGAGAATCTTGTCTAGCTCAGCGTCACGGATACCCGGCCTGTTGTACCCGGCTTCAACGTCGTTGGATGAATGGAAGAAGTTGTGTAGCGACGTGGGTATACGGCTTAGGCTCCATGCCAGCATATACATATCAAATTCTGCCATATCCAGTTTGTCCAGCATAACCGGGAAGTCCATTGGCTCCGGCTCGATAGGCAGGTTTATTGCCTGGCACGCTTCGGCAATGATCTTGCCAAGCTCAGCTGAAGTCGGAGCAACTTCGTATGTAGGTGTGAAGATAGTCATCTTACGTAAAGGCTTTCCGGTCTTCGGATCAATTCTAATTCCGGTAGCCGGGTCTACAGTGTAGCCAGCCTTGTCCAGAATCTTCTTGGCCTCTTCCGGATTATACGGGAAGCGTGGTATATCTTCCTTGTAGAATCCACTGGACGGAGGCACGAAAGCTGCCAGCGGTAGCATGTACCCTTCAAACAAAGTCTGGATGATATTGTCGCGGTCTACAACGTGCGCGATAGCCTGACGGAGAATGTCTGCATCGAGAGGCTCACGCCTCATGTTGTAGCATAGATAGAACATATGGAAACCATAGTTCATTGTGAGCTCTGCATTGGGGTTGGCCTTCACCACATTGATGTCGGCAGGCCTCGTCAAACCGGGATATACGTCGATGTCACCACGGTTAAACGCGATGAGCTGCGCCTCACTGTCTTTAATAATAGGCATGATAATCTGGTCGACCTGTGGCCCGTAGGGTTCCCACTTAACCTGTCCGGCAGTAACGCTCCCGTACGTCATAGCCAGAACCAAACAAATGGCAACAGGCAAAAGGAATCTTCTTAACTTCACGATTCTACCTCCTTCAGTCATGTTGTCTTGCGACCGATAAAGCGTAATACTCTTCCACGCTCATTCAACTCGTTTGGGGTTAGGTACCACCCCCTTGCCAGGTGCTTACATATATTAAGCAAATAACTTTACCTTGCCTGCCTGGATAGTTCTTAAATACCTATAAAAAGGTTAGCCATGCAAGGCACATTATACATTTCCACATTATATTTGAAATTCCTTCTCTTTCTCAAGCGCAATATGGCATGTCTCAGCAAACTCGGGTCCATTATATCCAAATACATCCTACATTACCGGGAGCCCTCTCAGATGATCTCAGATCTTTGGCGCGTCGCGGGATTCAAAGGAGGTTCATTGCCCTGAAAAATTCGGGATATTGCCATGTATAGAGCTTGCTACTATACTAGGGATACTGCCCCTAAAATCCAAACGCCCTTCAATTGTTACCATAGGCGCAGTGAAGATTACGCCTTTACATTGTTTATATATACTCTCAAAGACAGTAACATCAATAAGTCCGGTTTCATCTTCAAGAGAAAAGAATACGACAATCTTACCGCTTTTCGTCGGCGGCCTGTGTGGCCTTATTACAAGCCCTGCTACCTTAACAGATGTCCCAATCGGCATCTTTCCGGCACAAGATGTACTGACTATGTTATCCTTATTCAATTGGACGCGCTGTAATTCCATTGGATGTACAGTAGGATGCAGCCCGAGTATATTAAATTCTCGCCAAAATTTCTCTCGCTCTGAAAAGTCTTCTATCTGTGGTAAGCTCGTAGAGCCGCGCAATACTTTCGGAACTGCCCATAACATTGCCCTACGGTTACTATGGATATTATCAAATGCCCCGCAAAGTATCAAGTTTTCAAGAAGGTCCTGTGGTATAGACACACGTCGTACAAAGTCAAAAAGAGAATCATACCCTGATTGCCCGCGAGACTTGATTATCTCCCGGGCAAGACTCTCCTCCATACCACGGACTCGTCTCAACCCTATACGTATAGCCTCATTTTCAACAGTAACCTCATATGCGCTCATATTTATATCCACCGGAAGAATCCTGACTCCACGTCTCCTTGCTTCAAGGCATATGGTATTGGCAGGATAAAACCCCATGGGTTG
>MTKW01004495.1_pt1 | contig 17938 bp, 18 predicted proteins | sample 1042761 | NCBI WGS metagenome assembly MTKW01 (sample SAMN06205366, study PRJNA360243) | anaerobic digester metagenome | biome: Wastewater treatment plant; feature: Anaerobic digester sludge; material: sludge; isolation source: anaerobic digester fed with sludge from wastewater treatment plant ... | reverse complement strand
GGCTATAGTTCGAACGATTGATTTTCATCCCATCTCACCTTCTTTATTTTCTATCCTTTTCATCGGTAATAAATAGGAATTGTTTAGCCCTTTTATAAATCCCACAATTTTCATTGTATAAATTCTACAACTCCATCCCTATACTTTTATAAAAATATCCTTAATTATTCCCATGGAAGACATCCTTTAAAAGTATATATAAAATCCATTCCCCTTCAACCGATATTACTTATAAGTCATTAGTTGCTCAGATTAAAAAATGGGGGGGAATTTGTTTGCAAAAGTATTCATTTAAGGGTACCATTCTTATTTTCATATCATCGTTGCTAATCATTCAATCCTTTATAGGTATTATGGTCCTACCGAAATTTGTCCCATCAGTTATACTACAGGTGCTTATATCCGCTGCTACTTTTATCCTACTTTCGATCATCCTACTTCAGCCTATTCTCAATAGTGTATTGAAGGATATACAGTCCCTAGGAAAAGTGCTTAAACATTACCGCGATGGGGATTTCATCTATGAAGGAGATGAAATTCGATGGAGGGAACTATCATATATCTCCTCCTGCTTAGAGGATCTCCAAGGGATCTTTAAGGATTGGGTCTATCAAGTAATTAAGTCTTCTAGCATATTGAAGGATTACTCAGAGGAGTTTTCTTCTTCAGCCAACCAAACTGCGGAATCCTATGAGTTGATGAGTCAAGGGCTAAACAATCTAGTAGATAGTTCCATAGAAATAAATGACCAGGTAAGCCAAAATGCAGCCTCATCCCAGGAACTATACAGCTCCAGTAGTCTGGTGGCATCCGCAAGCTCACAGGCACTGGATTCCACAAGGGATATGAAGAATTTCACACAACAATCTATTCAAGGGATCCAAGACAGTATCAAAAGCATCGATCAATTAAATGCTCTATTCCAGAACTCTTCCAATAATATCACCCAGCTGGTAGAGTTGGTTGGCAACATTAGCATCATGTCGGATAGCATCACAAATATAGCAGAACAGACCAACCTATTGTCATTAAATGCAGCCATTGAGGCAGCAAGGGCAGGAGAGTTTGGAAAGGGTTTTTCGGTGGTTGCAAATGAGGTAAGAAATTTAGCCGAGAATAGTCGCCATGCGGCACAAGAGATCAATCAAATGATTGAAATGATTTCTAAACAGGCAAAAACTACGGTAGAAAATATGGATGTGGGTGTAAAGCAGGTCAAGATCAATCAAGAGCTCTCCTATGAGGCATCCAAAAATTTAGATTTTATCCTGGAAAAAATCAATGGGATCTACCAATTGGTAAGCGATATCGCAAGTAATATTAAGGAGCAGTCCCTTTCTGCTGAAAATGTTGCTACCGTCACCGAAGAGATCGCTGCCTTCTCCCAGGATACCAATGAAACGGCCCTTGCCCTACGGGAGGACATTACAAGGCAACACCGCTATATTCAAGATAATGTAAATATGGCAATGAAGATTGAGGAAACCCTATCCCACCTGAAGAATTTCACCAAACAATTTGATGATACCATCGGTCAGCAATTGATCGACTTCTGTCATAAATTGGGGGATGAGGTGGCTCAAGGTAGAATTGATAGTACAGCCTTAGAAGAGATTTCTAAAAAAACTGGAATCACCGAATTTTACATTACCGACCAGGAGGGGGTCACCGTACTTAGCAATAATCCACAGGGGATTGGATTTGCCTTCCAGGATGATCCTAACACCCAGGCATATGATTTCTTCCAAATACTTAAGGATCCAAGTCTAGAAGTTGTCCAGCCTGTTCAAAAGAGGGATATAGATGGTCAATATTTTAAATTTGTTGGGGTCAGTCGTAAGGATGGTAGGGGAATCATTCAAGCTGGCCTATCCATAGATGATATACGAAAATTCAAAGGGGCGTACGCCTTACAGTAGTCTGGTAACCACAGGGTATTCATCGGAATAAAGAAAAGGGGCTTAAGAGTAGTATCAAGCCCCTTTTTCTTATCTTAATTTTTTTACTCGCTCGGTTGCACTTATGATATTGGTAATCCGGATGCCAAAGTTCTCATTGATGACAACCACTTCTCCTTGGGCGATCAACTTCCCATTGACATAGATCTCCAGGGGTTCTTCCGCAAATTTATCCAACTCGACGATAGAGCCCGGACTTAGGGATAGTACATCCTTAATGGTTCTTTGGGTCTTCCCCAAAACAACACTGAATTCTAAGGGAACATCCAGTATTAAATCAATATTCTGAGGGGTTTCATTGGAAGGTTTGTTCTGTAATTCATGGAATTGTGGTTTTTTAACCGATATCGGTTTGGCTTTAGATGGGGGTTCTTCCTCAAAATGTATCTCCGGGTCCATGGGCACATCCTCTTCCCCGACCAATTCTTCCTCGGTCATAGATTCGTCCCTGGTTTTTTCCATTTCCTCTCCTCCCATCATGATATGTATAATATCCTCAACGGTGTCCATGGTGAATAATTGCATGATTTCACTATCGATCAGCCCCTCAACAGTCATACGGAAAGCAATTTTGGCAATACTTTCATCTGGCTGGATCTTATCTATCTCCAAGTTCTCTTCAATGTCCCACACCTGTGTATGGGGTGGATAAATACTTATATTCCTTTTTAACATGGTTGCCATGGAGGTGGATGCCGAACCAATCATTTGGTTCATTGCCTCAGATACTGCACTAATTTCAATCTCTGACAACTCTTCGTGTATATCTTTTCCATCCCCACCCATCATTAAATTAGCAATGATGGAAGCATCCTTAATGTTAATCAATAGTATGTTTGTACCCTGCAAGCCCTCCTCAAACTCCACCTGAAGCACAACATTGGGGATGGTTAACCTCTCTTGTAGCTTATTTAAATTGGTAATCTCCACCTGTGGAGTTGTAATGGTCACCTTTTTCCCTAGGATGGTTGAAAGGGCAGTTGCTGCAGTCGCCATGGAGATATTCCCAATCTCCCCTAAGATATCCTTCTCCTCTAAGGTGAGCTCCTCCCCATTTACATCCTCATTTCTTTGTAGTAGGGAATCGATCTCTTCCTGGGACAAAAATCCATCATTCATTTATTCCACATCCTTTTCTACAATATCTACAACCTGCACCGACATCTTATCCTTATATATTCCCGGTTGAACCAGGAAATGTAGCTTATCTTCCACATACATTTTAAGAGAGTCCTCCGCCAGATTATTTAGCTGTAGAACATCCCCCTTTGATAGGTCTAAAAAATCCTCCACAGTGATCTGGGTCTTTCCAAGCAATACCCAAAGCTTGACCTTGGATTTTTTTAGCTGCTCCTCTATGAGATTCTTATATTCTCCATCCTGTTCCAATTGATCATTTTGAAACCAATATTGCATATAGAGCTTATCGGCAATCTTTTCAACCGAAAGGTAAGGAATGCATAGGTTCACAAAACTTTGTGTGCCAGCAATATCGATGGTAAAGGTAATTAAGGCAACAGGCTCATTTGGGGACATGGTTTGATTCAATTGGGGATTGCTTTCTAAGGCTTCAAAGGACGGTTCCACATCAATAATGTCCTCCCAAGCCAATTTCATACTCTCAATTAATTTCTCTAGGATATCGGTGATAATACTTTTTTCGATATCGGTAAGTTCCCGAATTTTCTTCGGGGCTTCTGCCTGCCCTCCACAAAGCAGTTGGATTAATTGGAAGCCAATTTGCGGATTTACCTCTAAAAGCAGCGTTCCATTAAAGGGAGGCATTTTAAAAACCGTTAATAGAGTTGGATTTGGAATGGATCGGGTAAACTCCTCATAGGTAACTTGTTCGATGGATGCAACATTCATTTGTACATTGGAACGCACCTGAGCAGAGAGATAGTTTGAAACAATTCTTGAATAGCTTTCATAGATCATCTCAAGGGTATTGATCTGATCCTTAGAAAATTTATTGGGTCTCCTAAAATCATAGGTTTTTACCTTATGTTTCTCCTGCTCAATATCTTCAGCTACAATCTCTCCCGTGGAGATGGCATTTAACAGGGCATCGATTTCTTTTTGTGACAATACTTCTCCCAAATCTTTTCACCCCCCATTCTAAGTTAAATCTTAATTCCCAACTTGATAAGATATATCCTACCATATTTTCGCCCATCCAACTAGAAAAAATCAATGGGGAATGCATTTTTCTAATTCAATAAGGTTAATAATTCGATCCTGGATTTGTATGATTCCGACCATGCCCTTCTCCTCTTCCTCAGAGTAATCGATGACTTCAATCTTGTCCTCCTGGACCTCCATAACCTCCCAAACATCACCCACCAACATGCCCACGGTCTCATCATCCACATTAACAATGATGATATTGGTATATGGACTTGACATCTCTACTCCAAGTAGCTTTGAGATCTCAATAAGGGAGATCACATTCCCCCTTAGGTTTATAAGACCTCTTATATAGTATGGAGCATTGGGTACAGGGGTAATATCCAACAATCTGCTAATCTCCTCCACATGATCGGTTTTAATAGCATAGTGTTTATCCTCTAATTCAAATATAATAATCTGCATACCCCTTGCCTCCTTAACCCAAGACCTTGTTTAGGGCTTCTACCACTCGGTCGCTTTGGAAGGGTTTCACAATAAAATCCTTTGCTCCTGCTTGAATTGCCTCCATGACCATTGCTTGCTGACCCATGGCACTACACATAATGATCTTAGCATCAGGGTCGATCTTTCTGATCTCCTTTACTGCCTGAATTCCATCCATTTCGGGCATAGTAATATCCATGGTCACGATATCCGGTTTTAAGTTCTTATATTCTTCTACTGCTGATGCACCATTGGATGCTTCCCCAATAATTTCAAAGCCATTTTTTTCTAAGATATCCTTAATCATCATCCGCATAAATACCGCATCGTCTACTATTAATACACGCTTTGACATATTACATACCTCCAAACCGAATTATTTATTTAATCCCATTTTTATAAAGATCTTATCCAAGGAACCGGGTTGGGGAATAAAGAACAGATGTGTATTAATCCTATAATTATTGGCAAAGAAATAGTTTTCAATAAGCAGCAATTGGTCCTCAAATTGCCCGGATTCCATATAGATACTGGGTAGAATCGCCCCAAACATATCCTTTACATAGGCGGGTACCGAAGAAATGATAGATATATCCAATAATCTGGATAGTGCATTTACATAGGAAGAGCATAGAATATTGCAGATCTCCTGTAGGGCGGATATCCCTATGTCATCCATCTTTTTCACCCCTTGGCCCATAAGCATTTCTATTAGGTCTACAGTTGAATTATCCTTTGCAACAAATAAAAAGTTTCCCGGAATATCCCCCAATGCCCGAATGGAAACAGCATGTACCTGCTCCTCTTCCTCCATAATGTCCATATAGATACGATCATAGGGTAGTATTTGAACCACCGGCACCTCCATCCTGATAGGCCGTTGGACCAATTGGGAAAAGGATGTGGCAGCATTGCCACCACCAATATTGCTTAACTCCTTTAGGAAGTCTAATTGCATAGGGGTTAGATTTGTAATAGACATAATATTCCTCCCTAAATCATCGCGCCTGCATCTAATATTAAGGTGACTAGTCCATCCCCCAGTATTGTTGCGCCGACAAAATCCTTTACATCCTTCAGGGATTTCCCCAATGGCTTAATGACGATCTCCTGTTGTCCAATAAGTTCATCTACCATAAGGCCAAAATTCTTCTCCCCTACTCTTACGATAATGAGATATTGCTCCTCCCTTGATTCTCTAGGAAGATTTAATTTTTCATTAACCCGGATCACTGGTATTGCATGTCCACGATATATAAATATCTCCCCATTGTGAGAACCTCTTATATCCTCTTGGGTCACACTTACCACCTTTTCAATGAAACCCAATGAGATGGCAAAGGTCTCCTTGGCAACCTTTACCAATAATGCTTGAATGATGGATAGGGTTAAGGGAAGATCAATGATAAAGGCTGACCCTTTATCGACCTCGCTTCTTAATGAGATGTTCCCCCCCAGAGAATGGATCTTTTCCTTGACTACATCCATCCCTACGCCCCTTCCGGAGACATCGGTAACCATCTCATTGGTCGAGAACCCCTGTTGAAAAATGAGGTTGATGACCTCCTCATCGCTTAGATCCTCTACCGCCATTCCCTTCTCCATCGCTTTTTGTCTAATCCTCCCAGGGTCTATCCCCTTACCGTCATCCTCAATACGAATAATTGCCTTGTTTCCCTCTTGGTAGGCGATCATCATTACCTTACCCTTAGGGTTCTTGCCCTTTTTGATCCTCTCTTCCCTTGGTTCAATGCCATGATCCACTGCATTTCGAATTAGATGTACCAGTGGATCCCCAAGTTCATCAATAACCGTCCTATCCAGCTCAGTGTCCTGCCCCTCTATCACTAGCTCAATCTCCTTCCCTAGTTCCTGGGATAGGTCCCTGACCATCCTAGGAAAACGATTGAACACCCGGTCAATGGGCAGCATTCGTATTTTTAAAACCAAATCCTGCAAGTCGGTGGTAATGCGCGCCACCTGTTCCAGCGTCTCATGTAAATCCTTTAGACGATGACTATGGCTTATCTGTTCTAATCGTGTTCGACTAATCACCAGCTCAGAAACCAGATTCATAAAGTTATCCAGCCGGTGGATGTCCACCCTAACCGACTGGTTAATTTTAGACTTATGCATGAAGGAGTTTTTTAGTGGTTTCTCTTCCCTTTGACTGTCCTCCATTTTAAAGGGAGCTACCTCCACAGACTGAACCTCTGAAATACCCAGGATTAAGCTTTCTAAATCCTTAGCCCTTTCCTTGGTGATAAATAGTAATTGGAAGGAATGTTCAAATTCCTCATCCTCTAACTTGTCCACTGTGGGAAGGGCTTTTATGATTTCTCCCTTTTCCTCTAGATTTTTTATGACTAAAAAAGCCCTTGCTGATTTTATCAAACAATCCTCAGAAAGATGAACGGATATATGATATATAGAATAATCCCTTTGCTGTGCATTTTTTATGATGGTCTGTTCATAATCATTAAGCTCTAGGATCGCATCCCTAGATTGTTCTGTAGCTAGGGTTGCTGTTGGAGCGACCTCTTCCTGGGCTTTGGAAAGCATGTTTAATTTTTTCACCAATTCACTGGTATCATGCCCCTCCAAGATCCCCTCTGAAATATCCTCCACCATCTGGGACAACATATCCAAGCATTGGAAAAGAACGGTAATGACCTCGGGAGTAATTTCTAACTGTCCCCCTCGAAACATATCTAAGATATTCTCCATTTCATGGGTTAAGTCAGACATCTCAGTAAAGCCCATTGTAGCAGACATCCCCTTCAGGGTATGGGCGACACGAAAGATTTGGTCGATGGTTTCCCTATCATTAGGCTGGTTCTCCAGTGCTAATAGATAGTCGTTTAAATTTTGTAGATTTTCCCTAGACTCTTCTAAAAACATGCTTATATACTGGGACATATCCATTGTCTCACCCCCTGTATTTATCTATCGTAAAAACACCCTATTTCTTTATTCTTTTTTCCTATAAAGAAAATTTGCCACCTTCTCAAATCCTAACTCCCTGTAGTTATATATGGTTTCAGTTGCACCTACGAATAGCAAACCGCCTGGCATCAGTGAGTCATAGAATTTTTCGTAGATCCTATTTTTTACATCATTGTTAAAATAAATGACCACATTTCTGCAAAGGATTAGGTGAAAATTCTTCTCATAGGGTTCTAGTATAAGGTCATGTTTCTTAAAAACCACATCCCTCTTAAGCCATTCTCGAATATGGAATTTTTTTTGATCCTCCACAAAATACTTCCTTCGATCCTCTAAGGATACATTTTTCATTTCATTGAGGTTATAGATACCCTGGCGAGCCCTTTCTAAAATATTGCTATCGATATCAGTGGCGAGGATGTAATGGGATCCCTTCCTATCTATCCGATCCAAGATAATAGCCATGGAATAGGGCTCTGCTCCTGTGGAGCAAGCAGCGCTCCATAATCTAAGATTAGGATAGTGGGGAAGCATCTTTTCCTTCACATAGGTCTCCAAATTGTCGAACATGGGCTTGTTTCTGAAAAATTCTGTAACATTAATGGTAATGTAATCTAAAAATTGTGTTCGAATTTTCTCATCTGCACTAATGGACTTTGAAAATTCCCTCAGATTCTTATGCCCCGTCCTCCTCATAATACTGAGTATCCGTCGATGTAATTGCTTGGGCTTATATGCCGATAGATCGATGGCTAAATTATTGTATGCCCAGTCCTGAAAAAATGCAAAATCCTGCTCCATCCTATCACCTTTCTATAATTTTATTTATTTGCATTGATATTTCCTCTAAGGAGAGGACATAATCCACAACACCGCTCTTTATAGCGGAACCAGGCATACCAAATATCACCGAGGTTTCTTCATCCTGAGCAATATTGACTCCTTTTAGCCTTCTAGTTGCCCTCATTCCCTCGGTTCCATCCCGCCCCATTCCCGTAAGTAGGATGGATAAAAGACCCTCCCCATAGGTTTCGGCAGCACTTTGGAATAGGTAATCCACCGCCGGTCGAACTCCGAGATATCTTTCCCTTTGGTCTAAACGAATCAAGTTCCCATGGATGGTCATGTGGTAATCCCCAGGGGCAATATAAATGGTCCCATTGCAGATGGTCTCACCATCCTCTGCCTCCTTCACTTTTTGGTAGCATAGCCTGTCCAGTCTTTCGGCAAAATGTTTGGTAAATCCCTTTGGCATATGCTGCACTACGAATATGGGGATGGAATACTTATTTTTAGGGATCCTTCTTATAATTTCTGTTAGGCTCTTGGGACCTCCAGTAGAGGCACCAATGGCAATGGCTTTAAAATGATGTTGGCTCGGATGGAAAGGCGGTTCAGTTTCACTTCTAACCTTTTGGTTTATCTTCCTTTGCCCATCCGATGCCTGGTTAATATATCGAACGCTAGCAATTTTCTCATATAATTCATCCCTAACCCTATCCAGGGCAATGCTACTGGATGGCTTTTCTATGAAGTCATAGGCACCCTTCCCCAGAGCTTCCAAGGTATATTTGCTATTCCGTTCAGTTAGACTGCTCAACATAATCACTGGTATTTGATATCTCTCTTGTATGATTTCCAGGGTGTCTAAACCATCCATGTTCGGCATTTCAATATCCAGGGTAATGACATCGGGATGGATGCTTTTTAACTTTTCTATGGCTTCCAATCCATCCTTTGCTGTAGCAATAAGCTCCAAATCATCGTGCTGAGAAATCATATCTCCAACGATCATACGGATCAATGCCGAATCATCTACAACCATCACTTTTAATTTTCTCATAGGTCACCTCAATTACAAGTATGTAATGCCAACACCCACCTTTTTGATTTGCACCGTTTTATCCTCTAAGTCTAGGATCATGGTCCTACCAGAATTCCCCCCTACATCCTCGGCAATGATAGGAATACCTAAATCTATTAACACTTCCCTCACAGCCTTTATGTTCCTGCTCCCTATATCTAAATTTAAGCTTTTGTCAGAATACTGAAACATACTCGCCCCACCAGCAATTTTTGCCACCATGTGCTTTTTACGGATGCCCAAAGCAAACAAATCCTGGACCATCTGTGGAATTGCCAAATCAGCAAACTTCTCCAGCTTGCTTTGCTTCTTAAATTGTCTGCTATCCGGCAACATGATATGGGCAAGCCCCCCAAAGCTAGTCACATATTGGTCATAGATTCCGATACCTACACATGAACCTAGGCCCATGGTGATCAATCTATTTGGACCCTTAGTTACTTTATATTCTGCGATACGAACCTTTATTTCTTTCTTCATCCTACTACATAGTTCCTCTCATAAGTTTATCACTGGATCAAGCTGACCTAATCCCGTCTCTATTTGTGAACAGTGTTTTAGTCCGGCTTAGACTTGGTTAGCCAGCAAAAATGCGTCTTTCTTTTGAAGGAAACCTTATTTATCCTTCCTGGATGTTTATCAGCTCCGCTTCCTTCTCATTTTGAAAGATCTTGTCCACATTAAGATATATGATAATATCCTCCCCATCTTTAATTAATCCGGTTATGTATTCCGGGGATATCCCCTCAATCACACTGGAGGGCGTTTCTATTCTCTCCTCATCTATGGATGCGATCTCTTCCACCGAATCCACAAGAAGACCTACCTTATATCCATCAAGGGCGATCACCAAAATTTTGCATTCCTCCCCATGATGGGTTCCGCCAGGATAGAATCTTCTACTCAGATCTACGATGGGTAGAATGCTATCCTGATAGTTGATCATCCCTAACACATAGTCGGATGTTTCGGGTATGGCAGTAATCTTACTATAGCCGATAATCCTTTCAACCCTATCAATATTTACTGCATAGTTACCCTCTTCTGCACGAAAAACTACCATTTGTATACTATTATTCATTCCATCTCCTCCCCACANNTGGAATGGATGATGATGTCCCCCCTCCTATTTCTATAGCAAATCCCCTTGGTGAGATTCTCTTCGATCTTCTTCTTGCTCTCACCGATCTTGATATGGGTATTATAGTACATCCTATTAAACAGGATCCTTCCCTTCCTGCCAACCTCTATTTTGGTAATAGCTCCACCCTCGGAACCTATCTCATTGATCCGAACCTCCTTCTCACATTCCAGTTTGCCCCCTCTAAAAACACTGGGTTTGTGGGAGTCTTCCTTGACCATTGATACACTGCCTCCTGAAAAGATATGGCTATTGAGAAAGCCTTGACCTGTAATAAGGATATCACCGCTTGCCTTAGCTGAAACATTTTGACCATAATCCAAAACGATGTTCATTGGCTGTTGGAATTGTGTTTCCAGTTTTTCCTTCATCTCACCAAGTAGGAGGATGTCCTCTTTGATTTCTCCAAGGTCCTTAATACTTAATACCCCGTAGACAGAATACCTATCTATTAAATACTTAATATTTCCATAAAATTCATCATCAATGACAGATGGCAATTGGGAACGCTCTGAAAGTTCCAGCTCCTTTAGAATGGACATGATCTCACTAAAGTGCTTCTCCAGAACCATGGCTATTATTTTCCCTACCGATACCTCTTTAGCACCAGAAGCCTTGAACCTCTCCAATACCTCCAAGCTAGCCTTATATAGTTGTAGAATAGAAAAGTGCAATTTAGAGAAATAATTATGTAATTTTTTAATTTGGGTTTGCTGTGCTCCTGCGATAATGGTGCTTTTAATAGCCTTCCCCTTTATCCAGACCTCCCCACCCGCTTGAATATGTGCGCCTGAAACCGATCCATGTATGGTGATATTGTGCCCTGCCTTGATGCTCATCCCCTCGTGTACATTTCCTCTAACAATGACATCTCCAAAAAAATGGATGTTTCCCGTTTCTATGTCCACATCCTTATATACCTCATGAACTGAGAATACATGTAACACCTTGCCCCTTACAACAGGCTTTCCATCCACAAGACTATATGCCTTCAGCCCTTCCTCATCCACCCTTACATTATTCCCCGGAAGAAATCGTGGATTTTTAGGGTTAGGTGGTTTTATGGTCTTTCCATAGATATTTGTACCATTTTTCCCGTATAAAGGAGGGGTTTTAACGACTAATAGATCCCCCTTTTTTACCGAAGGAATCTCATTTACATTTTTATAGTCCACCCTCTTATTGATGTCATTTGGATCTTCCTTCTCTTCCTTAGGATAGAAAAGATAGTCAATCCGTCCATCCGTCCCCTTTTCAGGGGTTATGCCCCGGGCGATTAACATCTCATTTCCTGGGTCCTCAAGGATCTGGTTGACCCCGTCCCTAAGGATGCCGAAAACAATTTTTTGTTCCTCCAATATCTCTATTAGCTCAGCATAGGTATATTTCTCAGGAAATAACTCTTTTTTTTCCACATCCAATCTTAGATGTAGCTCCCCGGCAGTATCCTTTAACTCTGCCCTCCATCCTTTTTTATACTCAATCATTCCATATGCCATAAAGCCTTCTTTATCGGTGCGAATTTTAAATGCCCTTGAGGGTTTTTCCTCTTTGGGAATGATATCAATATGGTCCTCCTCGGTTACTTCCATAGAATCCTGTATCTCCCTATCATTAACCTTGATGGTAACATAGGGATGGGCATAGATCCTAGCCTTGTATCCCCCTTCTTTGGGATTCTTTATGTATATTCTACCCTTCTCGATCCTGGCACTGCCGTTCATTTAATCCCCCTCCTCCCATTACCATGATCCAGTTAATATCACAGGACTTACTTATATATCGACAATTTCGATTTTTTTTTCATATGTAAACTCAATTTTATTGACCATACATAAAATCCTATATACTACAGAAAATATATTTATGAAAGTATTTTAATCCCTTTAGGAGTTGATGACCATGAAGAATGCTAATCCAAAAAAAAGAAAGGGTCAAGAAGGTCTTGAGAAGAAAAAGGGCAATGCCCTAATCTTCCCATGGACCCCCATTGACGGCGTGGATATGATTGGAGGTGACCAATTTACCTCCTCACAAGAAATAAGTTTATATGAAAAAAACGAAAAAGAAAAAGACTCATAGCTGTTAATGAGTCTTTTTCTTTCTCTCGTTCTATTTAAGAGACAATCCCAGCCCAACTCTTTTGGTACCCTACTAAAGCAATGGGATTGTCCCCATCCACCGCCAGTGCAGTATTATAATATATGAATGCCTTCCTATAATCCCTACTCAAGTAGTAAGCTTTTGCCAGATTAATATTGGATTGGAGATGGGAAGGCTTTAACATAATGGCCTTTTTTAAGTAGGCAATCGCCTTTTTATATTTTTTTTTCTTTAAGTAGCAGGTCCCAATATTATAAAAGAGTAAAAAGTGTTCCCCCTTATGGATGAGGGCTCCGGTATAGTACTTTATGGCTTTATCTAGATCATTACTCTCATAGAATAGGTTCCCTAGATTAAAGTAGGCAGGCCAGAAATCGCTCCTGCATTTTGCGGATAATAGGAAGTATTTCTTCGCCTCCTTCTTATTCCCGAGCTTCCAATAGATGCTTCCGATAAGATTTAATGCTACTGGATTGGTATTATAATCCTCACCCTTCATGATCACCTGATGGGCAAGATGCCACTGCTTACTCTCATATAACTCATAGGCTTGATCGATATATTCCTTCATCCTTCTCCCTCCCTATTAAATTATAGACAAGCAGGGAGAAAAATATTCCAACTAATTAGCTAGAGGTTAGTATTCCCTCGTTTTGATCCCTTCGACTAACTGATACATTAGGGAGGTGTATTCCATCCTAGGTAATTGTTCCAATTCCTTTTTAGCCTTAAGAATATATTTCAAAAGCAAGTTATTTGCAAAGTCCACCCCCCCATCCTCTGTCACCATTTGAATGATCTTTGATACATCCTCATGGGTGAAGGATCCCTTTTCAAGAATTTGCCTTAATTCCTTTGACCGCCCTCCTTTTTTTAAGGCGTAGATGACAGGGAGAGTATAGATGCCATTCTTAATATCACTCCCCAAAGGCTTTCCCACCTTCTCTTGATTTCCGATAAAGTCCAAAATATCATCCTTTATTTGAAATGCCATTCCCAGATAGTTCCCGTACCGTCTTAGTATATTGGTAATACTCTTAGATGCCTTGGACTCCATAGCGCCTAGCCAGCAGCAAAAAGAGAATAGGTATGCCGTTTTACATTTTATCCTCCAGAGATATCTTTTTAAGCTAATATCCACTTTAAATCTAGAATGGAACTGTTCGATCTCTCCCTCACACATGTTTTTAGCAATGAAAGAGGCTTGTATAATATCCTTATTTCTCGAATACTTTGAGAAGCTTAAGAAGGCTTTGCTAAGCAGATAGTCCCCAGTAAAAACAGCGACCCCCTTCCCCCATTTGGCTTGGGTAGTCCTTACACCTCTACGGATCTCAGATTCATCGATGATGTCATCATGTACAAGGGTTGCCATATGAAATATCTCAACTGCAGCAGCCAGCCTATGTATATTCGGGTTCTCTTCCTCTCCATAGAAATGGGAAAGCAGTACTAGTGCAGGTCGAAGCCTCTTACCCCCGGCGTGGACCAGCTCGCTGGTTGCTTTTACAATAAGAGACTGCCTAGATCGAATGGCTTTTTTTATCTCGAATTCTACATCTTCCATAATACTCTTAAAGCCTGGATAATCCTCCCATAGTCTCATGTCTTCACCTTCCAAAATTTTTATACGAGTTGTTTCTCTCAAATGCTACAAGCCATATAAATTTTACACATTTACATTACATGTTTTAAGCTGGTATCTAAGACCTTTAAAATATATTTTGCTGACAGCCCTGTAAAATATCCCATCAATATGGATGTGATCATCAATATAGGTAAATAGGTAAATATTCCAAAATTGGATACAAGGACGGATGCTACAAAAAGTTGTCCTATATTATGGAAAATGGCTCCTACGATACTTATACCCATAAAGCTAAAATATTCCTTATAACTCCTATACATCCAGAACATGGCCATCGAGCTTAATATACCCCCTGAGACACTAAAAAAGAAACTGGAGATCACTCCTCCAAACATTGCACCCATAAAACTGCGCAGTACCACTAGTATAAGGGTATCTTTATATCCAAATATGACAATGGTAATCATTGTGATAATGTTGGCTAAACCTAACTTCACCCCAGGTGCCGGTATGGGAATAGGTATAAAACTCTCAACAAAATGTAATACTAAAGCTTGAGCAAGTAGTATGGCTAGAAAAATTATTTTTTTTGTTTTTTTCATTGGGATTTCCTTTCCAGAGCTCAGAACCAAGATCAAAGGCTTCGCAATAATTCTGTTAATTAGTATAACATAATTTATTTTAATATACAGGTATTATTTATGTTTTAACATAGGGGAAAACTTTGACTTTTGAAAATTTCATTATAGGGTAAATAATGATTGAATACCAGAAAATAATTATATATAATATGAATCGTGATATTGTTGATTAAATATATATCTTTACTCTAGTTAAATGTTTCATTCTTTTTTTTGGGAATTGCATAATTGTTTTTATCAAAGACAACAATCAATATTTAGTAGATACAGCCCTGGCTATGCCACAATATATGGTATATCTAGATTTTTGTTTGAGAAGAAACTTATTTATGCAATTTTCTAATTTATTAATTATCAAACATATTTGGGGGGGGAACCATATGAGTAACAAGCAAAAAATAGTAATACTGGGAGCGGGATATGCTGGAGTCGTTGCCGGAAGAAAGATGAATAAGTTATTCAAAAAGTCTTCGGATATTGAGATCACACTTATTGATAAAAACGACGCCCATGTATTGCTAACCGAACTACATGAGGTTGCAGGTAATCGTATTCAACCGAGTGGGATCAAGGTAAGCCTTGAAAAGTGTTTCAAATACACAAAGGTCAATGTAATAAGGGATCGAATTGACCGTATCGATTTTGAAAACAAAAAATTAGAGGGTAGCAAAACCTATGAGTACGATTATCTCATTCTTGCCACCGGTAGTGAACCGGCATTCTTTGGCATTGAAGGTATGAAGGAGAACTCCTTTACCCTATGGTCCTTTGAGGACGCTTTAAGGGTAAAGCAGCAAATACTGGACATGTTTCAACAAGCCCAATATGAAACCGACGACAAAGTTCGTCAGGAAATGCTGACCTTTGTAGTAGGTGGAGGCGGCTTTACCGGAGTAGAGATGATGGGCGAGCTCATGGAATGGGTGAATAGGCTTTGCAAGCAATTCGAAATTGCACGAAGTGAGGTAAAGCTATATTTGGTAGAAGGTCTACCTACCATCCTTCCAATCCTATCCGATGTTTCCATAAGAAAAGCCGAGAATTTTATGAAAAAGCATGGGGTAGAGTTGATCACAGGTGCCTTTATCACCTCGGTGAGCCCAGATAGCATTACCATAAAAACTGGGGATGAAATTGCAAGCATCCCCACTCGTACCCTTATTTGGACCGGTGGTATACAAGGGAATCAATTTGCCGTGGAACAAGGTGCAAAACCAGGTAAGAAGGGTAGAATTTTAGTAAATGACTTCCTAGAGGTAGAGGATAAGGAAGGAGTTTTCGCCATCGGTGATAACGCCTACCATGAGGATGAAAAGGGTAATATGATGCCTGCCCTAGTGGAATCCGCAATGCAATCGGCTGAAGTAGCCTCCTATAATATTAAGGCGGATATGCTGGGAAAGGAAAAGAAGCCTTTTAAAGTGAATCTTCACGGGAATATGGTGTCCATCGGAGCAAAATACGCTGTAGCTGAAGTGGTGGGTAAGAAGTTCTCAGGATGGCCAGCAACATTATTAAAGCATTTGGTGAATATGCACTACCTCTGGGAAATCGGTGGAGGAATTTTAATCTGGGATTATATCCTGGATCAATTTGTAAAAGCCGATGAGGGTCATGGATTCTTCTGGGACCACCTAAAGAGAAGGAACCAAACCTTCTGGGTGCTCCCATTGAGATTATACCTAGGATTCATGTGGCTACAGTCTGGATTGGATAAGATCGCTTCAGGTTGGTTTGATACCACATGGCCGATGATAGGCGGAACCGCTGCTGGTGTTGATGCGGAAGCAACCGCATCCATCATGTCATTGGTATCCAGTCATACCCCTAATTGGTATGCTTGGATTGTGGATACCATCATCGTACCCAATGCCTTCCTATTCCAAAAATTAATTGTCATTGTTGAGGTGGGCCTAGGACTTGCATTTATTTCGGGGACATTTACATTTTTAGCTGCCATAATATCAATAGGCATGAATATAAATTTCTTACTGTCCACCGGATTAAATGATCTATGGTTCCTAGCAGCATCCTTCCCAATGCTAGGTGGAGCAGGCAGAACCTTTGGTTTGGATCACTACCTACTACCATTTCTAAATCGTTGGGCACAGAAATTTAATAGAAAAGGTTGATAAAAATAAAACTGAACATGCCCCTGTCAAGTAGACAGTGGAAATAAAAAAACTTTGAGCGCCAATCATTTAATTATGGTTGGCGTTGCTTTATGCGACTGAGTCTAAATAATAGCGTCTGTATTCTAGCGGACTCATACACTTTAGTCGTTTCTGGTACCTATGATTATTATAATAGTTTATATATTCTATAACAGCTGATTCTAAATCTTCATAGGTGTTAAACTTTTTAAGATAGTATATTTCTGACTTTAACATTCCCCAAAATAGCTCCTCCTTGTATTAAATAGTTTTTATTATTTTAACTGTCTACTACAAGGGGAGCATAATCATTAAAAGGGGTTTTTGATTATTATACATATTTAAGGGTAAATAGGAGATATCTATAATGGTAAATATTTATTGTGAAGGAGGAAGGCTATATGAGCTTTAAAGTCAATGAAAATGTTACCTGGGTTGGAAAAATCGACTGGGAGTTGCAGACATTTCATGGAGAGGAGTATTCTGTACATAAAGGAACCAGCTACAACTCCTATCTGGTAAGGGATGAAAAAACCGTTCTTATTGATACGGTATGGGAACCCTTTGCAGAAGAATTCGTTGAGAATCTGAAGAAGGAAATCGACCTAAATGAAATTGACTACATCATCGCCAATCATGCAGAAATCGACCACAGCGGTGCTCTCCCCCTATTGATGAAGGAGATTCCAGAAACCCCTATCTATTGTACCAGCAATGGGGTAAAATCACTAAAGGGACATTTCCATGAGGATTGGAACTTTGTTACGGTCAAAACTGGGGATACACTAAACATTGGAAGCAAGGAGCTCATCTTTATCGAGGCACGAATGCTCCACTGGCCGGACAGCATGTTCTGCTACCTGACCGGGGACAATATCCTTTTTAGTAATGATGCCTTCGGACAGCATTATGCCTCTGAATTAATGTATAA
>MTKW01000172.1_pt1 | contig 17949 bp, 13 predicted proteins | sample 1042761 | NCBI WGS metagenome assembly MTKW01 (sample SAMN06205366, study PRJNA360243) | anaerobic digester metagenome | biome: Wastewater treatment plant; feature: Anaerobic digester sludge; material: sludge; isolation source: anaerobic digester fed with sludge from wastewater treatment plant ... | reverse complement strand
ACATGCGTAGAAACCATGCGTCAAGCTTTCCAAAGAAGAAAAAATCTTATCGTGAACCTTCTCGACAACATTCCGGGTTTGAAGGTCAACGATCCGATGGGTGCTTTTTACATCTTCCCCCAATGTGACAGCTATTTCGGAAAATCACATAATGGAAAAATCATCAAGAATGCATTCGATCTTGCCATGTATTTGCTCGAAGAAGGACATGTAGCCTGCGTAGGTGGTGCTGCATTTGGTGCACCCACATGCATTCGATTATCGTATGCGACATCCGAGGAAAATATCGCAAAAGCAATTAACCGTATAAAAGAAGCGTTGGCAAAACTGGCGTAACGTTTTTTAAAAAACGGCTTTGATCATTACCGGGAAATGATCCGAAGGGAATCGCCCATATTGTTGTTCATTGAGCGTGCCATATTTAATAACCGTGATGTTTTTTGTTACCCAAATATAGTCTATTCGGCCTTTCATAGGCGAATTCACATTAAAAGAATGGAAGGTGCCCTCCGTTCCATAAGGAGGTTGCCGTGTAACCCGGTAGGAATCCCTTAGACTGCCGTCGTTGTAAATGATCTGAATAGGTTCGTCATCGGGAATTGCATTGAAATCGCCTGTGCAGAATACCGGCATATTCCCTGCAATTTCCTGAATTCTTTTCAACAATAATAACGATGAATTTCTTCGGGCAACTCGGCCTTCGTGATCGAAATGCGAATTGAAAACATAAAACTCTTTCCCCGATTTTTTATCTCTAAACTTTGCCCACGAGCAGATGCGGTTGCAACACGTTGCATCCCAACCTTTACTAGGAATATCGGGCGTTTCGGAAAACCAAAAATTGCCATTTTCAAGCACTTCTAAACGATCTTTTTTATACAAAATTGCCGAATGCTCGCCGGCGTCCTTCCCATCATCACGTCCTGCTCCCACATAAGAATAATTGCCCAACTCCAAAATATCGCTCAACTGATGCTTAAAACCTTCTTGAGTACCACAAATATCGAAATCGTGAAAACGAATCAATCCCTTTACCATTTCCTTTCTTTTAGGCCAAGCATTTTCGCCATCACTTGACGTGTCCATACGCAAATTAAACGTTGCCACATTCAACATACACGTTTTTTTGTCTTGGGCAAAAGTTGCGATCAAAATTGAAACGAACGCAAAACAAAATAAAGAAGTCATCGTTTTTTTCATATCCTTGTTTGCTTTTTATAACTATGCAAAGTTACTCAATTTTCTCACTAACTGAGATTTTTTGATTGCTAATTTTCAATTTATCACTACCTTTGCAATTTAATTTTATAAGAGGACACAATTTAAAATATGAAAAAGAAATTTTCGGAGTATAATCAATTGGATCTTTCAGAGGTCAACAAGGAAATATTAAGAACGTGGGACGAAAAAGACATATTCCAAAAAAGTCTGGAAATTCGCAAAGGACATCCATCATTTGTATTTTATGAAGGTCCTCCTTCGGCAAACGGAATGCCGGGCATTCATCACGTTATGGCCCGTTCCATAAAAGATATTTTCTGCCGCTATAAAACCATGAAAGGATTCCTTGTAAACCGAAAAGCCGGATGGGATACCCACGGTTTGCCCGTAGAATTGGGGGTAGAAAAAATGTTGGGTATTACNNAAGAGGGAAGTAATGAAATATACCAAAGAATGGGAAGACCTCACCCGAAAAATGGGTTACTGGGTAGACATGAAAAATCCATACATAACGTACGATAACCGTTACATCGAAACTCTCTGGTATTTGCTCAAAGATTTATATAACAAGGGATATCTTTACAAAGGGTATACCATACAACCCTATTCCCCCGCTGCCGGAACCGGTCTGAGTACGCATGAATTGAATCAACCCGGCTGTTATCGTGACGTAAAAGATACGACTTGCACAGCCCAGTTCAAGATTACGGATCCATTCCCCGAAATGGCACAATTCGGCGAGGCTTTTTTCTTGGCATGGACCACCACACCGTGGACGTTGCCGTCCAACGTATTATTGGCCGTCAACCCCAATGTTGAATATGCGGCAGTACAAACTTACAATCCCTATACGGGGAAACCCATGACCGCTGTACTTGCAAAGGATCGGATACCGGCCTATTTCCCCGAGAAGAACAAAAATTTATCCTTGACAGATTACAAACCCGGCGATAAAAATATTCCTTTTAAGGTATTGGAAAAAACATGGAAAGGTTCGGAGCTTGCAGGGATGCACTATGAACAATTGATACCCTGGGTAAAAGCTTCCGATAATGCATTTCGGGTAGTTACAGCCGATTTTGTTTCCACAGAAGACGGTACGGGGATCGTACATATTGCTCCCACCTTTGGCGCAGACGATGCCAAAGTGGGGAAAGAATACAATGTACCGGGATTAATGTTGAAGGACAAAGACGGCAACCTTCGTCCGATGGTCGATTTAACGGGAAAATATTTCAGATTGGAAAATCTTGATCCCGATTTTGTGAAAGATAATGTCAATGTGGAATTATATAGCGAATTCGCAGGCCGATATGTAAAAAACGAATACGACGAAACACTTTCGGAAGACGATCCTACCCTCGACATCGATCTTTGTGTTATGCTGAAACAGCAAAACAAAGCATTTCGTATAGAAAAACAGGTGCACCCCTACCCGCACTGCTGGCGTACCGATAAACCCGTCTTGTATTACCCCTTGGATAGCTGGTTTATTCGTACCACAGCTTGCAAAGAGCGAATGATAGAACTCAACCAAACAATCAACTGGAAACCGGCTTCTACAGGTACAGGACGTTTTGGCAAATGGCTCGAAAACCTACAAGATTGGAATCTGAGTCGCAGTCGTTATTGGGGAACACCTCTGCCTATCTGGCGCACGGAAGACGGTAAAGAAGAAAAGTGCATCGGATTGCTTGAAGAGTTGTTTAGTGAAATGCAAAAAGCATTGGATGCCGGCGTGATGAAAAAACTTCCCTGGGAAGACCTCGACCTGGATAATTGTCGGGAAATACCTTATGACAAAATAGACCTGCATCGTCCGTATGTGGATAATATTGTTCTGGTATCCGATAGTGGAAAACCCATGAAGCGCGAAACCGATCTCATCGACGTATGGTTCGATTCGGGTGCAATGCCGTTTGGTCAGGTGTTCTATCCTCATATTTCGGAAGAAGAATTCCAAAAAGTATATCCGGCCGATTTCATTGCCGAGGGAGTCGATCAAACGCGTGGTTGGTTTTTTACACTTCACGCCATTTCTACAATGGTAAAAGATAGTGTTGCATTTAAAAACGTAATTGCCAACGGGTTGGTGCTCGACAAAAATGGAAACAAAATGTCGAAACGATTGGGCAATGCCGTAGATCCTTTTGAAACAATCGAGGAATACGGTTCCGATTCGTTACGGTGGTACATGATTACCAATGCATCACCTTGGGAAAATCTGAAATTCGATATTGAAGGGGTGGAGGAAGCGCGTCGCAAATTTTTTGGAACACTCTACAATACCTATTCCTTCTTTGCATTATATGCCAATGTGGACGATTTTTATGATCAATATCCCGCGATTTCTATCGAGAAACGTCCCGAAATCGATCGCTGGATTATTTCCGAGCTGAATACGCTTATCAAAGAAGTAGATGAAGACTTGGAGACTTATGAACCTACCAAAGCCGGACGCGCAATTACCGATTTCGTAATCGACAACCTCAGCAATTGGTACGTTCGCCTCAATCGCAAACGTTTCTGGGGNNATGGCTCCCATTGCACCGTTTTATGCCGACAAGCTATATCTGGATCTGATAACGGTAACGGAAAGTGAGAATTTTGAATCGGTACATTTGGCCGATTTCCCCAAAGCCGATGAAAATCATATCGATAAAAAGCTCGAAGAACAAATGTACTTGGCAATGGCAACCTCGTCCATTGTTCTGTCTTTACGTCGAAAAGTAAACATCAAAGTTCGCCAACCCTTATCTCAAATCATGATCCCTACGGTGGACGAAACACAAAGGCAAAACATCGAAGCTGTAAAATCCCTTATTCTGAATGAAGTAAACGTAAAAGAACTGAATTTTGCCGACTCTACCACCGCAATGTTGGTAAAAAGAGTAAAACCCAATTTCAAAAAGCTCGGACCCCGTTACGGTAAGATCATGAAACAACTCGTCCCACTTCTTCAAGAAATATCGCAAAACGATATCAATACACTTGAAAAGGACGGTGTACTGACTTTCAATATAAATGGACAACAAATTGAAATACACCGGGATGATGTTGAAATTATTTCGGAAGACATTCCCGGCTGGCTGGTAGGCACTTCCGACAAAATCACCGTTGGATTGGATATCTCCATTACCGACGAACTACGGAAAGAAGGAATTGCCCGTGAATTGGTAAATCGGATTCAAAACCTTCGAAAAGCAAAGGATTTTGAGATTACAGACAGAATATCGCTTGAAATATCGGCAAATCCGATGGTTGACGAAGCAATCCGGGAAAATGCAGAATATATCAAATCGCAAGTATTGGCAAACAACATCCAATTAACATCTAAAAATTTAGAAGACAAGATAGAAATCGACGATCAAACATTAACCATTACTATCAAAAAAATCAATTGAAAATTGATAGTTTATGTGTATATTTGAACAAAATTCTAGAAAAATGCGTTAGAATATCATCATTAAAAAAATAGAAGGAAAACAGAAAAAAGGAGGAAGCGATGAGCGAAAAAACAAGATATTCAAAAAAGGAACTGGAAGAATTCCGAATCCTCATAAACGAGAAATTGGAACAGGCAAAACGCGAATACGAAATGCTGCGTGCAGCGGTGATGAATGCCGACAGTAACGATACGACAGACACTTCTCCAACATTTAAAATTTTAGAAGAAGGAGCATCTACATTATCAAAAGAAGAAGCCGGAAGGTTAGCACAACGTCAATTAAAATTTATCCAAAATCTTCAGGCTGCTCTCATACGTATTGAGAACGGAACATATGGAATTTGCCGTGAAACAGGCAAACTCATTCCCAAAGAACGTCTTCGTGCCGTACCTCACGCCACACTAAGCATAGAAGCAAAAAAAGCCAGAAATAAATAAATGTACATCTTGCATATTAATCGATCCATTGCAACGGAAGGGGGAAAATTTTTCCCTTTTCCGTAAGTGGATTCATATGAGGCAATCATCTCCATATGAAAAATAAAATACCTAAGAGCCTTATAGCCATACTGGTTGTTTTTCTGGTTCTCTTTATCGANNAACATAACCCCGTGGTTCAAGATTTATTTTGTGGAAAATAACGGCATGGCTTTCGGAATAGAAGCTGTAGGGAAGTTATTCCTTTCGGCCTTTCGTATTATTGCCGTTATCGCTATCATTATTTATTTGAACAAACTCATCAAACAAGATTATAAAACAGGATTTATTGTTTGCATATCGCTTATCCTGGCAGGTGCTTCGGGAAATATTATAGACAGTGTGTTTTACGGCGCTATTTTCGAAGCCAGTTATCCCGGTCACATTGCTTCATTTGTCCCTTTTGGAGAAGGGTATGCGCCTCTGTTGCACGGTAAAGTGGTAGACATGCTTTATTTTCCCATTATCGAAACTTCAATCCCCGATTGGATACCGCTAGTAGGAGGGAAAGATGTGTTGTTTTTTCGTTTTATTTTTAATATTGCCGATGCATCTATCACAATTGGTGTAATCATACTATTACTGTTTTATCGCAAAACATTATCATACTCTCTTTTATCGAAAAAAGAAAGAGAAAAGCTTGCGCAAAAGAAACTCGCCAAAGAAAAAGGGATAAACAGTGAAGCATAGAGTTTTTGCATATGTGTTTTTTCTTGTGGCATCGACCATGCTCATCTCTTTTTGCAGCCGCCCAAAAGAAGTGCTGAGCAAAAAAGAGATGGAAAAACTCTTGTACGATATCTATATTGCCGAAGCCTTGATAGAAAGCGATTATGCGACATTCGATACACCTGAAAAAAAAGAAGCTTTTATACAACAGGTTTTTCGNNCGCATTTTACGTCAACAAAAGAACATTGAGCAACAAATAGCACAGCAGCATTCCCACGAACAAGAAATAAAAAGAAAAACCCAATCCCCTTCTTATATTCCCCAATTATATGTCTTTGACTTCATGGGGACAGGGACCGGCTTTTCATTCCGACTGGATACGGCAGAAATTTCCAAACAAATCAATCAAAACAATTTCGATTTCCGTTTCGACGTCATCGGGCTATCGCAACAAAACCTACCTCGANNACTGCATCGAAATACATACCGAACGACACGTTACGGCAATTGTCCGGCTTCATCCATTTACAAGACAGAATAAACCTATTCAAGGGAATTCAACTTTATAACATACATCTGGAAAATAAAGACAATTTTCAACAGACAAACAAACCTCTCTCACATCAAGAATCAAAGAAGCAATAATTGTATACTTGTGTTTTCTTTATCAATAAAACATCATCAAACAATTCGATTAGTATGGAAAATACGCAAAATCAAACAAAAAAGAGAGTTTACACCTTCGGTAACGGAGCTGCTGAAGGTCGTGCCGACATGAAAGACTTGCTCGGCGGCAAGGGAGCCAATTTGGCCGAAATGAATTTGATCGGACTTCCTGTTCCACCCGGTTTCACCATTACCACCAAAGTATGTATCGAGTATTACAAATTAGGAAAAAAACGCATTGTCGAATTATTGAAACCGGAAGTCGAAAAAGGTATAGCCCACATTGAATCTATTACAAACACCAAGTTTGGCGATAAAGAAAATCCCTGTTTGGTATCGGTACGTTCAGGCGCACGTGCTTCTATGCCGGGAATGATGGACACCATACTCAATTTGGGAATAAATGACGATATCGTTGAAGGTATTGCAAAAAAATGGAACAACGAACGTTTTGCATGGGATTCATACCGCCGTTTTGTACAAATGTATGGAGATGTGGTACTGGGCATGAAACCCCAAAACAAAGAAGATATTGATCCCTTTGAAGAAATACTGGAAAAATTGAAAACTTCAAAAGGAATTAAACAGGATACAGAACTAACCGTTGATGATCTGAAAACATTAGTCGCCCAATTCAAAGAAGCCGTCAAAAAAAATACCGGAAAAGATTTTCCTCAAGATCCATGGGAACAACTTTGGGAAGCTATTATTGCCGTATTCGATAGTTGGAAAAACGAGCGGGCTGTTCTTTATCGAAAGCTAAACAATATCCCCGATGAATGGGGAACTGCCGTAAATGTACAAGCTATGGTTTTCGGAAACATGGGAAATACTTCGGCCACAGGCGTTGCTTTTACACGCGATCCTGCTACCGGAGAAGATATTTTCACCGGCGAGTACCTGATCAATGCACAAGGCGAAGATGTCGTAGCCGGCATCCGCACACCATTACAGATTACACTCGAAGGCTCCCGCCGATGGGCAAAATTACAAGGAATTTCGGAAGAAGAGCGGGCATTGAAATATCCATCTCTTGAAGAAACAATGCCGGAATGCGCCAAAGAGCTTTTCGAGATTGAACAAAAACTCGAAGAATATTTCAAGGACATGCAGGATATTGAATTTACCATCCAACAAGGTAAACTATGGATACTGCAAACCCGCGCAGGAAAACGTACCGGCACTGCAATGGTAAAAATTGCGATCGACATGTTTCATCAGGGATATATCGATGAAAAAACGGCAATCAAACGTTGCGACCCCGAAAAACTGAATGAATTGCTCCATCCCGTGTTCGATGAAGAAGCTCTAAAAAAAGCCACCATTCTCACTTCGGGATTACCCGCATCGCCCGGAGCCGCAACAGGACAAATCGTTTTTCATCCTGAAGATGCGGAAAGGTGGCACAACGAGGGCAAAAAAGTAATTCTCTGCCGCATAGAAACCTCTCCGGAAGACCTCCGAGGCATGAATGTTGCCGAAGGGATCCTTACCGCACGTGGCGGTATGACTTCGCATGCAGCAGTAGTAGCCCGCGGAATGGGTAAATGTTGCGTTTCGGCAGCCAACGATCTAATTATCGACTATAAAACAAAAACACTTTCGGTGAAAAACCGTACCTTAAAAGAAGGTGACTGGATTTCGCTTGACGGTTCTACTGGATATGTTTACGAAGGGAAAATTCCAACAAGAGAAGCCGAAATAACCGGTTATTTTGCCGAACTCATGGAACTTGCCGATAAATATGCGCGACTGAAAGTACGCCAGAATGCCGACACCCCGCACGATGCTGCAATTGGACTCCAATTTGGCGCTTGCGGTATAGGGCTTTGTCGCACGGAACACATGTTTTTCGAAGGGGATAAAATCAAAAGTATGCGCGAAATGATTCTCGCCAAAGACGAACCCGGCCGTCGTAAAGCCTTGTCTAAACTATTGCCTCTCCAACGGAACGATTTTATGGAGATTTTCAAAGTTATGAACGGGTTGCCGGTTACCATTCGTCTATTAGACCCTCCCTTACACGAATTTGTTCCTCACGACGAATCGGGTCAACGAGAAATGGCTAAAATCATGAATCTCCCTTATGAAGAAGTGCGCGCTCGTGTAAACAGCATGCTCGAAGCAAATCCCATGCTGGGACTGCGTGGTTGTCGTGTAGGCATACTTTATCCTGAAATTACTGAAACGCAAACCCGAGCTATTCTCGAAGCAGCACTGGAACTGAAGAAAAAAGGCATTGAAGTAATCCCCGAAATCATGGTTCCTCTTACCAGTATTGCAACCGAATTCGATGCTCAAAAGGCGGTAATTGAACAAACAGCGAAAATGGTATTTGCCGAAAAAGAAGACTCAATCGATTATAAAATTGGCACAATGATTGAAGTACCTCGTGCTGCTCTCACTGCAAATGAAATAGCCAACAGCGCCGAATTTTTCTCATTCGGAACCAACGACCTTACGCAAATGACCTTTGGATACAGTCGCGACGACTCCGGTAAGTTTTTGCCCCTGTACATAAAAAAAGGTATTCTAAAGCAAGATCCTTTTACCGTTATCGATCAAACCGGAGTCGGAGAACTTGTTGAAATAGCAGTTGCTCGCGGACGTAAAACACGTCACGATCTCAAATGCGGTATTTGTGGTGAGCATGCAGGCGAACCTACATCAATAAAGTTCTGCCATAAAGTAGGATTGGATTATGTCTCGTGTTCTCCCTATCGTGTACCCATAGCTCGATTGGCAGCAGCACAAGCAACCTTGGAAGAAGAATAATTTTATACGCTTTTTAACTATCAAACGATTTGGCTATTAATGATATTATCTTTATTTTTACGTTACAATTTCAAAGGAGAAAATTTATATGAAACAAGTGATAAAGATATTTTTTCTATTCATTGCATTATTTGCTACTCAACACATCATTTCACAAAACAACATCATTGATGAAATTGTCTGGGTAGTAGGCGATGAGGCTATCCTGAAATCGGAAGTTGAAGAATATCGCAAAGAATTACTTATGCAAAATCAACGAATCGATGGCGATCCTTATTGTTTTATACCTGAACAATTGGCCGTAAACAAATTGTTTCTCGACCAAGCCAAATTGGATAGCATCAATGTTGAAGAAGGCGAAGTAAATCGAATAGCCGAGCTGTATATAAATGAATACATTGCCAATATTGGTTCGGCAGAAAAAGTAGAGGAATATTTTCAGAAGGATATGAGCTCCATTCGTGAAGATACACGTAGAATGGTTCGTGAGAGTCAACTTATTCAGGGCGTTCAGCAAAAACGATTCGGGGAAGTCAACTTGTCTCCGTCGGAAATACGCACATTCTACAACAAACTCTCACCGGACAGCATTCCTTTCATCCCTACGACTGTAGAAGTGCAAATCATAACGGCAAACCCTACTGTTCCTTTAAGCGAAATTGACGCGGTAAAAGCACGTTTACGCGATTTTACCGAACAAATAACCAGCGGCAAAGCCGATTTTTCAACATTGGCTCTGCTTTATTCCGAAGACCCGGCATCTGCAGTAAGAGGGGGTGAATTGGGTTTTTCCGATCGCTCTTCATTCGTGCCCGAGTTTGCAAGCGTTGCGTTCTCATTGAATGATCCGAATAAGGTTTCAAACATTGTGGAAACCGAATACGGATTCCATATCATTCAACTCATCGAAAGAAGAGGAGATAGAGCCAATTTCCGACATATTTTGTTAAAACCCAAAGTTCCTAAAGAAGAATTGGACAAAGCGCTCCTTCGACTCGACTCCGTTAAAACCGCTATTGAAGAAAAGAAATTTACGTTTGAAGAAGTGGCAACATTCTTATCTGACGACAAAGACACCCGCAACAATAAGGGCATCATGGTAAATTCCAACCGTCAGAGCAACTACTATGGCACATCCCGTTTTCAATTGGACGAGCTCAATCAAGATATTGCAAACGTAATCGGCAACATGAAAGTGGGCGAAATATCCGATCCCTTCATCATGCTCAATAAAAACGGAAAACAGGTTGCCGCAATAGTAAAAGTAACTAACCGCATCGAAGGGCACAAAGCCAATCTCAACAACGACTATCAAATTATAAAAACACTAGCGGAAAATGCCCGCAGGCAAGAAATGATAGATCAATGGTTGCGCGAAAAAATAAAAAACACATATGTGCGTATTGATCCTGCATGGAAAAATTGCGACTTTAAATACCCGGGATGGATAAAATAAGGTATCGGATCTTTCGTCAACAATGAAAAAAAATAAAAAACATCTGAAAACATTCCCTTCAACAATTGTCTTTGCAGCAACAGGTATATTTTTTATCCTTATAGCTGGTATACATGCCCAACAACCGCCACCAACGCAATCAACGTCGAATTCCAATATAAAGATCATCGAGCTCAAGCATGCCGACATGCTATATAAAAGAAAAAATTTCGATGCCCAAATCCTCAAGGACAATGTCATATTATACCACGAAGGAGCATTCATGTATTGTGACAGTGCCTATTGGTATGAGCGGGAAAATATTTTCGAAGCGTTCAGCAACGTGCGAATGGAACAAGGTGANNTGTTTACCGACAGTCTGAATTACGACCGGCTGGAAAATATCAGTTATTACTTCGATGGCGGTATGCTGGTTGATGAAGAAAACGAATTAACCTCAATTTGGGGACAATACAGTCCCGATAGCAAAGAAGCGTTATTCAAAGAAAACGTAAAACTAATAAATCCGGATTTTACATTATATACCGAAACGCTTAAATACAACACGGAAACCAAAATTGCCGATATTATGGGACCATCTGTCCTTGTTTCCGATAGCGGGTATATTTATACTACCCGAGGTTGGTATAACACGGAAACAGACGATTGCCAATTGCTGGATCGTTCTCAAGTGATCGACAAAGACAGCACACAGATACTTATAGGAGATACCATTTATTACAATCGAAAAAATGGAATTGCGGAAGTATATGGAAATATGTTCCTTCAGGATACGATCAAAAAGGTTATTCTCAAAGGCAATTACGGATATTATAACGAAAAAACGGAATTTGCGCTCGCAACCGACTCCGCACACGCTATCGAATATTCGCAAAAAGACAGCCTTTATATACATGCCGATACCTTGAAAATGATTACCGATTCACTGGGAAGGGAAATGCAGGCCTATCCAAATGCACGATTCTATCGGGTGGATTTACAAGGAGTTTGTGATACAATGCATTATGTTTCGAATGATTCCACCATTTACATGAAAAACGATCCGGTAATCTGGAACGAAGACAATCAGGTGATGGGCGATCGAATCGATGTACTTTTAAATGACAGCACCATCGAAAAAGCCTATGTGAGAAATTACGCATTCAGCATTCAAAAAAGACCGGTAGAAGATCAGTATAATCAGTTAAAGGGACGAAATATGACTGTCTCTTTCCTCGATGGAGAAATGCGTCATGTTCTGGTAGATGGGAGTGCCGAATCGTTATATTATTTAATGGAAAAAGACAGTACAATCATCGGAATAAATAAAACGGAAAGTCCTTTCTTGTCGATGGATATCGCAGACAATAAACTCGAAAAACTGAAATTATGGTCATCTATCAAGGGTGTAACTACGCCCTTGAGCCAAACCTCTCCCGAAGATAAAACACTGAAAGGCTTTGTTTGGCTGGATTACTTGCGTCCAATAAATAAAGACGATATATTTAGGAAGGTTAAACGCAAAGATTCGGAAAATATAATTCCTCCACGACGTTTCGTTAGAGAGGAAGAATTTGATTAATAGCACACTATTGCCAGTGTAATGTTCTTTTTATAAATTTGCACAAAACAGAAACAACTTATGGGATTATTCTTTTTTTACAACAACCGAAAACCCCGCCAATATAATTATAAACCCATCCTTTTTGATCCCGTCGAAGAAGAACGAGTGGAGAAACTAAATCGACGCATCTACGAGATTAAAAAAGATATGAATGCTTTAACTCCCGAAGAAAAGGAGCGTCATCAAGCAGAAGAAATCCGGGGGGAATTTTTTTCTCAGACCAAACACCTTAAGCGCCGCAAAGAACGCGAAGAAGCAGGGAAAAATTCATTTCTCTCCAATAACGGGTTACTCATTGTGATACTCGTTATTTTATTGGGTATTTTCTTTTTTTGGATTTTAAGCTAAAACTGCGGAATAGTTGAGTCATGCCTGATATTATCCATCTCCTACCCGATTCCATAGCTAATCAGATTGCGGCAGGGGAAGTTATTCAACGACCGGCATCGGTTGTTAAAGAGCTTGTTGAAAATTCCATCGATGCAGGAGCCACCCAAATTCAGATTGTCATAAAAAATGCCGGTAAAACGCTCATTCAGGTAATCGACAATGGCAAGGGAATGTCGGCTACCGATGCACGAATGGCTTTCGAGCGCCACGCTACCTCCAAAATACAGAAGGCGGATGATCTTTTTTCGCTCACCACGATGGGCTTTCGCGGAGAAGCATTGCCATCAATTGCCGCCATTTCACAGGTAGAGGTAAAAACCCGCAAAGAAGAAGACGAAATAGGCACACGGTTGTCGATCTCGGGATCGAAAGTGGAAGAACAAGAAGCTATTTCATGTGCGAAAGGAACGATCATTTCGGTCAAGAACATTTTTTTCAACGTACCTGCTCGCCGAAAATTCCTTAAATCCAACGAATCGGAACGAAGGAACATTCTCATGGAAATAGAGCGCCTCGTATTGGCAAATCCCGACATCGAATTTTCGCTAATCGAAAACGACATTCAGACACTGCAACTACCGCCCGGAGTTCTTCGTAAACGAATTGTGCAACTGGTGGGAAAAAACATCAATCAACAATTGATCGAGATCAACGAGGAAACGACATTGGGAAAAATTCATGGCTACGTTACCAAACCCGAGAGTGCCAAAAAAAGTCGTACAAACCAATTCTTCTTCGTCAATGGACGTTTTATTCGTCATCCTTATTTCCATCGCGCAGTAATGACTGCTTTTGAACCTCTACTGCCTCCCAATAAAAACCCCGATTATTTCATCTATTTTGAAGTTGACCCCTCATCGCTCGATGTTAACATTCACCCTACAAAAACCGAAGTAAAATTCGAAAACGAACAAGCTCTTTGGCAAATCCTTATGGTAACCGTAAAAGAAGCCTTAGGCAAATTCAATGCTTTGCCTCCCCTCGATTTCGACAGAGAAGATGCAATAGAAATTCCCATTTATGACGAATCGAAACCCGCGCCAATGCCCAAAGTAAATATAAACCCCAACTATAACCCTTTTCACACCATACAAAGAAATACACACCCCAATTCTCTCCCTCACTTCGACTGGGAAACCCTTTATCGAGGATTCAAAAAAGAAAAACCAACAGAGGCACAAGTTGATCCATTGGCAAATACAAACACGGGGTTATTTTATTCTTCCGAAAATGAAAATGCCGATACCGAAATTCTACCCGACCATTACCAATACAAACAAAAATATATCCTCACTTCCGTTAAATCGGGATTGATGATTATTGATCAACATCGAGCACACATCCGCATTCTTTTTGATACTTTTTTGGAACAAATTAAAAATAAAAAAGGCGTTTCACAACGGGTACTTTTTCCCGAAATCATCGAATTATCGCCATCGGAAGCTGCAACATTATCTTCAATTGCAGAAGACCTTCAAGCCGTAGGATTCGAATTAAACAGTTTAGGCAATCACTCGTTTGCTATTCAGGGGATTCCTTCTGAAATAGCTTCATCGGACCCAATATCGCTAATTCGATCCATCATAGAAAAAAGTATGGAAACCGCACTGGATGTAAAATCGGAAATTCAAGAATCAATTGCACTTTCGCTTGCTCACCTCGCTGCAATTCCCTATGGCAGGACCCTAACTCCGGAAGAAATGTCGCATCTCATCAATCGGCTTTTTGCTTGCCGCATACCCAACTACAGTCCCGATGGGCATCCTATTGTCTCACTGATAAGCGATGAAGAGATTGCAAAAAAAATGAAGTCGTCTCGATAAAAAACGCAGTATCCCTCGCGTTCGGTATTTATAGTGTAGTATTATTAGCGGAAAGCGAGGGATTCGAACCCCCGGTACGGTAACCCGTACACTTGATTTCGAGTCAAGCCCGTTCAGCCACTCCGGCAGCTTTCCTTATTTTCACCAAAGACGATGCAAAGTTACACAATAACAAATTAACTACAAGCGAAAACACACAAAATAGGAAAATTTCGTGTTACACCTTTATGTTAATACCGACCCGATATGTGCAAATGCCAAGAACGGAAACAATTCCTTTAATAAGCGAACGGCATCCCAATGACTCGAGTATTCTCCGATTTGTTCCAATTCATGGCATGATGGTAAATTTAATTGAAAAAAGATTGTTGGCTGCAACTTAAATAAAAAACCGCCCAACAGCAAACGAAGCCGTAAGGCGGAAAAAATTCATCGAGCGGCAAACGAGATTCGAACTCGCGACCCTTAGCTTGGGAAGCTAATGCTCTACCGACTGAGCTATTGCCGCATTTCATTTTGCAAATATAACAGATTTTATTATTCGATGCACAACTTCCGCGCAATTTTTATCGTTTTTCTGCAAAAAATAAGTATCTTTGCCTTCCCAAAAGCTCGGGATGTAGCACAGTTGGTTAGCGCGCCACGTTCGGGACGTGGAGGCCGGGTGTTCGAGTCACCTCATCCCGACAAAAAGCGAAAGTTGGTTCAACTTTCGCTTTTTTATTGAATGCTTTACCGAAATACCCTTCCGGAAAAAGACGCATACAAAGCAACGCCGAAGAATCATATAAAAAACGATTCTTTCTTACGTCCCCTGTGTAATAGGCACTTCTCTTTTAATACTCTGACATAACGAAATCATTGTTTCGGTAGCAACAACACCGGGTATTTCCTGAATACGGTTATTCAGCAGATCCATCAAATGTTCGTTATCCCGAGCATAAAGTTTGATAAGCAAGGTATATGGACCCGTCGTGAAATGACATTCCGTCACTTCCGGAATTTTTTCGAATTCGGGTATAACATTTTTATACATCGAACCTTTTTCGAGTTTTACGCCAATATAAGCGGTTGTGGCATACCCCAATTCTCGGGGATTTACATTATACCCAGACCCCGTAATCACTTCATTTTCAATCATGCGTTGAACACGCTGGTGAATTGCGGCACGCGAAACGCCGCATTGCTCTGCCACATCGCGAAAAGGAATGCGGGCATTTTGAGAAATTATCTCCAAAATCTGTTTATCCAATTTATCAATTTTCCCCATAGGTGTGAATTTATAGTACAAATCGTCCTCAAAAATAGTAAATTTCTTTCACAGATTGACATTTTGAAAATATCTTTCCCTAAAAAAGCCCATTTTGTATATAAAAAAACGACGATTCAAGGGAATTTGAAAACAAAAAGCAAAAATTAGCGCCCACTTTTCAAAAAGAAAGAAGCCCACAGCATATCGAAAGGAGTTGTTATTTTTATATTCTCTTCGTTACCTTCAACCAAACGAATTTCGACACCTGCTTCCTCTGCCACGGTAGCATCATCGGTAAAATGAGATTTATAATCGGTATCATAAGCTTTTTTCAGTAGATACGCCGGAAATACCTGTGGCGTTTGAACCAATTTTATCCGGTCACGATCGAATGGCTCGCTGCTACCATCGGGATGAAGGATGCGGACACTGTTTTTTTCGTCAACCACCGGTATCACACCACATTGGAAACGAAAAGATTCGTGAAAGCAACGCTCAATGACCTCGGGCAAAACAAACGGCCTTGCAGCATCGTGAACGGCAACCATTTCATCGTCTTCGACTACCGATAATCCGTTTTTTACCGAATGAAATCGGGTTTCTCCTCCTTCAACCGCAACAACCGGAACGGTAAAACGATATTTTTCGCACAAGTTGTCCCAAACCGCAAAATAATCGGGGTGAAGAACAATTACAATTTTCATCTGACGATTGTATGTATAAAAAGCGTCAATGGTGTGCATCAGCATGGGTTTATTGCCAATGAGCCGAAACTGTTTGGGCATATCTCCTCCCGCACGCAATCCTCTGCCTCCGGCAACAATTACCACACTTGATTTTTCGAGTGTCATTTTCCCCTGCATTTAATCGATCTCATCCAATATTTTTTGAAGCTCTTCATCGGTTTTTTTCAGTTTCTCTTTACAAAATGCGATGAGTTCCGATGCACGCTTTACCTTTTCCGTTAAGGCATCCACATCCAATTCACCCGATTCGATTGCTGCCACAATGGCCTCGAGTTCTTTTTTAGCTTCCGTATACGTTAATTTTTCCATCATTCTTTCGATTTTTTTACTTGCGATTCTATTTTACCGTCCCAAAACAACGTTTCGATCATATCGTCCGGCTGCAATTTTGCTGCCGATGTAACTATCTTTCCCGTTTTCATCGTGATCGTATAGCCACGTTTCAATATATTTTCGGGAGAAACCATCCGAATATACTGCTCGTTCACCAAAAGAGCATGGGCTTCGTTTTGCAATCGTTGTTTCACTACGTGTGCAAATTGCCTGTTGCGCTGTTTTTCNNATGGACAACTTAAACTTTTCCTGTTGCAAATATTCCCTGCTTTCCGTAACCAATCGCTTCTCCAAATCGACCAATTCGGTAAAAGATCCGGCAAGATGATCAATGAAAAACTCAGCCACTGCCGTTGGCGTTTTCGCCCGAGTATGTGCCACTATATCCAACACGGTTACGTCGCGCTCGTGACCAATACCCACAACGATCGGCAAAGGGAACTGGGCACAATGGGTTGCCAATACATACGAATCGAAACAATTTAATTCCGACGTTGCGCCACCTCCGCGTATAATGGCCACGGCGTCGAATAGATGTCGGTATGCATATATTCTTTCCAATGCGGCAATAATGGAAGCCTCACTCTTTTCACCTTGCATAATGGCAGGGAAAAGCTTGGTATAAAAGACCAATCCATAAGGGTTTTTTTTCAATTGATCGCAAAAATCTTCATACCCTGCCGCCGTTGGCGACGAAATCACCGCAATGCGATTGCACAATTCGGGCAACGGCAATTCTTTGTTCAGCGTCAACACGCCTTCCTCTTCCAACCGCTTCAACACCAGCAAGCGATTTTTAGCCATTTCTCCGAGGGTAAACGTCGGGTCGATATCCACCACATTCAGAGAAAAGCCATAAATTTCATGAAATTCCACACTCACACGCACCAGCACTTTTAATCCCGAAGTAAACGGTTGACCGGTTTCCGATTCGAAATAGGTCGACAACATTTGGAAAGTATTTGCCCAAATCGTTCCCCGTGAGCGTGCAAGAATAGCCTGTGTTACCGGATCTTTCTCAATGAATTCGAGATAACAATGCCCACTGCGGTTTTGCCTCACATCGCTCGTTTCCGCACGTACCCAATA